>WNFZ01003685.1_pt1 | contig 19497 bp, 20 predicted proteins | sample 5400081 | NCBI WGS metagenome assembly WNFZ01 (sample SAMN13153365, study PRJNA577476) | soil metagenome | isolation source: 80 cm soil or saprolite under grassland replicate 1 | place: USA:California | collected 2016-06-15
AAAGTCACAGCGAAGCGGTGGGCTTCGTCGCGAATAAGTTGGACCAGATGCAGCACAGGATTGTGGTGATCGAGCGCAATGGGATCGTCTTCCTGTCCACAGACGTAAATGATTTCTTCGCGCTTGGCGATGGCGGCCAATGGCTGGTTGATAATCTGGAGCGTCGCCAGCGCTTCGGCAGCGGCGTGAAGCTGGCCCAAGCCGCCGTCAATCAGAATCAGGCTGGGCATTTGTTTCTTCTGGTCCCGGGCCATGTCTTCCTGAATACGTTTGTAGCGGCGGGTGACCACCTCGCGCATAGAAGCGAAATCGTCCACTCCTTCTACAGTGCGGATGATGAACTTGCGGTAGTCGGACTTCTTCATTTTGCCGTCTTCCCAGACGACCATGGAGGCGACGGTTTCTGCGCCTTGAATGTGCGAGATATCGAAGCACTCAATTCGTTTCGGGAGTTCAGGTAGAGCGAGCGCGTCCTGTAGCGCTTCCTGAATGGCACGAGCATTGGGCTTCATCACACGGAAGCGCTGATCATAAAGCTGCTTGGCGTTGTTCGAAGCCAGATCGATCAGCGAACGCTTGTCACCCCGAGACGGAACAAGAATATGAACGCGTGTGGCGCGGCCCCCTTCGCCCGCGAGCTGCTCGGAAAGTAGTTCCTCGAGCATCTCGCGATCTTCGAAATCCACAGGGACGTAAATGTTTCGCGGCACATAGGGCTGGCCAATGTAGAGCTGAGTCAGAAATGACGAGAAGAATTCGCCGGGATGGAACTGGCGAGATTGTGTTGGAACTGCAGGATCCGGGAGGGCACGAGTTTCACTCGTTCCGTTAACTCCAACGGACAACGAATCGGCACGGATGGAAGCCGTGCCCTGCCAAATCTCTTCAAAAGTGTTGTCAAGCTCGGGCAAGTCCTCCCAAAAAAATTCTCTCCGGTCGAGCACGCGCCCGCCGCGCATGTGAAACAGATTCACCGCCAGCATGCCATTCTCGTAGTGATATCCGAAGACATCGGCATCGTCACCTTCGGCGGCGGCAATGCGCTGCTTCTCCTGCAACTGCTCGACGGTCGAAATCAGGTCGCGATACTTCGCCGCACGCTCAAATTCCTGTGCCTCGGCCGATTTCGTCATCCTTTCGCGCAGCGACTTCGACAGATCGCTTTCGCGCCCTTCAAGGAAAAGCTTCACGTCGCGAACGGCTTCCTGATAAATATCCGATGCGGTCAGGCCTTCGACGCAGGGGCCGAGACATCGTCCGATATAGAACTGTAAGCAGGGGCGTGGATGGGAGCGATTGAGATCCACGTTGCAGGATGGCACCAGAAAATTCCGATGAATTAGGTCCACAATGCGATACGCCAAATTGGCAGGGAAGTAGGGCCCGTAGTAGATGCTGCCGTCTTTTCTTAAGCGACGGGTCACGTACACGCGCGGGTAGCGATCGGCCAAGGTGAGCTTCACATAAGGATAGGTCTTGTCATCCCGCAAGAGGATGTTGAAGCGCGGCTTCTTCTGTTTAATAAGGTGGTTTTCAAGCGCTAGCGCCTCTTTGTTATTGGCGACGACGATGTAATCGACATCCACTGCCTCGCGGACGAGAGTTCCTGTTTTTGCGTCGGCAACACGGCCCTCATGAAAATACGAGCTTACCCGGTGACGCAGGCTTTTTGCTTTACCGACGTAAATCACCTCTCCTTCGGCGTTCTTGTAGAGATACACGCCGGGGGAGGTCGGGATGGTGCGGATTTTCTGCTGGAGATCCACGGGGGATGTACTTCTATTCTAGAGGAACTGGAAAAGGCAGGCAGCGTCACTGGCCATAGGTCGAGACCAACACTCGTTGACTAACGTTGATCGGTTTCATCCGCAGGGACGTCCGCTACCGAGCCGCTGTGGCCGTTTCCGCAGTCATCGTCGCACTATTCTCTGTAATTTCTGGAGGTGAGCTTCGAGGTCAGAGATCTGCACAGCAGTTCCGCTAGGCCGAGCAGCGCTTTGCGGCAGGAGCAAGTAAACCAGCCAAATCAGCGCACAGACGTGAAACCCAATCATTCGAAGGATGTCGGCGTTGATGTACGCACTCTCTCCTAGTTGCGCCATCAGAGGAGGAGCCGCCATCTCCGTTGCTGCCACAACGCCGAACCCCAGAACAATTCCTGCTGGAATGCCCCGCCACGAAATCCCAAGAATGCGCGTGAACGCGAGCATGGCCAGTAACAAGCCAATTACGATGAGGTTCAAGCCGAAATCCATGGTAACGAAGACGTTCATAACCAGTCCTAGCGCCGTTTGAGGAAGCAGCGCAGCTAAGGTCGCCGCGACAAGCACGAGCACGGCAGCAGTCCATCGCGGTAGCGGTTTGAAGATCCGAGTCAATGAAGGGCTGGGCGATACTACTTCTCGTACCAGTTCGAACAAGACAAGCAACTCAAGGAGGAACGTGGCAGCAACGTCGAGAACTAACCACCACTGGTAAGTCGATAACGGAAAAAACCAACTGACCGCAAGCAACACTAATAGTTCGAACACGAAATCGAAGGCCAGTAGTGTTACAAAAGCGGGAAGTCGTTTGTGAACCTTGTTCCTGAGCGCAACGAGCAGGGTTGCACCACAGAGCAGGTGGGGAACGATCCACAGATAGTAGCGAAGAGAACGCATGGGCTACCGTGAATGGTATAGGTGTTTCACCGGTAGCCCAAAACGTTTTAGCGGTCCGCCCACCAGAATTGAACTATTTACACTGGGGGTAGGTTGGCGGGCAAATGGGAGCATTCGCGCTGGCGGTCGATGGCATAGAAACTGATAGTGCGAGCAGAGCAGCGGCGAGTAGAAGAAGGGTTTTCTTCACGGTGAATCTCCTGAGTTGAATTGGAGTTGCACCGCGAGAATGCCCCGGGGAGGCCTGCTAGGAACACAAATCGCACTTCCGTTTTAGTTCTCAGAAACGTAACAAGAGTTGTCGTATAACTATCGTGTTATCAATTAGTTGCATGGATCGTAGCCGGTGGAGTTGTGGTTGACTCGAGGGTAGTATTTTGGCGGTTATTGGTGCTCGGGGAATTTGTGACGCGAATTAAGGATGGCATCGGTAGGGTGGGTGCAAAACGACTTCGCTGTAAGTTGGACGGGGAAAGTCTCCCCCAGCAACTCGTGGAGCTCGTCCCTGCTTTTCTCGTACTGTATAAAATTTTCCCCAACTTGGGCGCTTGAAGAAGCATCGGGTGTATGCTTGTGCTGCATCTAAGCCGTGCAAGATGAGTGTGTTACGGAGGGTTTAGAGTTTCGCTGGAGTTGGCACCACCCGTGCTTAAGTTGAGAGTGGCTGAGCAAGCCCGCAGCGGCAAGAACGCAAGTGAAGCGGGAAGTAGTCCCAGGTTTTGTACGACGCGCAACCGCGTGTCACCCAGGCACGGAACTCAAAACTCCAGTTGCCCCGGTCTAAAATTATGAGTGAGGAAGGAGTCCTCCAACAATGAATCGCGCTTCTTTAGTCATTGCACTGGCAGCAAGCATGGTGGCGTCGGTCGGCTGCGCCAGCAAGAATTACGTCAAACAACAGACAACGCCACTGATCAACAAGACCAACGAACTGGATGACCTGACCGCGCAGAACTCGAAGAACATTAAAGACGTGGACGCGCGCGCGCAGGCTGGAATTCAGCAAGTGACACAGGCAGCCGCCGCTGCCGACCAGAAGGCGCAATCCGCGGGTCAGCAGGCCGCGCAGGCCCAGCAGTCGGCGGATAACGCTGTGCATCGCGTGGATGTGCTCTCGAGCGCGGTCGCCAACCTCGATAACTATCGGGTGGTGAGCGAGACCGCAGTCCACTTTGGCTTCGATAAGGATTTCCTGACCAAGGAAGCCAAGGAAGAACTCGACAAACTGGGTACGACCGTGCCGAACACCAAGGGATACATTATTACGGTGGAAGGCGGGACGGATTCGGTTGGTCCGGCAGACTATAACTACAGTCTGAGTGAGCGCCGCGCGAATTCTGTAATTCAGTACCTCGGCTCGAAGTACAACGTCCCGGCGCACAAGATCTACTTGATCGGCCTCGGTAAAGATAAGCCGGTCGAAGAGAACAAGAGTCGAGAGGGCCGGGCTGCCAACCGCCGTGTCAACATCAAGCTGATGACGAACACGATGGAAGGCCAGGGTACCAGCGGTTCGACCACGGGATCGGCGCCGCCGTCGATGTAACCGTTATTCGTCAGGCGCGAAGCGCCTGACGCAGGATTTTTCCCTCCTCCCCGGAGGACTTCGCCAAAGGCTGCTCTGGCAACAGAGCGGCCTTTTTTTTGGGGCTTCGACGCATCTCGCTAGGCACGGTTTAAGTCGAGTAGAATATGCGTATGCTTCGTCGGCTGGTTCTCTACGCGCTGCTGTTGTCCTGGTTTTGCTCGGCCTCTGCGGTTTTCGCGCAGGACGATGACTCCCCCTCTTCGTCTGGTGGTCAGGCCCAGCAGAATAACCCCGCCAGCGCTTCCAGGGGATCCGAGGAAAGTTCCAGTAAGGACACCCGCATCGATCTCGCTCCCCCAAAGGACGATGCCAAGAACCATCCCGACAGCACCACGATAATCACCGATCCCGACGAGACCGCCTCAGACGTTGAGGAAATGCATGCGTGGGACCCGCACAAGGCCGCGAAAGATATTGAGGTCGGCGAATATTATTTCAAGCGCAAGAACTATCGTGGCGCGCTGGAACGCTACAAAGATGCCTTGACGTATAAGCCAAACGATGCAGTCGCGAATTTTCGCCTGGCCGAATGCGAGGAGAAGGTGAACAGCCCGACCGACGCTGCGCAGCACTATGAAGCTTATCTAAAGATTTTGCCGCACGGTCCGTTTGCGGGGGACGCCCAGAAGGCCCTGGAAAGATTGAAGGCGAAGAATCCCAACGCCAGCGCTGTATCGCCGCAGTGAAATAGAGTTCGTGCGAGGGTCTCGATCCTATCGCGGCGGGATGCGTTTCCAGACAAGGCGTCTTTGATGGTCCTCGCCCGCCTCGTGTACCTTCGCAATCAAAGTCAGGCGATCGCCATCCATGGAGAACTGCCGCACAAAATCTTCTCCGCGCTCTCCCGGATAGAGCGACTGGCGCAGATGGTGGGTCACGGTGGAAGCGGACTGATCGACGGTCCAGGTGCCAAAATACGCATAGTAGCCCTCTAGCGCCTTCGCCTTCTGGTCAGGCGTTGCCGCCAAAATGGCGGCGCGCGAGTCACTGTTCGGGATCTCCGGTTTTGGATCGGAGACAATTTGAACGCTCATCCAGCCGCTGCGGTCATAAACCAACAAACCTTCGGGATGCTTGCCGTAGTAGGGATAGGTCACTTCGCCGTGCGGGCCCACGGTTTCGACAGTTACGAGTTTCCAAGCGCCGGTCAGTTTTTCAGTGCCGGCTGCAGGCTGCGAGCTTGGCGATACTGGCTTTGCAGACTGTGCTTGAGTCAAAACGATCGTGAGACAACAAACGAGAATTGAAAATCGGAATCGCACGGTTATCTCCGATTCGAAGGTGGTTTTCGATTATCTACTAAAAGTGGTGCGCCAGCTCCGCGAAAGTTTGTAGCACCAGCAAACGGCTGGGCGCCTCGGCCGCGAGAATTTCTTCGTGCTCGAGAATCCACGTATCGTCATGCGGCACAAACACGGCATTGATTCCGGCGCGGAGAGCAGGGTTGATATCGGACTTCGGACTATTTCCCACCATCCACGTATGTTCCGGGACCAGTTCGTGCCTTTCGACGACTGAGCAATAGGTCGCCGCGTCCTTCTCGGGAACGACTTCCACAGCCGAGAAGTGCTTCTTCAATCCCGAGCGCTGGACTTTCCCCGATTGCTCCATCGCATCACCTTTCGTGACCAGCACCAAGCGATGCTTTTCCGCAAGGTAGGTGAGCGTCTCCTCCACTCCCGGCAGCAGTTGGACTGGTTGTGCAGCGATGGTGTGGGCAAATCCGTGAATCACCTCGTGCAGCGCGGGTGTCAGCGGTTCGACCGAGAGGCGCTCAAAGGTCTTGACTAGCGCATGCGCGAAACTCCGCAAGCCGTAACCGTGGCTCACAATGCAATCTCGTTCGACGTCGTTCAAGATTTCGCGGACTTCTGCGGATGAACGCTGGCGGTGGTTGAGGAAGGAAATGAAATCCGCGATGGCCCGCTCGAAATAGATATTGTTTTCCCATAGAGTGTCGTCGGCGTCTATGAGAAGGGTCTGCGAAACGTAGGGCACCGATCTATGATAACTGCACAGCTCATTCGCGAAGGAATCACATCACAAAAGGGGAAACCAGGATCGTTGCTGATAGAATTTTGGCAATGGTCATCAGGGGGGAAGTTGCAGCGGTACTCGTGTGCCTGCTCGCTTCAGCGCAGGTGAAGACTCAATCCACAGCCAAGCAGCCCGGTGATGCGCGATCGGCGCAGATGCAGGTGGCGCCAGATCTCAAGCATCGCCTGTCGCGCTTCCGCCAGGTCGAGATGCCGTTCCACTCCGACGGGCTCTCCGAGCGCGATAAAGAGATGGTGCGAAAGCTGGTTGAGGCCTGCCGCTATCTCGAGGACATTTATTGGCGCCAGGTCGATCCCGAGGCGCTCTCCATGTACGAGTCCCTGCAGGGAAGCACCAATCCTAAGGATGTAGAACTGCGGCGTTTCCTGTGGATCAACGGTTCACGCCTCGATCTGTTGGACGGGAACACACCGTTTGCTGGGGGGCCTGCGTCTTCCGGAGGCGGGTTCTATCCTCACGACCTCACGCGTGACCAGGTCGAGCAATATGTGAGAGCTCACCCCGAAAAACGCGCGGAGATTTATAGCAACACCGCGATCGTACGCCGCAAAGGGAACGATCTTGAAGGCATTCCATTCCACGTCGCCTTCCGTTCGTTTCTTGAACCGGCAGCCAAAGCTCTGCGCGACGCGGCCGATCTCAGCTCCGATGCGGCATTTGCCAAGTTCCTGCGAATGCGCGCCGACGCGCTACTTACCGACAACTACTTCAACAGCGATATTGCGTGGCTCGAACTCAAGCGGCCGAAAATCGATGTCATTTTTGCTCCCTATGAAACGTACAACGACGATTTGCTCGGTATAAAAGCGACCTACGGCGCTGCGGTGCTGATTCGCGACGAAGACGAGAGCCGCCGCATGGAAACCTTCCAGAAGTATGTTGCAGAGATCCAGGATGCCCTCCCGGCTGCGGAGAGGGACCGGCCATCGATACGTGGCTTGGAGACGCCTATGGAGGTTGTGGATGCGCCATTCCGGTCTGCCGACCTCGGACACGGGTATCAGGCAGTAGCAGATAACTTGCCGAACGACCCACATGTCCACGAACTCAAGGGAAGCAAGAAAATCTTCTTCAAGAACTTCATGGATGCCCGCGTCAACTACGTCATTCTGCCGCTGGCGCGTTACGTGATGCCGGAAGAGCAGGTCGCAGTCGTCTCCGGCGAAGGATACCTGCTGGGAACCATCATGCACGAGATTTGCCACGGGCTGGGTCCGGCCTTTGCGCACAACAGTTCCGGGGACAAAGTCGATATCCGCGCAGCCATTGGGCCGATTTACGGAGGTCTGGAAGAAGCCAAGGCCGATGTCGTCGGAATGTTCGCCCTGAAGTGGCTCGTGGATCACGGAGTCCTGCCGAAAGATAAGCTTCGGGGGTACTACGCCTCATACCTGGCAGGGAATTTCCGCACCATGCGCTTTGGCGCCGCCGAAGCCCACGGCCAGGCGGAGATGATGGAATTCAACTACTACCTCGGCCACGGCGCGATCCGGCGGCTTGCCTCCGGCAAATACGAAGTGGATTACGCGAAGATGCCGTTACAGATTGAAAACCTCGCCAAGGACCTGCTGGAGATGGAAGCTACCGGTGACCGCGCATGGGCCGAGGCTTGGTTCAAGAAGTACGACGTCATCGCGCCCGATGTACAGAATTCCCTGAAGAAAGCGGAGGGCGTGCCGGTGGACGTGGATCCACTATTCTCGTTTCCCAGAGAGGTGCAGTGAGCGTAGCGCGACGTTGCTACGGCGACACTGATCGTTGTGGGCGTTGCAAGGCAACCGACTAGTTGGTAGACTAGTTAGATGAAAACGGTCGGGGCATTTGAGGCAAAAACTCATCTCAATCAGCTGTTGAACGAGGTGTCCGCGGGAAAGCAGATTCGGATCACCCGCCGCGGTCTTCCCATTGCGACTCTGGTTCCCGCATCCCAAGCCGACGGAAGAGAACTGAAGCAAGTCATTCGGGAAATCCGAGAGATCCGAAAGGGCGCGACGCTGGGTAAATTGAAGCTACGCGAGTTGATCAATGAAGGCCGCCGGTACTAAGACCTTTGTCCTCGATGCCTCAGTGACTCTGGCGTGGTGTTTCGCCGATGAGAGCACTGACGACACCGAGCAGATACTCGATATGCTTTCGAGTGGAAGCAATGCTGTTGTCCCCGCCATCTGGCCAGTCGAGGTCGCGAATGCTTTGCTAGTCGCGGAGCGGCGTAAGAGAATCACATTGGCACAGGTGACGTCTCTGCTCGGGCGGATCGGACTTTTGCCGATCTTGGTAGAACCAACGCTGACTGAGCGGACATTTGTGGCAGTTCTCAATAGCGCCCGCCGAGAGCAACTCAGCGCGTACGATGGCAGCTATCTCGAATTAGCTATGCGCGAGGGATTACCTCTGGCGACCATGGATCAATCGCTCAAACGAAGTGCAAAGAACTCAGGGGTTGTCCTGCTTCTCAACTAGACTCAGAATCAATCCAGCCCGCTAGCTAACCGGCGAACTCGACCCGCGGCGCTACCGTGATAATTCCAGCGCGATGGCCCATGTCCAGCAGACGAACGATTGCTTCTTTTCCGTCACTGCCATAATCCAGCGTCCGTTCGTTCACGTACATTCCCACAAACTTGTCGGCCATTTGCGGGTCGAGGTCGCGCGCGAACTGCATGGCGTAGGCCAATGCTTCTTCGCGATGGTCGAGTGCATACTGAATGCTGTCGCGGAGAGCGGAAGATATGCTGGAAATCAGCTCAGGCCCAAGGCTCCGCCGGATGGCGTTTCCCCCCAATGGCAAGGGAAGTCCAGTTATCTGCAGCCACCATCTTCCGAGATCGACGATTCGATGCAGGCCAGACTGGTCATAGGTGAGTTGGCCCTCGTGAATGATCAAGCCGGCTTCATACTTGCCCTGCAAGACGCTAGGGATGATCTCGTCGAAGGGAACCACATCGGTTTCAATACCGGGCGCGAACAGTTGAAGCGCAAGATAAGCCGTGGTCAGCTTGCCAGGAACCGCAATACGAATGCGCTTGATCTCGGTGAGTGAAAGCGCTCGCGGCGCGACGATCATTGGGCCGTATCCCTCGCCTACACTGCCACCGCAGGTCATCAGCGCATAACGGTGCTGAATATACGGGTACGCGTGAAACGAAACCGCGGTGACGTCGTACAGTCCCTCGCCTTCCATAGCCTTCTGGTTCAAGGTTTGAATATCGCAAAGCGTGTGCGAGAAGCGCAGGCCGGGCACCTGGACTTTGTTGGTCGCGAGCCCATAAAACATGAAAGCGTCGTCGGAATCAGGGCTATGAGCAATGGCGATGTCGCGGATGGCCGTGGCGGTCGTAGGCAAACATCTTCTCCTGGATATATTTCGACCGGCGACTAATCGCGCGGGAACAGTCGCAGCCAGCTCTTCACAGCCCCGGCTGCGAACATTACTTTGATGATTTCGGCAAAGACAAACCAGTACAGGCCGAAACTGATGGCCTGAGAGAGGGAATGCGTCATGGTGTACAGCCAGCTGATCCCACATGTGAACAGCAGAATTTCCCCCGCGATCGACGCGAATGCAGCCCTCGCAAACGTCTGCTTCCCACGTTCAAAAATGTAGCCCACCAGAGCCGCGACAAACGGATACGCGATCAGGTACCCGCCGGTTGGCCCGAGGAGATGCGCAATTCCGAGTGTTGGCCCTGGGCTGAAGACCGGCATGCCCGAGGCGCCTTCGATCAAGTAGAGCGAGAGCGCGGCCAATCCGCGCCATGGACCGAGCGCAAGCCCCACCAACAACACGGCAAGATTTTGCACGGTGAGAGGCACGGGCGTTCCAGGGAGTGGTAGATAAATGCGGGCACACGCCGCCACAAAAAAGCTGGCGCCCACGACAAGGGCCGCGTTCAATGCGAAATCGACGGCGCGGCTACGCCCGGTCACTACCTGTGTAGCGGAATGTGACATCTGTTCCTCCTCAAACATGCGGTTGCTCGGGACCTGCGGGGCGGTTTTCAGCGTTGTGCAGACGCTGGCGAACCCAAACATAGGCGGACAGTGCGGCCCACAACACGGCACCCGCAGCCACAGCTACGATCAGGAACCACCAGATCATCCTCACGGTGCTTAGGATACCAAATGGTGAAGAGACGAGGGCTAGGGATTAAGCATGGGCCCTCGAAAGATGCTTGCGCGGAGCCGGCAAGGACATCGGGTGCGCGCGTCACTCGCCAGACTCGTGTCGAATCGGCGGCATAACTTCCACCGGAAAGTTCACCGAGCGTGAGATAAAGCACAGAGAATGTGCCTGGTGGTGCAGCGCAGCTGCTTCCTTTTCTTTGTCCCCCTCGGCAATGCGAACTTGAGGTTTCAATGTAACGCTGACAAACTCTCCTGAACCATCTTTGTTCTCGCGCATGACGCCTTCTGCGTGGTCTCGATATTCAAGCACGGTGATTTTGTTGACGGCGCAGAGGTGCAAATACCACAGCATGTGACACGAAGAGAGGCCGGCAACCAGAAGTTCCTCGGGGTTGTACCGCGTCTTGTCGCCGCGAAAGTTGGGATCACTTGATGCGGCAATCGGAGCCTTGCCGGCGCAGCTGATCACGTGGTCCCGCCGATAACTTGAGTAGGTCTTGGTTCCTTCTCCGTTGTTGCCGGTCCACTCAATTTCGCATGTGTAGGTATGCTGTTTCACCCGACGGCTCCTGAACGTGGGCGGTTGCGCGGCGCCTATTTGCCCGCCATGATTCGTTCGATCTCGTCAGGCGCCTGCGGCAGAGATTCGGTGAGCCGAATCAGCTTGCCATCTTTATCCACATAGAACATATCTTCGATGCGCACGCCGAGTTTTTCCTCGGGAATGTAAATGCCCGGCTCGATCGTAAACACCATGCCGGGTGCAAGCGGGACCGAGTAATCTCCCGCATCGTGAACGTTCAGCCCGACATAGTGACCGAGCCCGTGAATGAAATACTTGCCGAGAGGTTCGCCATGAAGGTCTTTGCCATGCGTGTTGATGTAGTTGTACGCTGCGTCGTGCAGTGTGTCGGACTGGTCGCGTTGCAGATGTGATTTACCTGAGACGAATGCGGCGATCGCAGCTTTCTGAGCACCCAGAACGATTTCGTAAATCTCGCGTTGCCGCGCCGTGAACTTGCCGTTGGCCGGCACGGTGCGGGTAATGTCGGTGGCGTAGAGCGAGTATTCGCCCGCGGCATCGATAACAATAATGTCGCCGTTCTGAATCGTGCCCGAATCAGCAGAGTAGTGAAGGACGGTTGAGTTGATGCCACCGCCAACAATCGGAGCATAGGCAGGCCGTTCGCAGCCCCGCTTATCCCATTCGTATTGGAGGACAGCCGAGACCTCGTGTTCGTTGACGCCAGGCTTGATGGTGTTGCGCATCGCGGCGAAGTGGCCGGCGATGGACGCGTTGGTGGCTTTGCGGATGAGATCCACCTCACCGGCATCCTTAATCATCCGCAGAGATGCGAGTAATGGCCGAATGTCGTGATTGGAGGTGCCAACAGCGAATGCATTCGCTTTGTCGAGCCATGCGAGCGGCTCAGTAGAGTTCGAGGTGTCGTCTGCGATGGGAACGTCGGTATAGATCTTCGCGCCGCGCGAGGGGAAAAGCTTCACCAATTCCGCGCGCATGTTGTCGAGCGAGACGACGCGATCGACGCCGGTAATCCGGACCGCGTCGGGTGAGTCAGGCCCCAGCTTTGGGCCCGTCCAGCGTTCCTGCGAGTAGTTGCGGCTGGGGAGAAACAGAATCTCCGTGTACGGATGCTCGGGGTTGTCGCCTTTCGCAGCTGCGGCAGGAGCCACGAGCAAGGCCGCACCGGGTTCCGACCAGCCGGTCAGGTAGTAGAAATTTGCATCAGGGAAGTAACCATAAACGTCGTTCGGGCCTGAAGGTTCCGGGGGAGCAAACATCAACGCGACTCCGCCGTCGAGTTTGGCAGCGAGCTTTTCCCGACGCGCATGGTAATCGGAATTCGCTTGGCGTTCGCGGGCGAGTACTGGCAAAGACCCGAGAAGCACTGAGACAGAGAGAGCGCCCAGCAGCAGAGATTTGAATTTCATTTGTCGATCATTTTCCCGTCAAAGATTTGGTAGCCGATTGGAACCTTTCCACGTTGCTCTTATCCACGACAGCGGAGCCAGTATCCACGAAGGCGGGCACAGGAGAAAAGCCGTCGTGGCTCCAATCCGAATCCAGTTTCGGCAAATGCTGATGGTGCAAATTGTCCAGCATCTTCAGGCCGACGAACGCCATTGTGTATGGTTTCTGCGCGATGGTGGCGGCAATAACGCCTTTCCGGATCCAATCCAGCGTCTCTGGATCAGTGTCCATGGCGATCACCGTGCGTCCTTTGATGCTGTTGTTGTTGAGCACCGTCGCAACTTCCTTGCCGGAGAGGGCTTCGAGGCCCACAAACGCGTCGATATGTTCTTTCTTGTCGTTCGCCAGGAATTCAGTGGTTGTATCGAACGCGACTCGAGGGTCGCCCTTGATGTCAACGATGTGGGCCAGCTTAATCTGCGGAGAGCTTTCAAGCGCATCTTTGTATCCGTGCAGGCGTTCGTTCAGATTCGGTTGAGACGGCATCGTGAACACTACCACGGTACCGTGTCCTTTGAGTTCCTGCGCGAGCCGCTTGCCGCCAGCGAGCCCAGCCTGATAGTTGTTCGTGCCGATGAAGAACAGGCGCTTGCTTTCAGGAGCATCAGAGTCCGCCGTGATGACAGGAATTCCGGCGGCAATTGCGCGATCGATGCTGTCCTTCATTAGGTTGGCGTCGGCAACGGAGATCAAAATCCCCGCCGGGCTTTTTTGAATTGCACTGTCTAGGGCAGCGCGCTCGCCCGACGGGTCGTAGGTGTCCGGTCCGGTGAATTGGTAGGCCACTTTTAACTCTTCGGCTGCTTGGGAAAAGCCCGCGGCCGCAGTTTGCCAGTAGGGGACCTTGACGTTTGTGGAAATGAAAACGTATTGCTCACCGCTATGGCCGCCTCCGCACGCGGCCAACAAGAGCGAAACACCCATCAGCAAAACAGCAAGGGAAACGCGCACTTGCGTCATGGCAGACCTCCTGAGACGTGCGTGAAGAACGTGAGCGGAAGCGAAACGCATTCTACCCCCATATGACGGTAAAGAAAAGAAACGGCGATCCAAAACTCAGACGCCTACAGGATATGGCTTCGAGTGAGTCTCTCCGGCCAAGGATAGACCCGTGAAGCGGCCCTGGAATAACGACATCAGCCCCGTGTACCAATAGCCGACGACAAACAAAAGCAGGAAGGGGACCGTCAGAAAGTTTTCATTGTCGAGAGCGTAGTACACAGTCAAAGCAAAATAGCTGCCGATGAGCAACTCGACCCACGGCACCCAACCCAGGCGTTTGCGATATTTGGTGGCACGAACGACATCCTTCTTGTTTTCGACTCGGTACTTGGGGGTACGAGCAAAAGGCGACTGCTTGCCGATCAGCGCCTCGAGAACCGCAATGGTATTGGTAAGAGTCAGCCCGATTCCGAGTGCCATCAGAAAAGGAATGTAGAGCAGGGCGCGCGGCCAGGTGCGCGGGAAAAGCTCGCGTTGCGAGACTAGATAGAAACTCGAAATCGACAATGTCGAAGCCAGGAACAGCGGGATGTCGATGTACAGCATCTGGAACCATCCCTGATAAAAGCGGATGACCATGGCTGGCAAAAGCAGAACCGACAGAATCACCATGAGCGGATAACTCAGGTTGGCGGTCAGGTGATACCAGGCTTCGAGCTTAACGCGGAATGGCTGCTTGCTTTTGAGCACCTTCGGAAGAATTTTCTTTCCAGTCTGAATCAGCCCTTTCGCCCAGCGCGCCTGCTGGGTTTTAAAGGCGGTCATCTCGACAGGAAGCTCGGCTGGACACTCGACATCCTGGCGGTAAATGAACTTCCATCCTTTTAGCTGCGCGCGATAGGAGAGGTCGGTGTCTTCGGTGAGTGTGTCATGAGGATGGCTTCGACTTCCGTGAGAAACGAATAATTGCGATTGATGTGCGTCCAGCGGGTCTGCACCATCCCGATCTTTGGATCGGTGAAGTGGTGGACGGTTTTCATTAAGAAGTCGGGCGGAGGAACAAAGTCTGCGTCGAAGATGGCGACAAACTCGCCCCTAGCAGTCTTCAATCCTTCATGCAGTGCGCCAGCTTTATACCCCGCCCGGTTGGTCCGGTGGAGGTAGGTGACTGGGTGTCCCTGGGAGGCGTAGTGGTCAACCAACTCGCGGGCCACGTTTGCGGTCTCGTCGGTGGAGTCGTCGAGCAGTTGAATGTCGAGTTTTTCGCGCGGATAGTCGATCCGGCAGACGGCTTGCAGAAGGCGATCCACGACGTACTGCTCGTTGAAGATCGGCAGTTGTATGGTGACGCTAGGCAACTCTGTGAACGGCTGCGGCGGCTTGGTCGCGTTGTGCTTCTTCTTATAGTAGAGATAAACCAGGGTGTAACGATGAATCCCGTAAGAGGCCAGCAGAATGAGAACGATGAAGTAGGGGATCAGGAGCGCCATGTCGAAGGCGTTGGCGTGGTAGAGTCCTTTGAAAGTCGTGTCAAAGAAGTGCTGGCGCACGTATTGCGTAAACCCGTGCTGGGCAAAGAAGATGGCGGCTGGAAAGAGAAGCGGCATCGTCGAAGGCCGGTTTGCAGACCGAGTGCGGTCGAATGGACATTGTAAATGACGGCCTTCGCGTATTGCGAAATCCACAGAGGGCTCTGGAAACCGGATCCCCTCTCTCATCCCAATTGAAGGCCAACCACGAAGGACACGAAGTTACACGAAGGAAACGCGCTGCCAGAACAACCTTCGTGATACTTCGTGCCCTTCGTGGTTCACGGTTTTGCTTTTTTTATTAGCCAAATTCAGCGCATAGCCGGAAATTTCTTGATTTCAATGTGGCGGTGAAGGATAATTTTGGTGACCTTGACGAGACGCCAGGCATCGCAAACGGCCTCAACCTGAGGCCGTTCTCTTTGTTGCCTGATATACACTTTTCCTGCGAACATCAAAAATCCTACTCGCAATGACCGTACCTCACGCCTACATCTGCGACGCGATTCGCACGCCATTCGGGCGATACGGCGGGGCCTTGGCGTCGATGCGCACTGACGATCTAGCGGCCATTCCGATCAGAGCCTTGATGGAACGTAATCCGAACGTGGATTGGAGCGCGCTCGATGACGTCATCTACGGCTGCACAAACCAGGCCGGCGAAGACAACCGCAACGTTGCGCGTATGGCATTGCTCCTGGCAGGACTGCCCGTTGAAGTGCCGGGAGCAACCGTGAACCGTCTATGCGGGTCTAGTCTTGAGGCAATTTCGGTTGCGGCGCGCGCGATTAAGTCGGGAGAAGTATCGCTGGTGATTGCCGGCGGCGTGGAAAGCATGTCACGAGCGCCATTCGTTGTGGCGAAAGCTGAGACTCCGTTCTCTCGCGGGGCAAAAATCGAGGACTCGACGATCGGCTGGCGGTTTGTGAATCCACGAATGAAAGAGATGTACGGCACCGATTCGATGCCGGAGACCGCGGAGAACGTAGCGGAGGAGTGGCACATCTCGCGGGAGGATCAGGATGCATTTGCCTTTCGCAGCCAGATGCGGACTGCGGCCGCCATGAAAAGTGGGCACCTCGCGGAAGAAATCGTCCCGATGACGATCTTCAGGAGTGAACGATGGCGCGGGAGCGCTGTTGCTCGCGTCTGAGGAAGGAGTTGCCAAGCATGGCCTTACTCCGCTGGCGCGAGTGGTAGCGTCCGCTTCCACTGGAGTGCAACCGCGCTTGATGGGCATTGGACCGGTTTCCGCGGTGCGCAAAGTTCTCCTGAAGAGCGCATTGAAGCTTTCACAAATTGATGTGATCGAGTTGAACGAAGCTTTTGCCGCGCAGTCGTTAGCGGTGTTGCGTGATCTCGGTCTCCCTGATGATGCGTCGCACGTAAATCCCAATGGCGGAGCGATTGCGCTCGGGCATCCATTAGGTGCAAGCGGAGCGCGCCTGGCGATAGCGGCCGTGAATCAACTCAAGCGAACCGGATCGCGCTACGCTCTGTGCACCATGTGTATCGGCGTAGGTCAGGGGATCGCGGTTGTGTTGGAGCGGGTGTAGGCGAGCTCAACCGAAGAGTTGCGCGATGGTTTTCATAGGCAGATACAGCCTGTCCGGAACATTCGGCAGTGCGATAAAGCCGAAGTGTTCATAGAAAGTTCTTGCCCGCTCATCCTTGGCATCGACAACTACTGCGGCAGATGCGATCTGCTGGCTTTGAACCCATGAGCGGTGCAAAGCGTCGAGCAACTGGAGTTCTCCCAATTGTAGGCCTCTGAATTGACTGGCTACCGCAAGCCGTCCAAGCAACGTACTTGGGACCTCGGGATACCGCGGCAGTTTCTTCGCGATTGCTGTCGGCAAGTCATTCAGATGCACAGAATACTGCGACAGGGTGTAGAAGCCCGCGATTGTGGTCCCGTCCGGAGTCAGCACAAAGCAAACCGCGGCGTTCTTCGCCACATCCTGAGAAGCGATCGTCCTAAGGTAGTGGTCGAGAACGTCAATGCCGCATGTGAACGAGATGCGGTCGTGCTTTCTGTTGAGAGGTTCGATGACGAAACCGCTGCGCAGTGGCTGCCGCAGATGCGCCACTAAAGGCCCGTCTGGCGATAACGTCTGGCGGCACGCACAAGGCGAGCGTTCGGGGCGGGAGCGTTCAGCAGAGTATGGACGAAAATTGCGCTGGCGCGTTCGCCCAGTTGTAACGCCTCGTGCTCACGAATCGTGCGGATCGCAGCCTCGTCGGCGCTCAGAACGACAAAGTCGGAAACCGAGGTGCCCTTGATGCCGGCGGCGCGTTCGATGTGGGCCTTCTGTTCTGGAGTGAGGCGTGCCTCAAGCCGTTCTTTCCTCAGCTTCGAATAGGCTATCTCAGGCATTGGTGTCTCTCCAAAGAAGAATTGTACGGCATAACGCCGTACCTTTCAAGAGCCGGCAGCAGGCCTGTTCCCGCTCACCGACCGCAGTTTCTCCGCTGCCAACTCCGGCGTGATATCGCGCTGAGGAGTCCCGAGCATTTCGAATCCCACCATGAATTTGCGTACCGTGGCCGAGCGTAGCAACGGCGGATAGAAATGCGCGTGGAAGTGCCACTCGGGGTGCGGTTCGCCGTCGAAGGGATGCTGGTGGAATCCCATGGAGTAGGGGAATGGAACGTCAAAGACACGGTCGTAAGCAGAGGTAATCTGCTTGAGCAGTACGCTCAATTGCGAAACTTCAGAGGTCTTTAACTCGGGAAAGCGTCCGAAATGCCTGCGGCTGCAAACCAGGATCTCGAACGGCCACACTGCCCAAAAAGGCACGATTGCAATGAATCCTTCATTCGAATAGACCACGCGCTGCTGCTGTTCCTGCTCTAGAGCTACGTAATCGCATAATAGGCAGGATTGGTGCGCCTCGCGATACTGCCGCTGCGCGATCAGTTCGCGCGCAGGGGCTTCGGGTACGGTGGCTGTGGCCCAAATCTGGCAGTGGGGATGCGGATTGCTGGCTCCCATCATCTCGCCGCGATTTTCGAAAACTTGGACATGATGAATGCCGGAGATTCCAGCCAATTCCTCGGTCTGCGCGGTCCATTCGCGGACTACGGGTTCAATTTCACGGATCGTCATGGTGGCCAGGGTCAGGTCGTGACGCGGCGAAAAGCACATCACGCGGCAGATGCCAGGTTCAGTTTCGGCAACCAGGAGTCCGCGGCCTTCCACGTCTAACCGAGCGGAAGGCGCGTCGTTCTTGAGAGCAGCAAAATCATTCTCGAAAACGAACGTGGAGTGATACTGCGGATTCAACGAGCCATTGGCGCGCTGGTTTCCCGGGCAGAGATAGCAAGATGGGTCATACTTGGGACGTTGAGCGAGAGGAACCGATTCGGTTGCGCCCTGCCACGGACGCTGCGTCCGATGCGGTGAAACCAGAACCCATTCGTTGCTGAGGGGGTTAAACCTGCGGTGCGGGGATTCGCGGAGCACTGAATCCAATTGATTTCCCATGGGGTCTTGTTGTGCCTTCTCAGAAAACCAGTATCCACAGTAGGCGTTCCAACTTTAGTATGTTCTCACATAAAGCGAGTGCCATTACAATAGCGGGGACTCTTCGCACCGGGGGTACTTCGTCGATTGGCTGAGCGATCGGGAGCACGTGGGAAACAGGTTTGGGTGTGGAACCGTAAGTGAGAAGATGAAGGCAAGCCAACTCTTGCGGCTTTTCGATCGCGAATTCCACTCAGACGCGAGAGTGTTCCGCGCGCCGGGACGGGTGAACCTGATTGGCGAACACACTGACTACAACGATGGATTTGTATTGCCGAGCGCCATCGGCTTTTACACCCATGTCGCGGCCTCCCCACGTGAAGACGGCAAGGTCGTGCTCCGATCCACGGAGTACGACGGCACATTCGAGTTCGACGCGTCAAACCTTCCCCAACAAAAACAGGGCGCCTGGTGTGACTATGTTCTCGGAGTGGCGCAGCAGTTCGCACGTGCGGGCTACCCTCTCCGTGGAGCGAACCTGCTGGTGCACGGCGAAGTTCCGGTCGGCGCCGGCCTGAGTTCTTCCGCGGCGCTTGAAGTGGCGTCGGCCCTGGCGATTCAAAGCCTGAACGGGAAGGAGCTTTGGCTGAAACAGATTGCGAAACTGTGTCAAAGCGCGGAGAACGACTTCGTGGGCGCACATGTCGGTATTATGGACCAATTCGTCTCTTGCTTTGGCGAGGAAGGTCGCGCGGTCCTCATCGATTGCCGATCGCTTGATTTCAAGCTGGTACCGATTCCGGTGGACGTCAGTTTTGTGATCTGCAACACCATGGTCAAACACGAGCTTTCCGGAGGCGAATATAATCAGCGGCGGCGGCAATGTGAGGAGGGTGTGCGCCTGCTCTCTAATTTCCACCCGGCAATCAAGGCATTGCGCGACATTTCGTTCGATCAGCTTGCAGCGCACGAAGCCGATCTGCCACCCCTTGTTTACAGGCGCTGTTTGCACGTAGTTCGGGAAAATGAGCGCACACTGCAGGCGGCAAGGCTTTTCGAATCAGGCGACCTGGGGAGTGTTGGACGGCTGATGCGCGCCTCACACGAAAGCCTCCGCGACCTGTATGAAGTGAGCT
>WNFZ01003733.1_pt1 | contig 19491 bp, 14 predicted proteins | sample 5400081 | NCBI WGS metagenome assembly WNFZ01 (sample SAMN13153365, study PRJNA577476) | soil metagenome | isolation source: 80 cm soil or saprolite under grassland replicate 1 | place: USA:California | collected 2016-06-15
CTTCCGCGCCTGCCTCGGCGAGGAAGAGATCGGAGTCGAGCTCTTCTCGATGTCCAAGAGCTACGGCATGGCGGGCTGGCGGCTCGGCTTCGTTGTCGGAAACGCGGAGCTAGTCTCCCGCGTGACGACGCTGCAGGATCACGTGCGCGCCGGCATCTTCACGCCCGTGCAGCGGGCCGGGATCGCCGCGCTCACCGGTTCGCAGGAGACGGTGGCCGAACGCGTGCAGCTCTACGAGCGCCGCCGTGACCGGGTCCTGGCGGCGGTCGGCGATCTGGCGGCACGGTGCGAGGGGACGTTCTACGTCTGGATTCGCCTGCCCGACGATGTCACCCCGGAGCTCCTGCTCGCGGAGCACCGCCTCGTGGTCGCACCGGGCGAAGGTTTCGGCCGTTCGGGAGCGGGCTGGGCCAGACTTTCGCTCGCGACGCCCGACGAGCTGATCGAGCTCGGGCTCGAGCGCCTCGTGGCGGGGCTACGCGGCTAAACGATCGTGCCCACGCCAGAAGCTGTAGGCCGAAGGAAAGCGCTAAGTGCTTTCCGTTAGGGCTCCTACGACGTCTGCAGGGCCGAGTTTCTCGATATGCGACTCTAGACAGCACAATCGCCAAGTGCTAGCGTGCGGCTGGGCAAGCAGGGCAAATGTAGTTGCGGCAACGGGGAGAGTGGGATGGAAATCGCGGAGGATGGCCTTACGGCCTTTCCGTCAGGCACTGCCGAAGTAGCGTTAGCACCGCTCGGTCTCACCGAGGCACGGCGGGTTCTCGCAGAGGAGAATTTCGACTCTAAGGAGCGCCGGCGCGGCTGGCTGCTCCGGCGGGCACTCCTCTGCGCCGACGTCCTGACGCTCGGTGCGTCGTTCTGGCTCGTCACGCGTCTGCTCATGCCTGTCAACGTGAAGCCGTTGGAGACGGTGCTACTTCTCGGCGTTGTGCTGCCGGCATTCGTGGTCATCGCGAAGATCTACGGGCTCTACGACCAAGACGAAGAGAGGCCCGAGCACTCCACCGCGGACGAGCTGGGCAGCATCGCGCACATGCTTCTCACGGGGGTGTTCGTGTGCGCCGCCGGTGCCTGGGTAACGGGGGTTGCGACCCCGAGCCTTCCGCGCTATCTGCTCTTCTGGCTGGCCGCGTTTTTGATTGCTGTACCCGCACGTGCGACGACACGTGCCCTCGTGCGCCGCGGCCACCGTGGGTCCCAGAGAACGATCATCGTCGGCGCCGGCGACGTGGGACAACTCGTGGCGCGCAAGCTCCTCCAGCATCGGGAATACGGAGTGAACCTCCTCGGCTTCGTCGACGGCTCGCCGAAGAGCGAACCTGAGAGCGCCGAGATTCTCGGCGCACCGGAGGATCTTCCCGAACTCGTCAAGCGGTTGAACGTCGACCGCGTGATCGTGGCGTTTTCGAACGACCGTTCAGGCGAGCTCGTGTCGCTTGTTCGCTCCTTGAAGCGTTTCGCCGTTCGAGTCGACATCGTCCCACGGCTGTACGAGATCATCTCGCCGGGGTTGGCAATTCACTCGATCGAGGGGATTCCGCTCGTGTCTCTGCCGCCGTTGCGGCTCTCGCGCTCCTCTCGTCTCCTCAAGCGGACGGTCGACATCGTGCTGTCATCGGCGGGGCTGATCCTCGCTGCGCCCGTGCTGCTGGTGATCGCCGTCTGGATCAAGCTCGACTCTCCCGGCCCGGTGTTCTTCCGCCAGCTCCGGATGGGCGCTGACGGGAAGAAGTTCAGGATCGTCAAGTTCCGCACGATGACGGTGGATGCCGACGCGCGGAAACAGGACGTGGCGCATCTGAACGTGCACGCGAAGCAGAACGGAGACTCGCGGATGTTCAAGATCCTCAACGATCCGCGCGTCACGCGCTGCGGCTGGTTCTTGCGACGTCATTCGCTCGACGAGGTTCCCCAGCTCATCAATGTCGTCCTTGGTCAGATGACACTCGTCGGTCCGCGTCCGCTGATCCTCGAGGAGGATCAACACGTCCCCGACTGGGGGCGGAGCCGGCTCGATCTGAAGCCCGGAGTCACGGGTCTCTGGCAGGTGCTCGGGAGCTCCGTCATCCCGTTCTCGGAGATGGTGAAGCTCGACTACCTGTACGTGACGAACTGGTCCCTCTGGAACGATCTGAGGCTGCTGCTCAAGAGCGTCCGCGTCCTCGCGGGGCGTGAGCTAGCCTGACGCGGCCAGTCGGCCACTCGGCCGACGTGACCCGATAGATCTGTTGTGACTCCTGACACCCTGCGTCCTGCCGTCCTACTCGGCGGCGAGACGATCGCCGTGACGGTCGCCCGAAGCCTGGGCAAGGCGGGCATCCCTGTGCACGCACTTGGTAAGGGCGGGGTGGACCCCGTCGGCTACTCGCGGTACTGCACCTCGTTCGAGGACGTGGGCAGCGGCGACGGCGTCCAAGACCGCTACCTCGACTGGCTTGCCCATCGAGCGCCGGCCAACAGTGTCGTGTTCCCGTGTAACGACGACGCTCTCCAGCTCGTGGGCGAACGGCGGCCTGTGATCGCCGAGCTGGGTCACGTCACGATCGAGGCGCACGACGAAGTGTTGCTCGCCATGCTCGACAAAGAACGCACGTACGAGCTCGCGGCAGGGCTTGGGATCGGCGCACCGCGCAGGCTGCAAGTCTCAGGGTGGGAGCAGGTCGAAGCCGCAGCCCGGGAAATCGGTTTTCCGGTTGCGCTCAAGCCGCTTCAGTCACACGTATTTGCACGCGCCTTCGGAATGGGGACGAAGCTGCTCCTTGCGCACGACGAGCAGGAGCTCGCGCGGGCATTTGCCAGGATCACACCGCTCGGACTCGACGTCATGGTTACCGAGGTCGTGCCGGGAAGCGACGAGCGCTGCTGGACCTACACGGCATATCTCGACGAGAATGGTGAGCCGAGGTTCGAGTTCACGAGACGGAAAGTCCGACAGTTCCCGCCCCATTTCGGCCGGGGTTGCTACTACCTCCTCGAGTGGCGGGAGGACGTGGCGAAGACGGGACTCCGGTTTTTCCAGGGCGTCGGTGTTCGTGGGCTTGCTTCCGTCGAGTTCAAACGCGATCCACGCGACGGGCAGCTGAAGGTCCTCGACTGCAACCAACGGTTCGATCGGGCGATCGCCCTCTTTCAGGCGGCCGGCCTGGATGTGCCGTTCTTCGTGTATGAGCGCCTACTTGGGCGCCGGCCGTCCGCGCCGCGTCCGCGCCACAACGGGGTCCGTTTGCTCAGCCCAATTGACGATCTGCGCTCATCGGTCCAGCTGTGGCGGGAAGGAGAGTTGTCGGTCGGCGACTGGGCGCGCAGTCTCTTCCATCGCCAGCACTTCCTCGTCTTTACTCCCGCAGACCCGCTTCCGAGCGCCGTATCGCTCAGCCGGAGCGTCGGTCGGGCAGTGCGCAAACCGGTCGCGAGTCGCAATAACGGCGCTCAGCCGCCGCCGGCCGGGAAGGCGCGCTAGAGGCGCCCCTCCTCCAGTTCGATCGCCTCCTTGGTTCCGACGATCGAGAACACCTCGTCCATCGAGGCGATCGTCCCGTCGACCGAATCCGCCTTGCGGTGACGACTGAGTGTTGCCAGCGTCTCCATGGTGGCGCGCAGGGCCGCGCGCATCGGCTGGTTGGCGAAGATCACGACGGAGAACCCCTTGTCACGCAGCTCGTCCGCCGTGTAGCTCGGATAGAGCGTGGGTACCGCGACGAGCGGAACCTTGCCGAGCCCATCCCAGGTGCCGAGAAATTCCTGGATCTCGGTCAGTGTCTTGTCACGCGAGTGGATGAGAATGGCGTCCGCTCCAGCCTCGGCATACGCGGTCGCCCGCTGACATGCCTCCTCGACTCCGAGTCCCGCGATCAGCGCCTCGACGCGCGCGATGAAGACGAAGTCGGGGGTTTCCTGGGCATCCTTGGCGGCCCGGATCCGCCTCGCCTGTTCGCCGGTCGGGATCAGGTCGCGCGTCGACTCCCCCGTGTAGAGGCTGTTCCGCTTCGGGAAGGTGTTGTCCTCGACGCAGATGCCGGCAATTCCGGCCCGCTCGTACTCGCGTGCGGTGCGTACGACGTTCGACAGACCGCCGTATCCGTTGTCGCAATCGGCAACCACCGGCAGCTTCGTGGCCGCGTCGATGCGTCTCGCCGTCGCCAGCGCCTCCGTCATCGTGATCAGATTCATGTCAGGCAGCGCGTGTTCCATCGTCGACACGCCCAGGCCGCTCACCCAGACGCCGTCGAAACCGTGCTCCTCGATCAGCCGAGCGGTGAGCGCATCATGGGCGCCGACGAGGATCGTGGCCCGGTCCGAGGCCAGCTCGCGCCGCAGCGCGGCTCGTTTTTCTTCCGCTCGTGTCACCAAAGCACCTGCGAGAGCGTAGACGAATGGCTGAATCTCCGCCCCGCCGTCTCAAGCCGAGCTCGCGCGAGGCCGATGACGAAGCAGGAACGACCCTGTTAGCAGCGCATACGAAGAAGGCCTGGGGTTCGTGCCGAAGCACACCTGGGCAAATGAGATGACGATGCCAGCGCCAATCGCGGACGAGTACGGGCGGATGCCGATCGCCGATATCGAGCAAGGCCTCATTCGAGTGCTTCGCGACGAAGGCGTTCCAACAGAGGATGCGAGAATCACCGCCGCGCATCTTGTGGAAGGTACGGCGCGGGGCTACATCCATCACGGAGTCGAGCGCATCTTCGAGATTCTCGACGGCTTCGGTCGCGGGACGTTGTCACCCGCGGCCGACAGCACGCAAGTCGTGGACGCCCCGGGATTGGCCGTGATCGACGCGAGGGGAGGCCTTGGCGCGCCGATCGCAACCGCAGCGATGGAGCTTGCGGTGAAGAAAGCCGAGAGCGCCGGCATTGCGGCGGTCGGCGTCGTCCACGCGGGGCACCTCGGCATCCTGGGGCCGTGGGCCGAACAGGCCGCTGCGAGCGGCCAACTCGGAATCGTCATGACCACGACGTCGCCGGCCGTCGTCGTGCCGGGAGGCAGGACCGCCGTTTTTGGCACGAACCCGCTCGCGTACGCCTTCCCCCTCGACGGGACGCACATCACCGTTGACTTCGCCACTGCCTCCACGACGCGCGGCGTCTTGCTGGATCACCGCGACCGAGGCGAGCCGCTGGCGCCCGGAATGGCCGTCGACGAGGAAGGCCTTCCAACCACGGACCCGGAAGCCGCTCTGCGGGGAGGACTCCTGCCGCTCGGAGGCGGATTGAAGGGTTCGTTCCTCAACCTGCTCGTGTCTGTACTCGCGGGGCCGCTCGTGGGAGCGGTCGCCAACCATCGAGTAACCGGCACCCGGTGGATGAACGCTCCGCCCACAAAGGGAGACATCTTCATCGCGATCGACCTCGCCCAGTTCACCGACCCCTCGACGTTCATCGAGCAGATGCGAGACTTCTTCGCTCACGTCGAGCGCGACGCGCCCGGGTTCTACATCCCGGGTGAGGGTTCACGCCGGCGCCGTCGGCATGCCGAGCAACACGGAATCCCGGTGAGTCCGCGGCTCGCGTCACTTCTCGGACGCTAGATCGAGCAGCCACCATCAGCGGAGACGAACCCGCCGTCGGGGGTCGCTCTCGCCCGTCGACGAGTGGCGCGGCCGTCCGCTGCTCACGACCGGCACCTAACGTCGGTACCTATCGTATGAGCTCCTCGGCGCCATGAATGAACGGTGGCGTCTTCGGCTTCTCGAAGCTCACGTCAACGAGAAGGAGAAGAGATGTCGGACAACACGATCTCTCGCGAGCGGCTCGAGGCTCCGCCGGGCGCGGTCTATACGGAAACGATCCTCGAGCCGAGCTATCGCTTCATGCTCGAGCACTACTTCCAGCCGCTCGTCGAGACGAACAAGGCCTGGATGGTGATGCTCGCGGAGACCGAGATCGTCGACCGGGAGACGGCGGCGGCGCTGCTCGACGCGATCCTCGACCTCGAGGCGGAGGGACCGGACGCGTTGCGCGAGTTCGATCCCCGCTACGAGTACTTCTACTCGCACATGGAGCATTTCCTGATCGAGCGCGTGGGCGAGGAGATCGCGGGGGAGATCAACATCGCCCGAACGCGACCAGAGCCTCTGGCACGACTGGTCGTTCGAGCTCGACTGCTCGACCTGTCGGACGAGCTCATTCGCTTCTGCGGCACCCTCCTCGACCTCGCCGAGCGCGAGGTCGAGACGGTGATGCCGCAATGGACGCATTTCCAGCACGCGCAAGTGTCGACGCTCGGGCACTATTTCGCCGGCATCGTCGACGCCCTCGTGCGTGACCTCGACCGTCTGCGTGCGGCGTATCGAACGACGAATCGCTCCACCCTCGGCTGTGGGGCCCTTGCCGGTACGTCGTACCCGGTCGATCGCCAGCTCGTCGCTGACCTGCTCGGCTTCGACGGCTTCCAGGAAAACACCATCGATTGCGTCTCGTCTGCGGATTACATGCTCGACGTCGCGGCAGCGGTCGCAAGTCTGATGGTCACCCTCAGCCGTCTCTCCCAGGATCTTTGGATCTGGCACACCGAAGAGTTCGGGTTCGTGGTCATCGGCGACGAGTACGCCGGCTCGAGCAGCATGATGCCGCAGAAGAAGAACGCCTACCCCTTCGAGTATGTCCGCGCACGAGCGGCACACGCAATCGGAGATCTGATGGCAGCCTTCGGCACGCTTCGTGCTGCGAACTTCCAGGATCTCAAGGACGTCGAGGAGGAGGTCGTCACTCCTGTCTTCCGATCACTGGACGAGGTCTCACGGTCGCTGCGGCTGCTCGACGGGGCAATCCCGTCGCTCGAGGTACGCAGGGACGTGATGCTCGAGCAGGCAGCGAGCGACTTCGCCGCGAGCACCGAGCTCGCCGCGGCGATCCACCGCCGGAGCGGGCTCTCGTCACGAACCGCGCATCGGATCGTCGCGAACCTGGTCCTGCGCGCCTATCGTCAGGGCAAAAGCCAGCGTGACGTGAACGTCGCACTCCTGAACGAGTCGGCGCAGGAACTCTTGGGTCACGATCTCGACATCGACGAGGAGACAGTCCGCGGTGCGCTGGATCCGGCCTCGTTCGTCGAAGCTCACGCCGTCCCGGGCGGACCCGCCCCCGCCCGCGTTCGCGAGGCGTTGGCGCACGCCCGAACGGCGCTTGGCGATCGCGCACTGGAACTGGAGGGAGCGCGCGACCGGCTTGCGCGGGCGAGAGACGAGCTCTCTGCGAACGTCACGCAACGACGCGAGCGGGTTGCCTGACCCGGAGGCTGCGAGCGGGAACGAGTGCTGCTCAGACGCGCGGTGAAGCCATCAAATCCGTAAGCACCCTGCCGTAGCCCTCAACCATCCGCGTCAGCGTGAAGAAGGCTTTCTGCCTCTGCCGCGCGGCCGCTGCGTACTCCTTCAGCCGTTCGGGCTGCGCGCGAGCATCGAGGATCGCACGGACGAGCGCGTCCTCATCGCCCGGCGCGATCAGCACGCCTGTTTCGCCCGAAACGACCAGATCTCCCGTGCCGCCGACGTCGGTGGCTATCACGGGCCGCCCGAGCGCCATCGCCTCGATCACAACCATCGGCAAAGCTTCCGTCTCGCTCGTGAGACAGACCGCATCGGCTGCCTCCATCAAGTCAGGGACATCTGAGCGTTCGCCCAGCACCGCGACCGCGCCGTCCCTGGCAGCCGCACGCTCTCGAATCAGGGATAGCTGCGGCCCGCGCCCCGCGATGAAACCGCGAATCCTCGGGTCGTCGGCGTGCGCCCGCAAAATTGCGTCGAGAAAGAGATCCGCCCGCTTCTCGGGCCGAAGCGTCGCAATCAGGCAAGCCGCGAAGTCTTCGGCACCTAGGCCGAGTTCCGCACGGACCTCGGGACGCGGGCGAACCGCTGCGACGTCCGGAATACCGCTCCAGACAAAGTCCATGCGCTCCGGGCGGTAGCCGAGGCTCGTCAGATACGGCACCTGCTTGGGTGTCACGCCGACCACTCGGTCGACGCGCGATGCGACTACGCGCTTCGCTCGGCTCCGGCCGGGGTGATCGGTCGCAACAGAGCTGATGCCGTGTTCGGTCGCCATGTGCCGCGCTCTCGCCCGTCGCGCGAGCACATGACCCACGACGTGTCCGAGGAGGCTGTTTGTGACCACGATGTCGGGTTTCCACTTGCGGTAGCTGAGCGCGCGGATCACGCCGCGGATGTCCGTCCGGGTTCGCATATGCGCGCACGCAGAAGGGACCCCCGACTCCCGGACGGCCGCGAAGAACTCGCCCTCGGCGCTGAGCGCGAGGAGGCCAACCTCGAAGCCCTCATCTCGGAGGCCGGGAAGGAGAAGAGACCACTGCCGCTCTGCACCCCCGGTCTTGAGGTTGTTGCAGACGAAGAGGACCCTCATCAGGTCTGTCTGTGCCGTGCGAGCACGTCGGCGTAGAGCTCGAGGCTTCTCGTCGCCGTGACCGACCAATCGAACTTTCGTTTCGCGTGATCCAGCACCGCCTCCCGCGTGTCGACGTCGTCGTCGAGATGCCGGAGCAAAGCATCAGCGAGGCTCCGGCGATCGCCCGGAGTAACGACGAACGAGGAATCGGGGGCAAGCTCGGCAAGGGCGCCGACGTCTGAAACGACGATGGGGACACCGTGACCGATCGCCTGGGCTCCCACTCCACTCTGAGTCCCGGTCAGGTAAGGGAGCGCGACGACGGAAGCACGGCTGAGAATCCCGGTGAGCTCGTTCTCAGGAAAGTAACCCGCCGTGCTCTCGATCCGCGAATCTCCGGTTAGCAAGTGCGCTTCCGAACCCTGTCCGAAAACGAGCAGCTTGACCTCGGGTCGCGCCGACCACACGGTCTCCATTGCCTCGAGAAGCACGCGGATGCCCTTGTATCGCTCGAGCCTCCCGCAAAGGACGACGGCGGGCTCGGCCGGTCGCGGTAGCGGCGTGGCAGCGACGTCGGTGCCGTGCGGGATCACCGCCACTCGCTGGGCGGGGACACGTCCATTCAGAGACCTTTGCAGGCTCTCGGCGTGAAGGATCACTCGATCGACGCTGCGTAGCCAGAGCCAGTCGACCGCGCGCGACGAGATTCCGAGGGTCGGTGCGCCGAGGTGAGGAACTGGATCATGAATCGTGATCACCGACGGATAGCCGCGCGTGAGAGCGAAGAGCCGAGGATCCTCGTTCTCTTGCGCGTGCACGAGGTCCGGACCCCACGTGCGAATCGCACGGCGGAGTTTGGGAAGCAGCATCATCGACCTCGGTGAGGAAATCCTGCCGGGGAGAAGCAGGAGGTCGGCGCCACTCTCGCGGAGCCGTCCGAGAACGTTCTGATACTCCTCAGCAGAACCGCCGAACTCGCGGTGGTGAGTGCGACAAAGAAAGAGCACCTTCGTACCTGTTCGGCGAAGCGCAAGCGCATGGGCCGACGCGTACTTCAGGTACCAGTCGCATGCAACTAGGACTCGCATCGAACCGCCGTTGGTGGGGATGAGACGACCGATCGAGGATTGTGAGAGCGAACCACCAACTTCAGAGAATACGGACTAAAGTGAGAATGGCGAAGAATCGCCGCTCGGCGCTCGGCGCTCGCCGGGGCCGGGTGGAGAACTGAAATCGCGCGGCAGAGGGAAGAGGCTGATGTCGACAGGAAATCAACCGGTAGGCACCGGCGAACACGGGGCTGCCTCGGCCGCGACTCTCGGAGCGCACGCGGGCGACGACGCAGGAGAGGTCGTTGGGGAATCCGTGGCCTTCGAATCGCTCGGCCCGGAGGTTGAGAGCGAGTGGGAGGCGCTCGCTGACGCGACGCGGGCGTCGCCGTTTCGTCGTCCCGGCTGGATTGCAGCCTGGTGGAACGCCTTCGGCCAGGGGAAGCTCGAGCTCGCGACCGTACGCCGCGAGGGTCGGCTCACCGCAGTCATTCCTCTCGGCCGGCGCCTGGGCGCGCTCACGTCGCCCACGAACTGGCATACACCGGAGTTCGGTCCGGTGGCGAGCGACCGAGCGTCCCTTCGACAGCTCGCTCAGGCGCTGTTCGCACATCCGCCCCGCCGCGTCTCGCTTGCTTTTCTCGACTCCGAGTCTGAGACAGCCTCCTGCCTCCGCGAGGCTGCTTCAGGGCGCGGCCTCCGTGTGCTTGAACGCACGCTCACGCGTTCGCCGTATCTCGAGATCGACCAGACGTGGCCGGAGTACGAACGGAGTCTGAGTCGCAACGTACGCGGTGATGCCAAGCGACGGCTGCGACGATTGCAGGAGCTCGGCGTCATCACCACAGACGTCGATGATGGGAGCGAACGACTCGAGGAGCTGCTCACGGAGGGCTTTCGCATCGAGGCGTCGGGATGGAAGGGCTCGGCCCGTTCCGCCATCGCGTCACAACCGCGGACCGAGATCTTCTACCGATCGGTCGCTCGCTGGGCGGCAGCGCGAGGCTGGCTGCGCCTTGCGTTCCTTCGCCTCGACGGTGTTCCCATTGCTTTTCACTACTGCCTAGAGCATGACGGGACGCATTACTTCCTCAAGGGTGGACACGATTCGGACTACTCGAAGTTCTCGCCGGGGAAGGTCTTGACGCACTCGATGCTTTCCCGCGCGTTTTCGCTCGGTTTGTCCAGCTATGAATTTCTCGGCGGAGAGGATGCGTGGAAGCTTCGTTGGACGTCTTCGTCGCGGCAACGCGTGCTCTTCCATGCCTTTCGGCCAGCCCCGGACGGACTGCTGGAGTGGAGCGTGTTCAACTACGGCCGGCGTGGGGCGAGGAGAGCCGCACACACAGGGCCGATCGCGTATCTGATGAGCCGCATTCGGTGAGCGGGCCTGGCAGTGACGTCACGAGCGTGAGCGCGACGATCCCGGCCGTACCAGGCCGAGGCGGCGTCGTCCGGACGGCGATCGATCGTTCGCCGACGTGGCGATCTGCTCGAGGACGGCGAGATACTCTCGACCGACTTGCTCGGGAGCGAAGATGCGCACACGCTCCTGGTTCGCTTTTCCCATCTCGGCCCGCAGACGACTGTCCTCGGAGATTCTCAACAGCGCTGCGGAAAGCGTTCGAACATCGTGCGGAGGCACGAACAACGCGTGCTCGCCCTCGACCAACTGGTCGATCGCTCCTCCGACCTGAGTCGTGACGATCGGTAGGCCGGCAAACATCGCCTCGGTAATCACCGTCGGGAACCCTTCGCTCCAGCTCGGCAACACCAGAACGTCCGCCGCTCGGTACGCGGCCGCCAACTCACCGTCCTGCAGGTAGCCGCGGAAGGTGACGCGCTCGCTCAGCCCCAGCGCCTGGACTCGCTGCTGCAATCTCGTCGCCGCAGGACCGTCGCCGACAAACGCCAAACGACACGAGCTCCGCTGCGCGACGTCAGACAAGGCGTCGATGAGGTCGAAGACCCCCTTCTGCTCGAGCAGTCGCCCGACGAAGAGGAAGTCGGTCGCTTCGCGTGTGCGTTCCGCCGCGCGCGGAGTCAGGCGCTCGACCCGCAGCTCGCGCGGAGCCACGAAAGGGTTCTTGACGACGAACGGTGTGCGGTCGGGCGAGAATGCCTGCCAGTTCCGTTGCTCCTCGGCGGAGAGGACCATTGCGCCGTCGATGAGGCGGAGCAAAAGCTTCGTCGCGGCTTTGAAGATGCGTCGACCCGGTTCCAACAGCATCCAGGGACTGCTTCCGTGGAATTGGACGACGATGCAGGGGACGTGCCGCCGCGTCAAGAGCACGAGCGGGATGTCGCGCGCCAGCGTACTCGCATCGTGAGAGGTCTTGATCACCAGAGCGTCGAAGTGCCGCTCCGCCACGCGCCGGCGGATCCCCAGAGCATCGCGAAACCGTTCCACGAGCTTGTTCGACAACGACTCGGCTTCGTGCCGGCGTCCCCAGGGCGCCCAGTCGACGACGCAGCCGAGCCGGACGAGGGAATCAACGAGGTGCGGCGTGTGCGTCGTCAGCGGGCTTCTGACGTGAGCATGCGGACTGAGCATCAGGATCCGCATGTCAATTCCTCAACGTTTGTCGGCACCAGAGCTCGAAGATCAAAAGGGCCCAGATCACGCTGCTCAGATTGTGAGTTCCCCGGGCGTGGGTCGCCAGCGCGTTCTCGACCGCGCGGACGTCTACGAGTCCGCGCTTGCGAACACTGTCGTCGAGCAGGACCTCTCGAGCGAAGGATGCGAGATCACCGCGGAACCAGTTCGTGATCGGAACGGTGAACCCGTGCTTCGGCCGGTTCAGTATCGCGCTCGGCAAGACGTCGGCCATGACGTCCTTCAACAGTCCCTTGAGACGCCAGCGAGGAAATCGCAGGTCGACGGGAAGCGCACTGACATGTTCGACGAGAACGTGGTCGAGCAGCGGCACTCGAACCTCCAGAGAATTCGCCATGCTCATCCGGTCGACCTTCACAAGCATGTCCCCCGGCAAAGACACCTTCGCCGATGCGTAGAGGAACTCTGCGAGAGGATGCGAGGACGCGCGGAGCGAGTGCGACATCAAGGCAGCATTGACCGGTCGGAAGGCGTCGCGCTGGTGCAGACTCGCGTTCAGCTCCGGTGACAACAGCGGCCCCACCCCAGCCAGTCCGATCATCGTGATCTTGCTGCGGAATGCTTCCTCCGGTGGCAACGCCGTATCCGCCAGCCGCTTTCTCAACTGGTGCACCCGATCGTTCCAGGCGGGATTCGAGCTGCTCGGGAATGCACTCAGGACCTGCTCGGGCAGGCGCCTGACCAACCCTGGCAGCATTTGAACGTACCGGGCGAGCTCCACTCCCAGATACGTCGTATAGCCGACAAACAGTTCGTCGCCTCCATCTCCCGACAAGGCGACCTTCACGTGCTCGCGCGCGATCTTCGAGACGTAATACGTGGGCAGCGCGGACGAGTCGGCAAACGGCTCGTGAAAATGTGATACCAGCTTCGGCAACACGTCGACGGATTCCGGCTCGACGACGACCTCATGGTGGTCCGTACGAAACAGGCGAGCGACTGTCCGTGCGGCATCGAGCTCGTTGTGCTCGACGTCCTTGAACCCGATCGAGAAGGTCTTGACTTGTGCGTCGGAGACCTCGCTCATGAGTGCGACGATCGCGCTCGAGTCGATTCCCCCGCTGAGGAACGCTCCGAGCGGAACATCGCTCACGAGGTGACTCGCAACGGCGTCGCGGAGTGCGTTGCGAAGATCGGTCCGCAAGGTTCCGCTCGACGGTCTCCCGTTACTCCGCGACTCCGGGAGATCCCAGTAACGGGTGATCTTGAGCCGTCCGGAGTCGTCCCAGATCCCGAAAGTGCCCGGTTCAAGCTTTCTGACATCCTCGAGAATCGTCCGGGGAGCTGCGATGTACCCGAGCGTGAAGTATTCGGCGAGCGCTCCATGGTCGATCACACGAGGAACATGTCCGGAGACGAGAAGCGAGCCCAGCTCCGACGCGAACGTCAGCCGGCCATTTCGAGCCGCGTAATACAGCGGCTTGATGCCGAGCCGGTCGACGGCAACAAAGAGACGGCGCGAGGGAGCGTCCCAGAGGGCCAGCGCGAACATGCCCCGAAAGCGGTGGACGCATGACGGGCCGAATTCCTCGTACGCGTGAACGATTACTTCCGTGTCCGACGCCGTGGCGAATCTGTGTCCGAGCTGCTCGAGTTGGGCTCGAAGCTGTCGATAGTTGTAGATCTCGCCGTTGAAGACAACATGGATGCTTCTGTCCTCGTTGGACAGAGGCTGCCTGCCACCTTCGACGTCGATGATGCTCAGGCGGCGCATCCCAAGCCCGACGCGGTCGGAGATGAAGACGCCTTCGTCATCGGGCCCGCGATGGACCAGCGCGGAGCACATCCCGGCCAGCGTCCTCGCGTCTACAGGCGCCTCAGATTGGGCTCTAACGATCCCGCAAATACCACACATGTCCCGCACGACCCTGGTCGAAGGTTTTCACGATCATCGCTACCGATAGCAGTATCAACGTCACGAGGCGACCGTTTGAATTCCCGCGAGGAGGCACATCCGGTCAAAGCTTCTCGTGAGGCTCCGGTGCGAGGAGCCTCGCCAACTCTAGTTCGACCTAAGTGCCGCGCCTAACAGCCGGCGACCGCCGTGAAGCTGGTGCCGCGGCAGGTGCCGTCGTAGACGACCGTGTTCGTGAAGGTGCGGCTGCCATTGAGACCCGTGTAGAGCGCCTGTTTCCAGTACGGATCGTCTCCGGCCACCAGGGTGCGGTAGCTCTTGTCGAACTTCTGTACGTACCCCGCCCCAGCGACGTTTGTCCAGATGGGGCGACCTGAGTAGTGTCGCAGTCGAAGCAGCCCTGGCTCTCGTCGATGTGTTCGCTGTAGATGAAGTGTTGGGAGCTGGTGTCGACGACCCCGAAGTCCACGGGGACGGGGTTCGCGCCGTTGCGGGGGTGCATGTCCCCGAGCGCATTCCAGTTGAAGTACTGCGCCCACTGCTGCGGCTGCCCGTTGACCGAGGGGAGCATGAAGGCGAAGTGCCAGTACTGCTCCTTGCCTTGCAGCGGTACCCCCATTGCCGCCTGACCGTATGAAGTGTCGGGGGGTAGATACAGGTCGGCGCGGACTGTGTTGTCGCCGCCACAGCCTGTCCCGCTCGTCTGTTGGTAGATCACGTGTTTGTACGCCTTCGTGCTGCCTGCGCCGTGCACCGGGCTGGACACCGTCTGGATGTCGCCGTCGCCGACCCCGTAGCCACCGAAGGTGCAGTTGGTCAGGCCGTAGCAGCTTCCGGCGACGCGCGAGGCCTGCACCAGGCAGTTGCCCCCACCCGTCCACTGACTGAGATCGCCCGTCTCCGCGTCCCCCCGCCACAAGACGCTTCCGGTCGGCACGGGCGTGGTCGTCGTCGCGCCGGTCGTGGTCGTGCCGGCCGTCGTCGTGGCGCTCTGCACGGTCACGCTGGAGGTGGCGGTCGCCTTGTTACCGGACGCGTCGCTCGCCGTGAACACGACCTGTGTCGTCCCGACCGGGAACAGGTCAGGAGCGTTCGTCGTGACCTTCGGCGTCGCGTCGACCAGATCGGTGGCGACGGCAGCGCTCAGGAACGCGGCGACCCTTGCGTTCGTCCGCGACGTGCCGCTCGCGCTGTCCGCGGCCACCACGATCGCCGCCGGAGCCGTCAGCTTCGGCGGCGTCGTGTCCACCACGCTCACCGTGAAGAACGCCAGCCTCGACAACCCCTGACCGTCCGTCGCCCTGCAGCCCACCTGCGTCGCCGCGAGTGGAAACAGCGAACCCGATCCCGGAGAACAGAGCGCGAGCAGCGGTCTTCCCAGCGCGTCGACCGCGGTCGCCGGCGGATACTCGACGGTCGCGCCCGACGGCCCCTGCGCCTCCGCGTGCTGATCGGGAGGAGCGTGGACGACCGGCGCCGCCAGACGCACCGTCACCGTCGAACTGGCCGTCGCCCGGTTCCCGGAGGCGTCCGCCGCCGTGAACAGGACCGTCGTCGTCCCGAGCGGGAAGACACTCGCCGCGTTCGTCGTGATCTTCGGCGCCGCGTCGACCAGATCGGTGGCGACGGCCGCGCTCAGGAACGCGGCGACCGTGGCGTTCGTCCGCGACGTGCCGCTCGCGCTGTCCGCGGCCACCGCGATCGCCGCCGGAGCCGTCAGCTTCGGCGGCGTCGTGTCCACCACGCTCACCGTGAGGAATCCCAGGCCCACATTGCCGCTCTTGTCGCGGGCTGTACACCCAACTCGCGTCGACCCAAGCGGAAACAGCGAACCCGAACCCGGGGAACAAAGCACGCCCACCGGACCGTCGACCGCGTCGACAGCGGACGCCGCCTTGTACACGACCACCGCCCCGAGCGGCCTCTGAGCCTCGACACGTTGATCGGTGGGAACTGTCACGACCGGCGGAGTAGCAACCTTTCGGTGCCGCACCTTGTTGGAGTGCGCGAAGGGTCCGACAGCCTTTCCTTGCTGCACCTTGGTGGAGGGCGAGGAAGGTGGGACGGGCCAGGCTGCTGCGCCGGAGGCCACCATCAGGACCCCCACGGCCACGAGGAAAGCTACGCTCAGCAGTCGCCGCAGCAAGTGTGGTGTGGGCAGTCTCATCTCGGCCCGATCCAGCGCGCAGTTAGGTGGTCGTCGGACGAAGCGGGGGAAGCTAGCAGGTTTGCCGGACGCTGGCCGTCCAGTGGGAACAGCCAGGATGGGGGAATCTTGCTGGTCGGTGCCGTGACGCCTGCCGGAGGACCTTCTAGACTCGAGGGATCGCTTCCGGTGCCTCGAAGAGGACGGATACCCTGGCTGCAGATCGATCAGAAGATCGCGAGCTGGCGCAGGAGCCGATAAGCCCGGAGCTCGTCCTCGTCAGTCCTGAGCTCGCGGAGATCGCGCGAGCGCAGCTTCGGGACGACGCCGAATCGATGCTGGCCCCGGAATCGGCAATTCCGGCGAGGGGCTCGAACGGTAGCGCGACCATCGACGCCGCGCCGGCGATTGCGTCCAGCGCATCCACGGCGGCCGGAGCAGCGCGCTCGGATGCGCCTGTCGCTGTCGGGGACGAAGGTAGGGCGGGCCGCGCGACCGGCCCTTCTCGGTGGCGCACTATCTCCAAGCGAGTGCTCTTCGCGGTACTCCTCCTCGGGTTGCTGACACTCGGGCTCTTTGCGGGTTACGAGTTCGGTCGAAATGGCTCGACCGATGCGCGTGCGCGTTCCGAGCCGGCGACGTCTCGTCCCGCCGCTGCGATTGCGCCCGTCCCCTCGTCCGCCACGTCGGCGGTCGTTCCCTCCGCTGCCGCGACTCGCAAGTCGGAGCCGCGTCGATCGCGCACCGGTGTTCACTCGCAGGCTCGACCGCGTGAAAAGCCGGCGAAGCCGAGCTCGGCGCGAGGCGCCTCAGGACATGCTCGAACGAAGGCAAAGACAAAGGCCCGTCAAGGTGCGGGTCCAGGCACGCGCACGGTCACAACTTCGCAGCGGGCGCCCGTGCTGACGTGGCGCCCTGTCTCCGGCGCGAGCTTCTACGCGGTTCGTCTCTTTCGGGGCGACGTCCGTATCCTCGATCTCTGGCCCTCGACGACGCACGTCAGGGTCCCGGCGAGCTGGGTCTACGGCGGGGCTGATTTCAAGCTCCGGCCGGGCCGCTATCGCTGGTATGTCTACCCCGGCATCGGAAATCCTTCGAGGCTCCGTCTTGGAAAACTGGCCGAGGCGGGTGCTCTGGTCGTCGGTGCGGGATCCGGGTAATCGACTTTGCTCGTTCGGAAACGGAACGTCTTCGCTGCACGCTCCCAGTCGAACGCGCTTTTCGTCGTTTCCGCTAGCAGCGAGCGACAGCCGTGAAGCTCGTGCCGCGGCAGGCCCCGTCCTGAATCACGGTGTTGATGGAGGAATAAGCGCTTCGGTAGAGCGCCTCCTTCCAGTACGGATGGTCGCCGGCGTCCATCGTCGGCACACGGGAGTACGACCACTTCCTGACTCCGTCGACCCAGAGCGCGACCCCGCCGTTCGTCGTCGACCACGTGATTCGCCAGATGAACGAATACCAGCGGCCGTATCGGAGTCGTCCTGAGACGTTCCTGTACGCGAGGTCTCCGCAGCAGCCCGAGCCACGCTCGGCGTAGATGAAGGGCGGGCCGCCCGTGCAATTGTTGATCCCGAGTTCTATCGGCACGATCTGGTTCGGACCCGTCGCGTGGTGGCCCGGGTGGAAGTCCATGACGGTATTGAAGTTGCAGAAGGTCGGCCACCAGTTCTGCGCTGGACCTGGGAAGAGCATCGACTGGTGATACCAGTAGGTTGTGCCTGCAAGTGTCCCGTTGACCTCACCATTGGCGCGGCCTGACATCAGCGCCAGGTCGGCGCGCTCGATCCCGTCACTCGAGGGATGCCCAGGGTAGACGACGTGCTTCGCTGCATAGTGACCCGACCACACAGGCCTCTTCACCAGCACGATGTCCCCGTCGCCGCCCCAGTCCGCTGAATAGCAGCTGCCCGGAACGCGTGTTGCTTGCACCTGGCAATTGCCACCGCCGGTCCATTGCGAGAAATCGCTGGTTTCGAAGCCGCCTCGCCAAAGGACGGCGCCCCGAGGGGTGACCTTCCGTGTGCCCGCCGGCGTACGTAAGGGACGATCGCGAGCGTCCGTCTTCGCCGAGCTCGGTGCATGATTGGGCTCGAGTCTGGGGATGCGGGGTAGCGACGAAAATGCGGTTGCAACTCGGGGGCTGACGCTGAGGCCGACGGCGAGGCTGAATCCGAGGACAACCGCCAGCGTGCCGCAGTTCGATACACGCTTCGTCACGCGAAGAAGGTTCCAGTTGTGACTCGGTCGCGTAAGGTCCCTGGGACGCTCGGTTGACTCAGTCACGCCGATGAGGTTGCTTCTAGCATGCGCGGTGGCTGTTCTTGGGATAGGAATCCTGGTGGCCGGGCCCAGCACGAGCGAGTTGCCGAATGCAACGACCAGCTCGAGCCCAAACATCCTCTGGCGTGGCGACGGCGAGAGCGGGGACTTCAGTCAGTGGACGGGCCATGGTAACTGCGAGGTGCAAGCCTCGCGCGTGCGCGGCACCTGCTATCCGGTTTCCTTGGTGGGCGATTCAGATATCCAGCTTGTCAGCTCGCCAACGCGCTGCCCGAACAGCCGGTATGCGTTCAAGCACCTGATCCACCAGCAGCTGGCCGCTTCGACGAGCCCGATCGGGGGCAGTGTGATCCGCGCCGACCTGCACACGAATCTTGCGTTCATGGGCGAGGTGAACGGCACGCTCGAAGGTCAAGAGCAGTGGTGGGGGTGGTCGTTCCGCTTTCCGTCCCTGAACGGCAAGCCGCAGACGTGGGCGGCCTCGAAGAACTTCAATGCGATCGCGGACATGCACTCGGGGAGCGTCAGCGAGAACCACGTCACGCCCGTCAACCTCGGCGTCAGGGACGTGACACGCCATGTCGTCTACTTCCAACGCAACGATGATCGCGAAGTCAATCCGGACGGCTACCACGACCTGAACTGGACGCCGCTCGCGTCGCTTGTCTACGACAAGTGGTACGACGTAGTCCTCTTCATCAAATGGGGTACGACCCCTGCGACCGGCCGCCTGACACTTTGGATCCAACTGGACGACGGCGGCTACACGAAGAAGGTCGATCTGGCCGTGCCGACGATGGACGCCGGCGACCACCCCTACTTCAAAGAGGCGCTCTATTCGGGGCCGAACCCCGACGGCTCGCCGCGTACGTACACCAACGCCATCATCCAAGACATGGTCCGACGCGGCAAACGCTTCGCCGCCGTCGATCCATCTGCGTGCCGACCGTAGGCACGCTCACCTGGACTTCGCCGCGTGCCGTCGCCGGCTCGGATGGTTCGGCTGCTAGCAGGTGGCGACGATGGCGAAGGTGGTGCCGCGGCAGGTGCCGTCGTAGACGATCGTGTTCGTGAAGGTGCGGCTGCCATTGAGACCCGTGTAGAGCGCCTGTTTCCAGTACGGATCGTCTCCGGCCACCAGGGTGCGGTAGCTCTTGTCGAACTTCTGTACGTACCCCGCCCCAGCGACGTTTGTCCAGATG
>WNFZ01003028.1_pt1 | contig 19484 bp, 14 predicted proteins | sample 5400081 | NCBI WGS metagenome assembly WNFZ01 (sample SAMN13153365, study PRJNA577476) | soil metagenome | isolation source: 80 cm soil or saprolite under grassland replicate 1 | place: USA:California | collected 2016-06-15
GCCTCTACAATTTTGTTGATATAATTTTGATCGCGCCCCGGTAGTTCAATGGATAGAACAAGGCACTCCTAAGGCTTAGATGTGGGTTCGATTCCCGCCTGGGGCACAAGCAAGGAAAACACATCCTGAGATGTGTTTTTTGTTTAAAACTTATTGTCGCGATAAGCAGGATGATCTATCCACATTCTTCATCGCCTCAAAACAGATTAATTCACTTTTAGATTGATATTATGATAATGACCCATACATATCAACCCGTATCGAACATCCCAGAATTAAGTGGAATCACAGTCAGCGAAACTGGAAGAGACCGATTGCGGATTATTCTTGCGCCGCACTCGTGCCGGGAAGTGCATACCCTTCCTCGGTGGAGTTGCCGACCAGGCAAGCTTGCACTTGTTTCAGCAATTCGCCCAGATCAGGGCTTTTCATAATAGAGTTGTGCGTTCCTTCCACCTCAACAATTTCGATGTTGTCCGCGTGCCCTCCCCAGCCTAGATAGGGAGTTGGAAGGATAGTGTCGGGTTGAATATTGGCACGGAAAATGGTCAGTGTGCCTGGGTATTTGCCCGGAATGTATTTTTCGGCCGCCTCTTCTATGGTCTTGCGCACATAATCATAACGGACCCGATAAGGCATAGGGAGCCGCAGGACAATAAAAATCCAGCCGAAAAGTGTGGATTGAATCACAGAAAGGCGATAGCGTAGTCGCAGGCTTAGATACTCCAGCTTTTGGGGCAAGCCATATCGAGATAAAGCGCTGCGGTGAATAGAAAGCTTATGTTGGAGCACAGTCGCGCCTCGTTTTCGCTTCGGGTAGCCCGGGCTGTAGGCATCGAATAAGCCAAGGAAGGCAACTTCCTCTCCAGCCGCGCGCAGTTGGCAGGCCATCTCAAAAGCTGCGATCCCTCCCATGGAGAATGCACATAATTGATAAGGTCCTCTGGGCTGAATGGTGCGGATCTCCTGAATGTAATCTGCGGCCATTTGCTTTAGATCATTGTGAGGAACATCCTTTTTATTGAGCAAGCCTCTCGCTTGTAAGCCAAAGATGGGTTGGTCTGGACCAAGGTATTCGGCAAATCGGTTGTAGAACATTACACCACCATCCGCATGAATACAAAATAGAGGAATTTTCGTTCCCAAAGATTGAATGGAAACAAGCGATGACCAATAATACGAAGCACTATCCTGCCGAATCAAGCGGACCAGTTCTGCAACTGTTGGAGCCTGCATAAGGGCCGAGATAGGAAGATCTTTCTGAAACGTTTTTTCTATCTGCCGGAACAAATCGATAGCAATCAGCGAATCTCCGCCTAGATTGAAGAAATTATCGTGAACTCGAATAGGAGAGATTCGCAGGAGTCGCTCCCACAGATGGATCATCTGTGTTTCGAGCAAATCATGGGGAGCAACATCATTTTCATCCAACTCGCGGAAAATCTGCTCGGGATCAGGCAAGGCAGATTCGTCAATTTTGCCGTTCGGCGACAATGGGAAAGACTCAAGCACTACAATGTTGCTTGGCAGAGCGTAATCAGGGATTTGAGTACGCAAATAAGATCTCAGTTCCTGAGTAGAAATGCTGGTTGGCTTTTTCAGCACCACATATGCCACCAGTCTCAGACCGTGTATCCGCCTCTCTGCTGATTCAGCCTGAGATTGCCTGGCTAGCACGATGCTCTCGCAAACGTCCGAATGCCTGTTGATGGCTGCCTCTACTTCACCAAGCTCGACTCGGAAGCTGCGGATCTTGACCATTCGATCGATTCGACCCAGGTATTCGATGTTGCCATCCGGCAGAAAGCGTCCGCGGTCTCCAGTTTTGTAGAGCGTTAGTTCCGCTGAATCACAAAAGGGATTGGAAAGGAACTGCTGAGAATCCAGCCCCGGATGTTTGAAGTAGCCTCTCGCCATCCCTTCACTAGCGATATAGATTTCTCCAGACATCCCTATCGGTACCGGCTCCATACTGGAATCTAAGATATATATTTTTGTATTGGCGATTGGACGTCCAATCGGCGGAGCAAAGGAAATTTTCTTGTGGGGTGGAACAGGATAGGATGTACCGTCACCTTCTGTCAATCCATAAAAGTTGATCAATTGTGCATGAGGCAACTTTTGATAAAACGCGTCAACCAGGGCATAGGTCAATGGCTCGCCGCCGATGAAGACAACCCTGAGTGCATGCAAGCTGTGAGCAAGGCTGCGGTCAAGAGAAAGAATTGTGTGTAACAAAGATGGGACAAGAACCATCCTCGTGACTTTACTGGTTTCAAGTGTTTTCACAAGCAACTTTGGATCGCGGACCTTCTCCGCATTAATCAGGTGTACGCGATAACCGCGCAGTAAGGGCGGATAGATTTCATCGATCAGATCAATCGAGCTCAATGGGGATGTCTGAGCGTATACTTCATATTCTCGTGTTGGGGCGAAATCCCAGGTGGAGTAGAAGCGGCTAATGATATTTCGATGCGAATGAATTACACCCTTGGGTATGCCGCTCGAACCGGAGGTATAGACTATGAATGCCGGCGAATCAGATGACAAGAGCAGTGATGGATTCGTCCGAGGTTGTCTATTAATCGAACGATCATCATCGAGAAAAAGTGCAGGCATACCATGAATAGGAAACGCCTTTTCGAGACTGCTGGTGGTAAGCAGGAAGGATAGCTCGCATTCTTCAATGATAGATTTCAGCATATGGGCAGGATAGACAGGATCGAGACAGACATAGGCAGCCCCTGTTTTCAAAATGCCCAGTATTGCACTCAACATCTCCGGAGACGGATGAGTATACAGCCCAACCAAAGACCCGCGCCCGATGTTTTGTTGGATGAGATAGTGAGCGATTTGATTTGCGTGCGAATTCAATGCACGATACGTGACATTGTATCCCTCACACGAAACTGCAATCGCATCCGGCGTCTGTTCGACCTGCCTTTCAATGAGCGTATGCAAGCAGACATCTTTAGGATATTCAACTTTGCGGTAATTACAATCGAGCAAATGCTGCCTTTCCGCATCCGTCAATAGTGCTATTTCTGAGCAGACTTGATTTGCCCCGTTGAGCATTGCCTCCAAAATGATGGGGTAGCGGCTAGCAAAAAGCTCCATATCGCTTTCGGAAACTGAGCTTGCCCTGCCATGGAATTCCCCTTGCAGTGTTCCATCAACCGACGTGAGACTTAACGAAAGGGCATTCACAGGAGTGTTGAGGGAATTGGCGGAAGAGTTAAAGGAGAAGTAAGCCTTATAGGAATCAGCTGAGAAGGTTTGATTTGTCGGCGACGAAGCCTGAACCTGAACGGTGTTCAGTACTTGCGCCACAGTGGGTCCGTTGGCGAAAGAGATTTGCCACTGTTGTTGATTCGATAATAGAGAGCCTGGCAGAGTGGCAATCGCAAGTTCCGTTTGCTCTTGGGCACGATGGATTAGAATCGCAAAAGCTGTAAGCAAAATATTACTTAATTCAGTTTGAGTGTTCTGGCTAAATTTTCCCAATCTCTCGAAAATTTTCCCAGACAAAATAAATGATTGTTTCATTGCTGGATACTGTCTCCGACCACTAAATGCGAGAGCGATACACGATGATACCAACATTCCAAGATCATGACGAGAGGCTAATAGGTCACACTTCTGGCATGACGAATTGGTTAGGGGGTTGGCACTACTGGCAAAATTATTGACTACGAGTTGAACTCGCCTTTGATTCATCTTTGCCTTTTTATGCAAGATTCATTCACCCCGGAAATGAGGAAGATGATTCGGAACAGAACTGCGAAGTGGCACTTTTCTAACATAACGCTAATATCGCGCACTTGTATTGCCAGACAAAATATAGTAATATAAAAAGCGATGAACACTAGGGTGCCCCCCTCACCCTGGTGTTCGTCATTTAAAGGCAAAATTTAAAATCCTGCGAAGACTCTAGTTCTTCACAGGATTTTGTTTATAAGTAGGAATTTATTTCGCGACCTTCTTCAGCACTTCGCCAAAGCGCTCAATTTCATCCACAGTGTTGTAATGGACGGGTCCTACGCGGATCATGCCACCAGCCTCTAATAATCCTAAGCGTTCGACAATCGCTAGAGCGTAGTTATGTCCGTTCCAAACATAGAAACCCTGCTTGCCAATCGCATCTGCCATTTGTTCAGGGTCTTTGCCTTCTACGGTAAAGGAAACTGTCGGAACTCGTTCGTCCAGATGGTCCAAGTCAGTCACGCCATAAATATGCGTTCCCGGCACAGAATCCACAACGCCGATCAAGGCTTTGGATAATTCACTTTCATAGGTATGCATCGCAGACATAGCTTTCTTATACTCAAGTCGCCGGCCGGAGAAGCCCGCCTTTTTCCACGCCGATTCATACTCGCCGCCAAATCGGCTTGCCAGCCACTCAAAATATTCCAATGCACCCAACACACCCGCTATGCCTTCGTGATTTTGTGTGCCTGTTTCAAATTTATAAGGCAGATCATTCGAGGCGGGGCGGACTTTATATGCCTTGAGTTCGCTCAACAAATCATATTTCCCATACAACGCGCCGGCATGAGGACCAAAAAATTTATAGCTGCTACAAACCAAAAAATCACAATCAAGATCCTGTACATCAATCGGTCCATGCGGCGCATACTGCACAGCATCGATATACACCAGCGCGCCTGCGTCGTGCGCCATCTTTATCATTTTCTTGACCGGGTTTACCGTCCCCAATAAATTCGAGGCATAGCCAAACGCTGCGATCTTAGGCTTGCGTTCCAACGCTCTTGCAAAGTCGTTTAGATCCAGAGTCCCATTCTCAACATCTAGATCCACCCAGATCAAATTGCAACCTTTATCTTCGGCGACTAACATCCATGGGGAGATGTTCGCATCGTGATCCATGCGTGTCACCAGGATGTTATCTCCCGCCTGCAAGTTTCTTGCCAGGGAACGCGACATATGCAAAGTCAACGTGGTCATGTTATTGCCAAAGATGATTTCCTCCGGGCGTGAGGCGTTGAGAAAATCTGCCATGGCGGCATGTGCTTCATGCAAAATTTCATCCGATTTACGACTGGTCTCAAACATGCCTTCGTGGTTGGCATTATTTTCGAGCAAATATTTATTGATGCGATCCAGGCTCTGTTTCGAAATCTGCGTTCCGGCGGGGTTATCCAAAAATACAGCGGGGCGGTTGAGCGATGGGAATTGCTGGCGAACAAGATTGGGATCGAGGGTCATAGTTTCTCCTTGTGAGCAATTTTTTCAGCTTCCATAAATTCCTCCGGGGTGTTGACGTTCCAAAATGCCAGACCGCTGGGATCAAATTGCTTACTTTCATCTGGCGTTAATACGCGTACCTTAACCTCAGGGAACCAGGCGATGACTTTCCATTGATTGGTATTCAATGCGGTTTCGATTGCCGGAAGACAAGTCTCGCGGCGGTAGATGGCGTGAAGCGGCTCATAGCCTCCGCTTTTTCCTGCTCGTTCTGTCTGAGCTGCTTCGCGAGCGATGACGACATCTGCTGCCTCCTGGATCATGAGTTTGGTCGCCGCTTCGAAAAAGGACGCGCTGGCAAACGGCATATCACAGGCGACCACAGCAACAATGGGATTTGCTGCAGAAGCAATCGCAGTGTAAAGTCCGCCCAGGGCACCGCGACCCTGCTTGAGGTCCGGAATGAGACGTAAATTTAAGAAGGAATAATTTTCGGGATGGTTGGTCGTCACGATGACTTCATCCGCAATCGGCGAGAGACGCTCGATCACGCGTTGAATCAATGGACGCCCAAGAAAGGTCTTGAGCGCTTTATCTTCTCCCATGCGCGAGGATTGACCACCAGCTTGAATGCATACCGTGAGCATTTGCAGTATTATAAAGTTAGATTTGAAAGTAGGTTAGGATGAGTACAACAATTGGTGAATACCTGGATCAATTAACGGTGACGGGGGATCTGTATAAGAAACTCGACGATAACACAATTGAATGTTTTGCCTGCGGGCATCGTTGCAAAATTCGGGAGGGGAGGCGCGGCATTTGTCAGGTGCGCTTCAATGAAGGTGGAGAATTGCGCGTGCCGTCGGGTTATGTGGCAGCCTTGCAAAGTGACCCCATAGAGAAGAAGCCATTCTTCCATGTGATGCCCGGAGTCAATGCGTTGACGTTCGGCATGTTAGGTTGCGATTTTCATTGCGGTTACTGCCAAAACTGGCTGACCTCTCAGGCGATGCGGGACCCTTCGTCAGATGAATCGATTAATTACATTCGCAAGATGTCCCCAAAGGAAATGGTTCGGCTTGCTCATCAGACGCATGCTTCTGCGGTAGTTTCTTCTTACAACGAGCCGCTCATCACCAGCGAATGGGCTGTCAGTATTTTTAAAGAAGCAAAAGCCGCCGGACTGATGTGTGCGTACGTTTCGAACGGCAATAACACACCCGAAGTGATGGAATATATCCGCCCGTATATTTCTGCATACAAAGTGGACTTGAAATGTATGCAGGATAAGAGCTATCGCAAGTTAGGCGGCGTGTTGCAACACACACTGGACGGAATCAAACGCGCTCATGATCTTGGTTTGTGGGTGGAGATCGTGACACTGACCATTCCAGGTTTCAATGATTCCAATGAAGAGCTATGGGATGCAGCGCGATTTATTGCAGGTGTTTCAAGAGATATTCCCTGGCACGTCACCGCATTTCACAAAGATTACAAAATGACAGATCACGATAATACAGATGTGAAAACACTTTTGCGCGCGGCGGAGATCGGAAAGGAAGCTGGCTTGCGATTCGTCTACGCCGGGAATTTGCCGGGAATGGTCGGGGAGTATGAAGATACGTTTTGCCCACAGTGCAACCACCGGCTGATTCGCAGAACCGGGTACATCATCCGCGAGTATCACATCACGGCGGATGGGAAGTGCCCCAACTGCCAGTCTCAAGTACCGGGTTTATGGCATAATGACCCCTCTAGAGTAGTGTTAAATGGAGGAGGAATGCCATTGCCTGTTTACTAAAATTTTTTTTGCTGTATAATCTATTTAGCCATTCGGAAGGAGGTGCGCCGTCACTTAGTATTTCCTTTCCCTTTCTGTCCGTAGTTCAATCTAATCCAAATTTCTCTCGAGGAGGAGAAACGTGAAAAGTAAGTTCTATACTTTGCTTTCAGTGTTTGCGCTCGCAAGCGTAGTCCTTGCGGCCTGTGGTAGCCCGGCTGCCACAGCGACTCAAGCCCCGGCACCAACAGAGCCTGCAGCTGCAACGTCAGCACCGACGAGCGCAGCAACCTCAGCCCCTACTACGGCTCCGACTGCGGCGCCCACTCAATGTGCTCCGGCAGTTCCCGATTGGGATCCTACAACAGCAGATGTCGGTTCCAAAACTATGACGGTCGCGTTTGAGCAGGAACCTGACGTTGCTGTAGGTAACTTCAGCAACATGAGCTTCTCTGCGTGGATTAACCAGATGTTCGGTGTCGGTACCGGCAAGTGGGATGATAAAAACAACCTGGTTCCCTATGCCGCGGCTGAGATTCCAAGCTCTGACAACGGTGGCGTTTCCGCAGATGGTCTCACCGTAACCTGGAAACTAAAACCCTGCATTTTCTGGTCCGATGGCCAGCCGATCACATCCAAGGATATCGCCTTCACTTGGAAGGTGTATCAGGATACAGGCAACAATCCGATCAGACGCTCCGACTGGAAACATGTGACAGCCGTTGATACTCCGGATGATCAAACCGCCGTGCTTCATTTCGATAGCATCTACCCCGCTTGGCCCGTGATGTTAGACCTCGGTCCGAACAACAGCAGCGGCGCTATTTTGCCTGAGCATATCTTCACAGGCAAGACCGGCCTCGAAAAAGATCCTCAGGTCCATACTCCGACCTGGGCAGGTGGTCCGTTCGCCATCAAAGAATGGGTGGCTGGCGATCACATGACCCTGGTTGCCAACCCGAACTACTTTGGCGATAAGCCTAAACTCGACGCAATCCAGATCAAGTTCGTGGCTGATCCTGAAGCCGGTTTGGCTGCGTTGCAGGCTGGCGATGTGGACATGATGGTAAACCTGGCTGAATCTGATATTGAGGCAGTCCAGGGAATGTCATCGAACGGTGTTCAGTTGCGTGTGGATCCTGCGGCTGAATTCGAGCACCTGTTCTTCAACCTCGGCACGACCGCTGGCGTGGATGGCAAGGGCAAGAGTGATGTGGATGGCTTCTGCCCCTTCCAGGATGTAAACGTCCGCAAGGCGATCGGCCTTGGTATTGATCGCTTATCCTTCATCAAGAACTACTTGAAAGAGGATGAGAAGGCATTCATTGCTACACTGTGGCCAAACTCTTCCTGGAACAACACGAGTCTTCAACCCTATCCCTATGATGCGGATCAAGCGAATCAGTTGCTTGACACCGCCGGTTACCCAAAGGGCGCCGATGGGATCCGCGCTGGAGATTGCAAGATGCCCGATGGCACCACGAAGAAAGTCAAGTTCTCGCTTGGCATTGAGACAACTACAGCTCAGCGCCGCGTGGACGATGTCTTGGCAATCCAGTCTGACCTGAAGAAGATTGGTATCGATATCAAGCCGAACCATATCCCCGCCGGTACATTCTTCGGTTCCTACACCGAAGGTGCGGATTTGGAGACTGGTAAGTTCGATATGGCGATCTTCACCACCGGTTATTATCCAGACCCGGATGCCACTGGTAGTTGGGATTGTGCTGATGTTCCAAGCAAGGAAAATCCCACTGGCGCAAATGACTATCATCTCTGCGATCCAAAACTGGATGATATGTGGGCGCAAGGTCTGGCGACTGCAGATCCTGCGGCCCGCAAGAAAGTCTATGACCAGATCCAGCAGTACATGTATGATAATGTGCTTATGGTCCCGCTGTACGCACGCGCGAACGTGTATGCATTCCGTGACAGCCTGGTCTTCCCGCCCAGCTCTGGCTATTCCAATGCTTTCTGGGATTCCGAGCTGTTCGACGTAAATAAGTAAGCTAGCTAGCCAGTTTTATAATAGCCCTGTGATGCTCAAAGCATCACAGGGCTATCGCTAACTTCTAAACAGATTCTAAAGTTCTAATTCGTAGAGTTTTTATTGTTGGTTCGTATAATCTATTAGGAACATATTGCTCGAATGCGAATATAGGTCCGTAACATCTCATGGATAACTGATCGGTGAAGTGAAAGGAGTAAGCTATGTGGTCATACCTTGTACGCAGACTTTTGCAGGCTCTATTTATTTTATTTATTATTACTCTGTTGTGTTTCATATTGACACACTATTCTTCTGATCCGATGTCACAATATGCCACGAAGCAGGGTATGACCGCAGCGGACCGCGATGCTCTAAAGCATAGTTTGGGCCTTGACCAACCTGTACCTGTTCAATATGTGAAGTGGCTAGGTTTGGCTCTGCAAGGTAATCTGGGTTCCTCCTTCTTCTCTCATCAGCCTGTTCTTAAGTTGATCAAACAGCGTCTTCCAATGACCTTAATTTTGATGACAACAGCGGAGGTGTTCATCATTATTATTTCACTGGTGCTGGGGCTGGTAGCGGCAATCAAACAATACTCCTTTACTGATAACCTAATCACCTCCTTGTCGTTTGTTGGGTTCTCGATGCCAATCTTCTTCATCGCTTTGGGCAGCATCGAGATTTTCGCTGTGCAGTTCAAGCTTTGGGGATTGCCGTATCTCCCGACGGGCGCGGATATCTGGAATCCGAAGGATATTGGTCAACTGATCCGCCACCTTATCCTGCCTGTATTCTGTCTGGTTGCAATTCAAACGGCAGGATACTCACGTTTCCTCCGCTCAAGCATTTTGGAAGTCTTGGGGCAGGATTACGTTCGCACAGCGCGGGCAAAAGGTCTGACCGAGAGAGTGACCCTTTACAAACATGCTCTTCGGAACGCCATTTTGCCCTTTGTTACCATCATCGGATTGGATATTCCCTTCCTGATGGGCGGCGCGCTGGTGACCGAATCGGTCTTCTCCTGGCCCGGCATGGGACGGCTGTTCTGGGAATATGCGGAACGTGGTGACTATCCGGTTGTATTGGGTGTACTTTTGCTCACTTCTACAGGCGTCGTGTTCTTTACAATTATTGTTGATCTAATGTATACGGTGGTCGATCCTCGTATTCGCTTGAGTTAGGAGAATTTGCCATGAGTCTTAACCCTGATATTGCTGAACCGACAGCCGTTTCCGCTGTCGCTGCTGTAAAAGATGAAAGCAAGGGAGCGCTAACTCCTGCCCAGTTGATCTGGCGGCGTTTCCGCAAACACCGTATGGCTCTTCTAGGTGGTATCGGCACTGTTTTACTCATACTATTTATCGTTGGTGGATCAATCATCTTTCCAGAGCATCTTGCCAACGATACAGACCTCTACCACCGTCTAGCTGCTCCCTCTGGTTTGCACTTGTTTGGCACTGATAGTGTTGGTCGCGATGTTTTCTACCGCATTATTTACGGTGGCCAAATTTCACTGTTTATCGGTGTCCTAGCTGTATTTCTTGAAGTAACGTTTGGCACAGTCATCGGTGGTCTCGCAGGCTATTATGGTGGTTGGGTTGATAATGTTCTCATGAGATTCACCGAAGCTATGCTTGCTATTCCATCGTTGTTCCTCCTGATTGTGCTGGCAAAGTTCATCGGGAAGCAAGTTGGGCAAGTGGTTATTCTTGGGCGCACGTTCAGCGGAAGTATTGGCATTGTCATCCTTGTGATTGGCATTACTTCCTGGATGTATCTTGCCCGTATCGTGCGCGCCAATGTGCTTTCTCTAAAGGAATTGGATTATGTTTCGGCATCCAAAGCCTTGGGTGCGAGCGACTCACGCATTTTCTTCAGTCACCTGGTTCCCAATACTCTGGGTCCGATCATTGTGTCCGCAACGTTGGGGTTGGCAGGCGCGATTCTGACGGAGGCGTATGTGTCCTTCCTGGGTCTCGGTGTGCAGCAGCCAACTTCCACGTGGGGCAACATGATGCAGCAGGCGCAATCTTTCCTCATTCGTGGTGCCTGGTGGATGTGGGTTTTCCCAAGCCTGTTTATTGTCTTCATTATCTTGTGTATCAACTTGTTGGGTGATGGCTTGCGCGACGCCTTTGATCCCCGCAGCGCGCGGCATTTGTAATCCACAATGTTTTAAATGAAACATGAAACACCCCGAATTTAATTTTCAGCATTTTAGCCACGGATTTCACAGATTTACACGAAATTAGCCGACCCAACGCAGAGGTCGGCTAAATTTTTAGCCTTCAGGACACCATTCTGACAGATTAATTCAAAAATCCGTGAGTTTCCGTGTAATCAGTGGCAGAATCCTTAAGTTTGGGGTGAATCTTGTTTTTTAATAGCTCAAATCTAAATCCATGCCATCATAGAGATGTGCGACTTGATCCGCATACCCATTGAACATCAAAGTTGGTCGGCGCTGGAGATCACCAATCCTGCGCTCGGAAGCCTGTTCCCATGGTGTATGGTTTACATTTGGATTCACATTGGAATAGAAACCATAGATCTTCGGTGAGACCGTCTTCCAAAACGTATTTGGTTGTGTGGTTGTGAGCTCAATTTTGACAATCGCTTTGATGGATTTGATTCCATATTTCCATGGGACAACTAGTCGGATCGGGGCACCATCGCCATTTGGCAGCGACATACCATATAGTCCCGTAGCGAGGATCGTCAGGTTGTGCATAGCTTCGTCGAGTCGCAGTCCTTCCTCATAGGGCCACGGATAAAATTCATTGCCCTGACCTTTCATTTCACTGTGACGCATGATCGTTTCAAAGCGGACGAACTTTGCATCGGAGGTGGGTTCCACTTCCTTCAACAAACTTGCGAGTGTGAAACCGGTCCACGGGATCACCATGCTCCATCCCTCAATACAGCGCAGACGATAGATGCGTTCCTCCTGCGTAAATTTGGAAAGTAAATCCTCAATGGCGTATGTTTTTGGGTTTTTCACGAGCCCATAGACCTGTACACTCCATGGCTTGGGGTGGAAATTTTCTGCCAGTACCGCGACAGACGTTTTTCTCTCGCTAAATTCAAAGTAGTTGTTATAGTTGGTAATATCATTGAAAGGCGTTAAAGGATCACCTAACTCGTCCTTTTTTCCCGCCCAAGCTGATAAGGAAGGACCTTCAGCATTAGACTTTGGCGCGCAGGCAGCGAGCACGGCTGAACCCGTAAGAATGCCCGCTGCTTTTAGAAAGTCACGTCGTGAGAGATATTGCGAATATGGGGTAATTTCAGAAGATTTAATGGGGATCGACCTATATATCTTCATTATTTTTAATCCTTACACAAAACCTATATTGGCTTGCACTATTAATAAAGAAACGACTGTATCCTATTCTGCGTTCTTCCCTTAGGAGCAGATGATAAAACGGAATCTTACCTACCCTTCCCGCTGTTTATTTTCGATCTAGAATCTTAAATGACTTTCCCTTTATTATTTTGTCGCAGGGAAAGCGTCTCTTTACTCTCGCTAAATGAGTCGAGATTGGAAAAGTGACTCTTCCCAAGCAATTCTTGGTATAAGGTTTCATACTGAGAAATCGTTTTTTCCAGGCTATGGGCTTGAGCAATCACCCTGCTATTTTTCCCCATATCTACCCATCGGTCACGCTGATCTGCGAGCAATTCAATAGTTCGAGCGGCATCTGTTGCATTGCCTGGCTCAAACAAATAACCATTGACATTTTGTTTAACAAGACCTGATAACGCTCCCGCATTTGCCAGCAAAACAGGACGATGGCATGCCATTGCTTCCAGAGTAGCAATGCTTAGAAGCTCTGCCGTGCTGGGCATCACGAAAATATCGATGCTGTTCAAAAGAATAGGCAAATCCTTCGTTACGATAGGACCCAGAAAATGGACACGCTTTTCCTGTTTTAATTGCTCTACAAGATTTTTCAACTCACCCATCGCAGCGCCATTTCCGGCAATTGCCAATTCAATATCCTGCCGCTTTAATAGTTGAAAGGCGCGGATCAATGTTTCAAGGCGCTTTTCGCGATCGACCCGACCTACAAAGAGAAAAATCGTTTTCCTGGCATCCAAATGATAACGCGCCCGACAGGTAATTCGGTCTAGATCAGGGATGTGTTGGAAATGCTGTAGGTCGATTCCGCAGGAAACCGGATAAATCGGTTTGCGCAATCCATGGGAGCGTAGGATTTCGGCTGCAGCCTGAGATTGGGCAGCCACTACATCGGTACGGTTGTAGACATCTAAAACCCAATGCCATGAAAGCCAGTCATAGATCGGTTTGATTTTGGAAAGAACGGGAACATATGGTGCGAGATTTTCGGGCATGAAATGATTCGTGCCAATCACTTTAATTCCATGCCAGCGCGCAAACCTGACCACGGAAATACTTTGTGGATAATGATCCTGGATATGAATAATATCCGGTTGAAAATCCTTGAGAATTCGAACGAGTGCCTGCTCAAAGCAGATTGGAACATACGCATCTTCGTGAATAATTTCCAAACTCGCCGATTTCAACGGTACCAACTGGACGCCATTCTGTATGTGTGGCAACCTTACATGTTGATTTGCCGGGAACACAACAAGAACCTCATGACCATGCTTTGCCAGCCCTTCTGCAAGATTTGTTGTGAAAATTGCTTGTCCATTCAAGGAAGGCGAATAGGTTACCCCTGCTATTAATACGCGCATAGAATTCCATCCTTAAGGTTCGGAAGAACCTGTTTCGGAATCGGCTTCACTCTGATTCCATTGCTTGATCAAACGACGACCTATAAGAATGAGAGCAGTCAAGAGAATAACGGAAATGAAAAGAGCCACATACTCCACACTTTTTTGCACGCTCTTGAGCGTTTCAATCGAATAATAACCAATCGAGACTAACAGCCCTGTCCAAACTGTATCCGCAAAAATAATAACAGGAAACCAGCGCCGCCACGGAATTTTCAATAATCCGGCAGTGATCAACGTTGGAATCATAAAGCTGAGCGTGAACTTGGCGATCAACAGGATTTGCGTGGCATGCGTCATCATGCTGCGCTTTAGACGCTCGATCAAATGTGGTCGAAGCCCAAATCGCTGGAAGCGAAGAAGCCATTCCACCTTTCCGAGATATCCCACGGAATACCAGAGCGAATCGGCGGTTAGATTTCCAATGGTTGCAGACAAAAAAACAAACGGCGGTTTCATTAATCCGGCGGAGGCTGCCGCCGCTCCCAATAAAGTGGCGCTGGGTCCTTCGAGGATTACCAATAGCACGAGTAAAAAATAAGTCCAGGCTCCCCAGTGCGGTAAATGCCCGCTTTCTAAAGCCAGAAAAAGATTGTGCAATACCTGCAGAACATGATTCATATCATCTGGTTTCCACCTTCGATCATGTCCCTTGCTTGTTCAACATAAGCCAAACTCTGGTGTCTAAAGTAAGTATTGTATAGCATCGCGTAATGTCCGCTGCGTTCGAGCAGGCTGTTGTGATTTCCTTCCTCAATGATCGCGCCGCGATCCATCACAACGATTCGGTCGGCGGCTTTCACGGTGGATAGACGATGCGCGATAAGAATGCTCGTGGAATTTTTCAGGATCAGATTCAACGCCTGTTGGATCTGCCATTCGGTGAACGGATCAATGCTGGCGGTTGCCTCATCCAGGATGAAGATGGCGGGCTTTTGCATCAGGACGCGCATCAACGCAACGAGTTGGCGCTGTCCCATTGATAAACGTCCGCCTCGTTCGCCGACCTCCGTCTCGATCCCGTTTGGGAGCGTTTCCAGCCATTCGCCGTCTCCGATCTTGCGAGCCATATCCAGCATCTCTGTGTCGCTGACACTTGGCGCGGCGTAGCGAATATTATCTGCCATCGTCCCTGAAAACAAAAATGGCACCTGTGACACGATCCCCAGTTGACGGCGATACTGCGCCAGATCAAATGTGCGGATATCGTGTCCGTCGATAAGTAGACGTCCCTTTTGATATTCGTAAAAGCGTGCGATTAACTTTGCAATAGATGATTTCCCCGCGCCCGTGTGACCCACAAAAGCAAGAGTTTCGCCAGGTTGGATGGTCAGGTCGAAGTCTGTCAGAATCGGTTCGTTCTCCACATATTGAAAATGCAGATCATCGAATTGAATGTGTCCTTTCAAACGCGGCACATCCTGATGGTCCGTTTGAATCACATTCGGGTCGGCGTCAATCAAAGCAAAGGCGCGTTCCGCTGCGGAGAGTCCCGCCTGGATTTGCGCCCAGAATGCAGAGAGATTAAGCACGGGAAAAAAGAACTGATCGAGACTGATGATAAAGAGATACCACGCACCTACCGTGACAATTCCCTGTGCGGCGCTCAATCCACCAAAATAAATGAGGATCGCGGTGAAAATGCCGCCGAGTGCATTGAGCGTAGGAAAGACTAATGAAAGGATAAAGCCGCGTTGAATATTGACTCGATACGACTGCTGATTTGATTCATCGAAGGAATTGAAGATGCTCTCTTCCTGGCGAAAGTTCTTCGCAATGGAGATACCGCTGATCGTCTCCTTGATCGCGGCGTTCACATCTGCCATAGCTTTCATGCCGCGTTTCGTCACTCTGCGAGCTAACACCCGAAAGAGCGAAGCCACACCAAAGATGAAGGGAAGGAACGCCACCAGTAGTAGTGACAGTTTCACATCTGTACGGAACAAAACAACACCGAGAATGATGGCTTGTACGAACTGTGAAGCAACGTCCGTGACGATAATGATCAACTGACCGAAATCATTGGTATCTGATGTGATGCGGGAAACGATGCGTCCTGATGAAAACTGATCGTAGCATGACAAGACGTCGTGTCTGCGATTTGAAATAGCCAATAATCCTGCGCGTCAATTCGCGGTCGGTATATTGGCGGTCATATTTTTCGTCATTTAGTCCAGCAAAGAAACCCATAATTTTCAGCTTTCAGTTATCAGCAATCAGCCTCCAGGTTTGTATCAACCACTGAAAGCTGATCGCTGACCGCTATTCCCTAAATATCCTCGAATACACCTCGGAGGTTTTCATCAATTCTTCGTGCGTGCCGATCGCGGCGATTGTTCCTTTGCGCAATACGATAATCAAATCTGCCCAGCGGATCTGGGATAGGCGATGGGTGATGATGAATGTTGTTCGTCCGCGTGCGGCGTTGGCAATGGCGCGTTGGATTTTATCTTCGGTGGCGGAGTCAATCGCAGAAGTGGAATCGTCCAGGATCAAAATATGCGGATCGGTTAAGAAGGCGCGTCCCAGTGCAATGCGTTGACGCTGCCCACCAGAAAGCGTGACGCCTCTTTCGCCGACAACTGTCGCATATCCTTTATCGAACGTTTGAATGAAATCATCTGCCTGGGCGGACTTTGCCGCGTATTCAATTTCTTCTTGAGTCGCATCTGGTTTTCCAAAGGCAATGTTCTCACTGACAGTTCTCGAAAACAGGAAAATATCCTGTTCGATCATCGAAATTTGTGAGCGAAGTGCGGCAAGATTCCAATCACGCGCATCTATGCCATCAATGAGGACTTGTCCCTTTGTGGTGTCATAGGTGCGATTGATCAGTTTCACAAGAGAAGTTTTTCCCGCGCCGGTTTGTCCGACAATGGCGACGGTTTGTCCGGGCTTTACTTTGAAGGAAATGTTTTCCAGTACCTCTTCATTTGCTCTGCTCAATGAGTAATGAAAGCTCGCGTTGCGAAATTCCACTTCACCCTTGATTGGTTCGGTATAACCTTGTGCGTTCTGATCAAGATTGGTCTCGCGATTGATCAACTCTAAAATGCGTCGCGCACTGGAGATACCGGAAGAAATCTGCGAATATGCAAAGGTGGCTGTGAATGTTGGGAATTCCAAGAGTCTCAAGAGACCGAAATACGCTACCACCGCGCCGAGGTTCAGTTGTCCACTGCGGAAAAGTAAAAGCGCATGGAATAAACCAAAGGCATAGGCACAACCGAGCAGAAGCATCGCCACATAGCGCCCTTCCAAATCTCCTTGCTTGACGAAGGCATCACGCACGCGGCTGGCGTTCATCACGAAGCGATCCACCTCCGCATTTTCCTGCGAGGCACCCTTGACCACTTCCACGCCATCCAACGATTCGGATAAATGTGTGTTCATCTCGCCAAATGTGGAACGGACTTCATCCGTCACCGGTGAGAGCGTTTTCAAGTAACGAATCAGAAAGTAGAAGTAGAGAATTATAAATACGACAGGCGTGAGGATTAATGACGGGTGATAACGTCCCGCGACGAAGATCGGCATGAGGATGAAGATGAATGATCCCACCACCAGGTTGACACCCGGACTGAACATGTAATTGACCTCGCGTACATCGTTGGTGGAGCGTGCCATCGTGTCGCCAATGGGCTGCAAGTTGTGGAAGGTCATGCTCTTGCCGAGCAACGAGAGATACAACTCATCGCGAACTTGGCGCTCCAGTTTTTGCGCCAGTAATTCTGCACCGAAGTTTCGTCCGAGTTGCAAGACGCCGCGGATGATTTGTGATGCGCCAATGATCAGTGCCAGAGGAATCAGCACACTGATATCGGGCACAGGCTTCAGCATGGCGTTGAACGCGTTACCGGTCAGAACCGGAACGACCGCGGCGAGAGCCGCGTTCCCGACCGCACCAAGGACCATCATGACGATGATCCACGAGTGACGGCTCGCATGTGACCAGATCCATCTCACTGGATGGCTGCGATCATAGATATGCGGGCGTTCCATAGAAAATTCAGCAGGGGCAATTGTAGCCATAAACGTCAATTTTACCATTCCCGTCAGAATTGCTTCTAGCGTGGAATGACACTAATTACGCAACGTACTCTCCGTATATGTGTTTTCTCTACTAGGAGACTCGTGGAGTCTGTTAGTTTTTTCCAAAGGAGAATGAAAATGAGAATGCCAAATTCGATCGCGACCTGGTGTCTGATTCTGTTCTTCCTGTTCTATGGTTTGTCCGCATTTGGATTAGGAATTCCGGGCATCATTATGGGATTGCTTGCCCTTGGCGTTGCCATCTTTACCTTGCTCGGCAGGTAAAGCATCGTTGCAGAAACATACAGCCTCTCTCAAGAGAGGCTGTATTATTTAAGTCATGAAGTAGGGGCGACCCGCCCGAAGGGAGCCGAAACGTTTATTGACCTTGAAGTGTGGCCTTACGCTGGATGCTCCTTTTCAAAAATAAACGCGTTGTGCTCTTTCCAATGTTTCTCGAAGCCAGCGTCTTCTAATTGAGATACGATCTGCGGCGTGTCAAAGGCGATTTGAAAAATAGAATCGAATTTTTCCTGCGCAGCGAAACGTCGGATATCGCCAAGAAGAGCAGGCATATCTTTTAAAGCACAAGCGATCACGCCAAGGACCAAAGTCCGTTTTTCGCTATCTTCATCTTTCCAGGCACTGAATAAACCTTGCTTGCCTTTCCACCAATAGAATTTGTGGATGAAGCCTGCGTTCTCATTCGAATAGATTTCAAAGACTTGTTCATTCGGTTTGGCAATGCGCCAACCGAGATCAATGAGTCTATTTGTGGTTTTGATCGATTCAGCCGCGATGGCAAACGAGGCAGCTTCGGATAAGTCAGTAACGCTGGAAAAACTTCCAGTCGATTCTGCGATTGGAGTTGCTTTATACGCGCAAATTTCGTGTGTTTTGAAAAACCCTGTTTTGAGACAGACGTGATGAACCGCGAGATTCTCTGAACTTGTCATCAAGCGCAGAGTCCCATCACCATGCTCAAGCCACCAATCTGTGACGAAGTCATGAATCCGCGAGCCGACTCTGTACCCCTGAACTTTAGGGTCTACGCGGAAACCTTCAAGCCACCATTGACCTTTGGAGATGAGCGAGATCTTTGAACAAGCAACAGCGTGTCCATTGATTTCGGCAACGCCCAGTATTCCATTTGGATCGTTGAACCAGTCATCCCAAACTTCAGGTACGTAATCATCTCCATCCCAAATGCCTTTGCAAAATTCAATGACATCCGCGCGATCACGCGTGAGGGCAGGACGACAAACAATTTGAAGAGAGGAAGTCTGGATCATATAAAGAGTGACTCCCTATAACTCAAATAGGAAATATTTTGTCGAACACTTCCGGGCAATATTTTTTCACCATCTCGCTGGTAAGTCCATTCTCTTTGCAGACCTCCGCGTATAAATCCGCGCTGGGGCGCTTTGTCCGTTTTTGTGTAGTTTCATCCAATCCCCACAGACCGAAGCGCTGAGTCCAGCCGCGTTCCCATTCGAAGTTGTCCACAAGCGACCAGTGGAAGTATCCCTTCACGGGCCAGTTGAAATTGACGCCGCGCCATACCTGATGGATATGCTGTGCCAGATAACGCGGACGCAGATGATCGTCGTGGTCTTCCACGCCATTTTCGGTGACCAAGATCGGCAGGTTTGGATAGGTCCGCACCGCCCATTTGATCGTCTCGAATAAACCCTCGGGAATATTGGCGATGAGCTT
>WNFZ01002438.1_pt1 | contig 19480 bp, 20 predicted proteins | sample 5400081 | NCBI WGS metagenome assembly WNFZ01 (sample SAMN13153365, study PRJNA577476) | soil metagenome | isolation source: 80 cm soil or saprolite under grassland replicate 1 | place: USA:California | collected 2016-06-15
TCCTCCAGCACCCGCGCCACCACCCGGGCACGCCACGGCGTCAGCCGCAACACCACCGACGACGACTCCTCACCCTCGAGGACCAGCGTGCCGCCATCCAGCTCCACCACCTCTCCGTGATCCAGGGCCACCCGAAGGCGGTCAGGGTTGAACTGCGTAGCCTCTGGCATGGGTCTCCACCCTCTCCGAAGGGTTGGGGATCAAGGCCGAGGGCAGGTGCTCCAACACCGGCCCTCGGCCGCCTACTCAACGGGCGAGAGGCCCGTCCATCACATCGGTCCGTACAGCACGAAACCAGGTCCCGCGACCAGTCCCGTCGCGCCGGCTGGCACCAGTCCCGGCGGCGCGACCAGTCCGCGCTGTACAGCAGCGAAGTACAGCAACGACACCGGCCAACACCGGCCGACGACACCTCGAACCGGCCACCGCTGAGCGTGAACAGCCGCCGGCGACCGCCCGGCCGGCAGTTCGCATCGAGGGGGTCAGGGGTTCGAATCCCCTCAGCTCCACGAGCTGGCTCTTGCCGCTCGCCGATCTTCGATCGGCTTCGCCGTGGGCCGCGATGCCAGCCGCGGGGACGACCCCGCGAACCCCGATGCCGGGCTGCGCCCGGCGGTTCGAGAGCTGGCCTGTCAGGACCACCCCGAAACCGCAGGTCACAGGCCAGATCACCGATCCTGGATGATCTGGCCTTGATCATTCGACCGTCGTTTGACCGTGGACGACGTGGTCGTGACCGGCCCTGCGGAGCACAGGGCGGGACGGCTCGGTCGGCGGGGCTCGGCAACCTTCGGTCGTCGCCGGTGATTACCACCACGCCTTGTACAGCCGGGGTCAGCTCGACCTGTTCGACCGGGTGCTGTCCAACCCGCCGTTCTCGCTGAACTACTCCCGCGACGGCATGCGCTTGAGCAACCGCTTCCGCTGGGGCTGGGCCCCGGAGGGCGGCAAGAAGGCCGACCTCATGTTCGTCCAGCACATGGTGGCCGTGCTCAAGGCCAACGGCGTCGCCGCCACCGTCATGCCGCACGGCGTGCTGTTCCGCGGCGGCGCCGAACGCGACATCCGCACCGCGCTGCTGGACGACGACATCATCGAGGCCGTCATCGGCTTGGCGCCGAACCTGTTCTACGGCACCGGCATCCCCGCCTGCGTCCTCGTCCTGCGCGCGCCCGCGTCTAAGCCCGCCGACCGGGCCGGCAAGGTGCTGTTCATCAACGCCGACCACGAGTACGCCGCCGGCCGCACCCAGAACTACCTGCTCCCCGAGCACATCGAGAAGATCGTGTACGCGTACGAGGCGTTCACCGATATCCCCGGCTACGCCCGCGTCGTGACCTGCGACGAGCTCCGCGGCAACGACGACAACCTCAACATCCGCCGGTACGCCGACAACGCCCCACCGCCGGAGCCGCACGACGTGCGCGCCCACCTGCACGGCGGCATCCCGAAAGCCGAGGTCGCCGACAAGGCCGACCTATTCACCGCGCACGGCTTCACCACCGAGGCGGTGTTCATCAACCGGGACGACGCCTACTACGACTTCGCGCCCGGTGTCGACCGCGCCACGCTTCCCGCGCTGGCCACCAACCACACCGGCGTACGGGCCACGACCCGGATCGCCCGGCGATCCGGCGAGCGGCTACCCGCTTGTGCCACCGCCGCCGGCAAGCTGGGTCAAACGCCGGTTTCCGGGTAGCCGCGGTGAGGCTTCGACACCTCGTCCAGCGTTCGTACCGCCTGCTCGGGTAGGACGAGGTTGTCGGTTTCCGGCGCGAGGGACTGGCGCAGCTGGTCGATGTTCCGCGCGCCGATGAGCGCGCAACTGACGCCGGGACGGTCGCGCACCCAGGCCAGGGCCACAGCGAGCGGGGGCACGCCGAGCTCGCCGGCGACAGTGGCGACGGTGTCCACGATCGCCGCTGAGCGGTCGTCGAGGTATTGACCGGCGTAGGCCTGGAACATCGGGTTGTTCCGCCGTCTCTCTGGCACGCCGCCGCGGTACTTGCCGGTCAGCACGCCGCAGCCGAGCGCCGCCCAGGCGAGCACCCCGATGCCCTGGTCAGCCGCGGCTGGCAGCACTTCCCGCTCGATGCCGCGTTCGACCAGCGAGTACTCGACCTGGGTCGAGGCGAGCGGATGGCCCTTCGCCATCTGGAGGGTGGACGCCTTCATCGTCTGCCAGCCCGCATAGTTGCAGACTCCGGCATGGCGCACCCGGCCCGACCGGAGGGCTTCGTCCACAGCGGTCAGTGTCTCCTCCAGCGGCACCGTCGCATCCCAGGCGTGCAGCTGCCAGAGATCCAGATAGTCGGTGTTCAGCCGGCGCAGCGAATCGTCGAGCGCCTGTCGCAGATGCCGGGCGGATGCGTCCGACCGGGGTCTGCCGCCATCCAGCACCCCGACGGCCTTGCTCGCCAGCACCACCTGATCGCGCGAGAGCACCGTGCCGAAAGCCCGCCGACGATGGTCTCCGCCGCGCCCGCGGCGTAGACGTCGGCGGTGTCGATCAGGTTTCCACCGGCGTCCAGGTAGGCGCGCACCTGGACGGCCGCGTCGTCCGGCTTGGTGGTCAGGCCCCAGGTGAACGTGCCCAGCCCGATCGCGGAGACTTTCAAACCGCTGCGGCCCAGTTCCCGCCGTTCCATGACTGCTCCGTTTCGTAGGAGGTGAGGATCAGATCAGCGCGCCAGAACGACGGGCAGGGTGTCCAGCCGCCGCATGAACATCCCGGTTCGCCAGGATGCCGGCGTTTCCGCGAGACGGATCCCTGGAAAGCGGCCCAGCAGCGCGGTCAGCGCGATCTGGACTTCCAGCCGGCCCAACCGCGGGCCCAGACAGCGGTGTTCGCCCCGGCCGAAACTGAGGTGACCGGTCGAGTTCCTGGTGATATCGAACCGGTCGGGGTCTGCGAACCGGTCCGGGTCCCGGTTTGCTGCGGCGGCCGAGACGAGGATCAAGATCTCGCAGTGTGCGGATACTCCGCAATAGCGGAACTGGCTGCCGCTCCCACCTCGTCGCGTCATCCAGGCGGACTGCGATATTGACCATGAGCACTCTCCCACCGGCCGGAACCCCTCCCGTGCAGATGGTTGTCGTGCTCCGCCGTGGTGTCTTTGCGGACCTCCGTAGCGGCTACGCGGTTCGGTTACGAACCTCCGTAGCTGCGTTACGCAGCTATGCGGTCCGGGTGCCGACGATCCGTTCGGCGGCCAGTCGGCCGCTGATCAGCACCATGGGAACGCCGACGCCCGGCCGGGTGCCCGACCCAGCGAACACGATGTTCTCGCCGTACCGGTTGGCCGGGCGGAACGGGCCGGTCTGCCGGAATGTGTGCGCGGCCGCAAACGGGGTGCCGGCAGCCATGCCACGGGCGGCCCAGTCGGCCGGTGTCACCATGTGCTGCACCTCCACCGCGGCGCCGAACCCGGGGTGCCCGCGTGCCTCCAGGGTCGCGACGACCTCGTCCCGGTAAGCCGGGCCGATCCGCGCCCAGTCGATGCCGGCGAGCAGGTTCGGGGTGGGGAACAGCACGTAGTAGGTGTGCCTGCCAGGCGGCGCCAGGGTCGGGTCGGACCGGGTCGGCGAGGTGATCAGAAATGACGGGTCACTCATCAGCCGGCCCTCGTCCAGCAGTTCCGCGAATGTCCTCCGCCAGTGCCGGCCGAAGTGGATGTTGTGGTGCGCGAGGTGCGGGTAGCCGGTCCGCGATCCGACATGCAGCAGGAAGCAGGAGGGGGAGTAACGGAGCCGCCGGACTTGCCGCGGCACCCCGCCGAGAAGATCGCGATAGGCGATCGGCAGGTCCGGGTTGAGCACCACCACGTCCGCTGGAATTCGATCACCGGCGGCGGTGTGCACCGCCGTCGCGCGTTGCCCCGACATTTCCACCCAGGTTATCTCGGTGCGGTAGCGGATCTGCACGCCGTGCTTTTCCGCGGCGGCGGCCAGCGCCCGGGGGAGTGCGTGCATCCCACCGGCCGGGAAGTACACCCCGGCCACCGAGTCCATGTAGGAGATCACGGCGTACAGCGCGAGCGCCTGGTACGGGGACACGCCGGCATACATTGCCTGGAAGGAGAACAGCTGCCGGGTGCGCGGGTCGCGCAGGTAGGAGCCGACCTTGGCGTCCAGCCGGCGGAAGCCGCCCATGGCGACGAGCCGCGCCAGGTCGGGGGTGAGCAGTCCCAGCGGCGAGTCGATGTTCCGGTCGATGAAGTCCCGCATCTCGCACCGGTACAGCCCGTGCAGGAACCGTACGAAGCGGCGGTACCCGTCCGCCTCGCGGCCGCCGCACACCCGGCCGACCTCGGCGGCCATCGCGTCCGGGTCGGCATGCAGGTCCAGCCGCGAGCCGTCCGGGTAGTTCGCCCGGTACAGCGGATCGACCGGGTGCAGCGTCAGCCAGTCCTCCAGCCGCTCGCCGACGCAGGCCAGCGTGTCCGCGATCAGCTCGGGCATGGTCAGCACGGTCGGCCCGGTGTCGAACAGGTAGCCCGAATCGGCCAGCACCCCGGCCCGACCGCCCGGCACCGGCTCGCGTTCGCACACGGTAACCCGCCGCCCGGCCGCAGCCAGCCGCAGCGCCGCTGCCAGGCCGCCCAGCCCGGCGCCGACGATCACGATCTCGTCGGTGCGACCGGAGACCGCACCCCTGCCGCGGGTGCCCCGCACGGCACGCATCAGCCGCGCGCCAGCCGGGCGCGTATCTGCGGGTGCCCGCACAGCAGCACCGTGTCCACGATGAGCATGCTGGTCAGAAAGTAGAACACGATCTCCTCCACCGGCACGCCGAGCACCGCCAGCCCGACGGTGTGCGCGCTGCCGACCTGCCAGGCTCCGCCATAGATGGCGACCCCATCCGCGACCAACAGCAGCGGGGCCAGCGCCATCCCCCGCAGCCGCAGCGCGTGCGCCGCGTGGAGCACGTCCGCCCCGACGGCCGACTGCAGCGCCAGCGGCGGCCCGAACCAGGCCAGAGCGGAGCCGAGGTACAGCGCCCGCGGGGACAGCGCGGCCGCGGTGGCTCCGCAGCCGGCCAGCAGCAGCCAGCCGGCCGCGCACACCGGCCGCCGCCACGAGGCCAGCGGCCCCGGCGGGCCACCGGCCGGGGGCAGCGCCACCAGCACGGTCCAGCAGCCGACCAGCAGCGTCATCTCGACCATGAACAGGTACTCCTCGACGGGTACCTGGGTCGCCGTGTCGACAACGCTGTCGGGCGGGTACCACCACACCACACCGCCCGCCGGATCATCCAGCCGTCCCATGGCGTGGTGTACACCGCGGCACCCACGGCGAGCCCGAGCACCACGGCTGCGGCGGGGCGCACCCGACCGGCCGCCGGCTCGCCGGCCGCACCGATCCGCGCGATCAGCAGCGTGGCCACCACGGCGACGCCCGGAGCCAGGCCGAACACGAGGAACTGCCTGTACGTCATCTGCTCGGCTCCGCTCCCGGGGGTAGCCCGCCCAGTGTGGGACGGGCAGCGGGCACCGACGCAGTGATTGTTTCGGCTGCCGGAACGTGTGCTCGCGAGCTCGGCCGGCGGCTGACCACACTCCGGGTTGCCAACGCGCAGTGCGGCTGATCCGGGGAGTTCATTTGGAGACCCGACATGGGAGAAGTCTTGACGCCGCGGGCATCCGGAATGCGGATCTGCGGTCGGCGTTCGAGCGGTGCCGGCACCTACACATGCGGTTCGGCCGTACGTACTACCTGGCGACGATGCTGCTGCCGCCGGCGAAGCGGCCCTACGTCCACAGCCTGTACGGGTTCGCCCGGTACGCCGACGACATCGTCGACAACGACGACCCGGCCACCCGGGACACCACGTTCCGGCGCTGGACCGAGCACGTGCTGGCCGACCTCGGGACCGACCACTGCGCCGACCCGATCTGCTGGGCGCTGTCGTACACGATGCGCACCTGGGGCCTCGAGCGGCGGCTGTTCGAGGCGTTCCTCGGCTCGATGCTGATGGATCTGACGGTCACCGAGTACCCGACGTACAGCGCCCTGGAGCGCTACATGTACGGCTCCGCCGCGGTGATCGGCCTGCAGATGACGGCGATCCTGGAGCCCCTCGACGAGGAGGCATACCCGCGGGCGCAGGCGCTCGGCGAGGCGTTCCAGCTCACCAACTTCCTGCGGGACGTCGCCGAGGACCTCCGCCGCGGCCGGATCTACCTGCCGCAGGAGGACCTCGCCGGCTTCGGGGTCACCCGGGCGGACCTGGCGGCCGGCCGGGTCACCGCCGGCGTGCGCGAGCTGCTGCGGTTCGAGATCGCCCGGACCAGGCGGCTGTACGAGCACGCATACGGCGGCATCGGCATGCTCGCCCGGTCCAGCCGGGACTGCGTCGAGACCGCGTACCGACTCTACGGCGCGATCCTGGACGAGATCGAGCGGGCCGACTACCAGATCTTCGATCACCGGGTGTCGGTCGGCCTGGCCCGGCGGGCCGGCGTCGCGATGCCGCACTACCTGCACGCCCGCCGCACCTGCCGCACCTACCGTGCCCGGTTCGGTGCCGGGCACATGATCGCCGCGATTGGGGACCGATGAGCCACCGTGAGCCGACAGCTCCGAGCACCGACCAGGGCGACCTGCTGTCGCTGCTGGTGCTGGGCCGGGACCAGGACACCGGCGCGGCCATGACCGACCAGCAGATCCACGACGAGGTGATCACCCTCGCGCTGTCGGCGAGCGCCACCACCGCGCAGTCGCTGCGCTGGGCGTTCCACCAGCTCGGCCAGCACCCGGACATCGCGGACCGGATCGTGGCCGAGGTGCGGGAGGTCGTGGGGGACCGGCCACCCGACTACGACGAGCTGACCCGGCTGGACTACACCGGGCGGGTCGTCTCCGAGTTGCTTCGGCTCTACCCGTCCTGGGTGCTGATGCGGCGCACCCTCGGGCCGACCACGCTCGGGCGGTACGAGCTGCCGGCCGGCGCGCAGGTGCTGATCAGCCCGATCGCCATGCACCGCGACCCGTCGATCTACCCCGACCCGCTGCGGCTTGACCCGGACCCGGTGGCTGCCCGAACGCGCCGGCCAGATCCCGCGGCACGCGTTCATTCCGTTCGGCGCGGGCAGCCACCAGTGCATCGGCAGCCGCTTCGCCTGGACCGAGCTCGTGGTCGCGCTCGGCACCCTGCTGCCCCGCTGGGAGCTGCGGCCGATCCCCGGCCACCGGGTCCGGGAGAAGGTCGGGGTGGCCATCCAGCCCAGCTCGCTGCCGATGCGGGTCGTCCCGCGGACGCACGCCCACCGCCCGCCAGCCCTTGCGGAGTAGCCATGCGTGCCACGACATCCGTCCACCTCGACCCGTTGCTGCCGTTCGCGCTGGCCACCGGAACGTCAGTGGACCGAGCTCGTCGACTAGACCGACCGCCCGGTGGTCCCGGGCCGCAACGTGAACTGGACCGGCGACCGGGCCGAGCGCGCGGAGGGCGCGGGCCGAGCGCGCGAGGAGGTCAGGGCGGCTGAGCCGGATCAGGCCGGAACTACGCAGGACGCCGAGGCTGCGGACAGCGGTGATGACCCGCCCTTCCGCCCCCCGAATGGTGCTGGCGAAGCTGGACAACGCAACCTCCCTGGTCGTCGGCGGGCCGGTCGGTGGCCGCCATGACACGGCGCCGGGTCCCAGCGACGGGACCCGGCCCGACTCGGGACACTAGGAGCGGCGCGCCAGGGCGTACAGGCGGTGTTTCGGGTGCCGGAACGCCCAGCCGTCAGCACGCGCCGATCGGACCCGGAGGAACCGGGCAGGACACAGTCGCGGCCCTGTCCAACACCACCGGAGCCTGCCACAGCGTGCGAACGGCGATCGAAGACCGCCACTGGAGCGGCCCGCCCCACGCGATCCAGGGAAACCGTTCGGCCATCTGGCGCAGCGTGACCGTGAGCTCGGCGCTGGCGAGCGCCGCGCCCAGGCACATGTGGATACCAGCCCCGAAGGCGAGCCCGTGGCCGTCCCTCCCGGTTACATCGAACCGGCGCGCGTGGCGACCTCGGCATCCGCGTGCGGATCGAAGAGCTTGAGGATGTCGTCGAGCAGGTGCTCGAACAACTCCCGGTCGCTGCGAGGAAGCCCCAGTAGGTCACTGATCACCGAGTACGCCAGCGGGTAGGAGAGCACCTCGACGACATTGACGGGCGAGCCGTCCGCACCGGCGTCCGCAAGCCGGTCCAGTGCCTCGGCCACAGCCTGCTCCAGCGCCGGGCGCATGTGCTGGACCCGCCGCACCGCGAAGTCACGCGTCACCAGGCGCCGCAGCCGGGTGTGCGCGGGAGGGTTCTGAAGCGCGAGAATGGAGTAGCCCGTCCGGGGCGATTACCTCGGCCCCGAGTCGCTCGGCGAGGGTCCGCGCTGGCGCGGCCTCTGTCGCGCACCCCGCCCGGGACAACACCAGCCGAAGGCTGGACCGCGACGACTCCGGGAGCCTGGCCAGCCACTCGGCCAGTTCCGCCCAGTCGCAGGCGGCAACCGCCCGGCGTCGACGACGACCGCCGTGCGCCCGGACTCCGCAGGCAGTACCTGGGCGACCCCAACCGTCCAGGGATCAGGGTCGCCGCGCCGCACCAGCAGCGCGGCGCCGACCCACTCGGCCTGCAGTCCCGTCGGCCCCACGATCGCCGACACCTCCCGCCTCGCCCTGAACGGCGACTGTTCCTGCCCGGATCGGCGCGCCGGTCCAGCACGCGGCCGTGCTAGCTCTACGCGCGCCGATCAGCGGGCGGTTCAGCAGGCGGGGCGCCGATCGGCCACCCGAGAACGGCGGTCACTGCGGCGCGGGCCGACCGGGTCCTTGGCACGTTCTCGTCCATTTGCCGGGGCGCCGGTCGGGGTCGACTCGGCCGAGAGCGTCTCACATCGGGCGTCCAGTTGACAGAAAGGGTCCACGGGAGCCGTTAGTTGACCATTCTCACCACATTTCTCGGACGCCAATGATCTACTGGGTCATGTACTGGGTCATGTACTGGGTCATGTACTGGGTCACGAACAACGGCGGACGACTCCGGGAGGGCATCGTGAGTGGTGGGGTGTTCATCAACTACCGGAGTGGGGACAGCCACAGCTACGGTGCGCTGCTGCACTCGGAGCTGTCCCACCGGCTCGGCCGGAAACGCGTATTCCTGGATAGCGAGTCCATTCCCGCCGGATCCGACTTCGTGGCCGAGCTGCTGGACCGGTTACGGCGGTCCCGGGTGCTGCTGGCGGTGATCGGTCCCCGGTGGCTGGCCGACATCGGCCCGGACGGACGGAGATGTATCGACGACGCGGACGACTGGATCCGCCGCGAGCTGGTGGAGGCGTTCGTCGCCGGCGTGACGGTGATCCCGGTGCTGACCGACGAGGCCGACCTGCCCACCGCGGAGGAGTTGCCGGCCGACATCGCCGCGTTGGCGCAGCGCCAGTACCGCAGGCTGCGCCACCGCGAGGCCAGCACCGATATCGCCCGCATCGTCACGGACGTGGTCGCCGCGTATCCCGACCTGGCTGCCGCCGCGGGGCGTGGATCCGCCCACGCGCCGTGGCGGTCGGCGACGACGGTGCGGTTGGCCGGCTGGGCGGCTGCTGCCCTGGTCGCGCTCGGCCTGATCACCGCGGGGACGATCATTGTCCTGAGCCACGACGCCGCGGCGCCCGCCGACGCCGGCGGCAACCCGGCCGGGCATCCGGGGCCACCGCCCCCCTGGCCACCGCCCGGGCCACCGCCCGGGCCGCCGCCTGGGCCGCCGCCTGGGCCGCCGCCCTCGTGTCCAGGGTCCGGCGGCCCGCGTCCGTTCCAAGGAGAACCAGGGCTCCAACGGTCTGCCCGGCTGGCTCCCACGGGCCGGTCCGGAAGTCCGTCCCTCACGCTGGCCGCACGTCGTCGAGCCGATACGGCGTGGGTACAGTTGTGAGATGTGGCTGCCGTAGGTCCGGCGCCGCGGACGCAATGGATATCACCGCACTCTGCGGATTCCTCATCGCCCGCTGGCACGGTCGACCGGATTGGCCCGGCTGTTAACACCCCGCGCCGTCTTGTGGTTGCCGCAGGCGATCTGGTCAATGGCCTTACCGTACCGGCCCCGGAAGACTACTCACGTTGCATGGCTGCTGCGCGACGGCGGGCGTCACGGCCTTGAGCTGGAGGGCGTGAGAACGGGGGGCTCGCCGAGGATGCGGCCGGCAGGCCTCGGGGGGTACCCGCCAGGGCGCCCGCATACTGGGCGGGTGAGCTTCGGGGTGCTGTTCGTCTGTACCGGCAACCTCTGCCGGTCGCCAGTGGCTGAGCGGTACCTGCGGTCCCGGCTCGGACCCCAGGCCGCCGTGCATGCCTCCAGCGCCGGCCTGCGCGCCCTCGCCGGCCACCCGATGGACCCGTTCAGTGCGCAGGCGTTGCGTGAGCTCGGCGGCGACGACCGCGGCCATGCCGCCCGCGGTCTGGACGAGGACATGGTGCTGGCCGCCGACCTGATCCTGGGCGCCAGCGTCGAGCACCGGGACGCGGTGCTGCGCCTGGTGCCGGCGGCGCTGCACCGGACGTTCACGGTCAAGGAGTTCGTCCGGCTGGGCGCGGCGGTGCGGCCTGCCGGCGACCTTGGCGCGGCGTCCGCGGTGGTCGGCGCGGTGGCCGGCCAGCGCGGCCGGCAGGACGCGGCGCCGCCGGGCTGGGACGACATCGCCGACCCGATCGGAGCGTCGCTGGAGGTGGCCCGGGCGGTGGCCAGGGACAGTGCCGCCGCGATCGACGGGCTGCTCCGGCTGCTCGGGACGCCCGGCCGCCGGTGACCCGGGAGGGTCGGTCAGCGGCACCCGGTGTCGGTCGTGCTCACCCGCAGCGGCCGTACCAGCGGCTGGTGCAGCTCCGTCAGCGGGCCCGCCGCGGCCGGCTCGGTGAGGGTCAGCACCAGCGTTCTCCTCCGCGCCACCGGGGTCTCCACCGCGAGGGTGTACACCGGGTGTCCGTTCTCCCGCTGCGGGCTCACCGTGGTGGGCGTGCCGTCCAGGGTGGCCGCCAGCAGCCGGGCCCCGCGGGTCGCGTAGTAGCTGACCAGCAGCCGGTTGTCGCCGGGACGGGTCGGGTACCGGGGACGGTCGTTGCGGCCGGTCACGATGGCCGGTAGGCCGGAGCGGGGCGCGGTGTTGGTGAGCTGGATGGTGGCGGTGACGGTGCGCGTGTCGCCGCATCCGGTGCGCCGGTAGTGCAGCGACCGGTCCAGGTAGTAGTCCAGCTTGTTGCCGGCCGCATTGACCACGACCAGCCCGCTGTACGGCCCGTCGCCGGCCGGCACGGTGCCCGCCACCGGGGTCTGCTCCAGCAGGCCCTGCACCGCCGGGTCGGCGCTCCACACCAGTAGGCGGCGTTCGCCCGCCGCCCTGGCCAGCGCCCGCACCAGCCCGGCCGGGTCGCCGTGCCGGCCGAGCAGGCGGGTCACCGCCGCCCTGGCCACCTCAAGTAGGTACGCCTTGCGCGCGGTGTCGTCGGCGAACCGCGCGTACTCGGCCTGCTGGGTCAGCGCCACGATGTTTCCCGCGCCAAGCTCGGTGCCGTCGGCGAGCCGCGCCGGGCCGGTCACCGCCAGCAGGTAGCTCAACGCGGTGGGGTCCAGCGCGACCGTCGCGTCGATCCGCTGGCCGCTCCGGCGCTGCCACATCGCCGCCCAGATCCGCGCGGCGTACGGGAAGTGCGGGCTGATGTTGCTGTTGCCGTAGAAGTTGGTGCTGTCCGCGCCGGCGTAGCGGTTGCGGTAGTCCGGGCCGAAGTCCAGCCCGGTGGAGACCCCGAACAGGGTCGAGTCATTCTCGAACCGGGTCAGCGTGATGCGGCCACGGCTGGCCACCGCGATGGCGAACGCGCCGGGCAGGCCTCCGGTGCCGCGGGACTCCGCCTCGTTCTGCACCCCGATGAAGACCCGCCGCGGCCCGTGCCGGCCGAGCATGGCGGGCAGGATCCGGGCGGTCTGGTCGGCCCCGGCGAGCTTGGCGTGCAGGTCGCCCAACTGGCCGAGCAGGGCAGACCGGGCGCCGTCGGCCGGCGCGAGCCAGGTGTGCGCCGGCAGCGCGGCCACCGCCGCCCGGGCGCCCGCCACATCGGCGGCGGCTGTGCCCAGCGCGGGGGCCGCGGTGGCGAGCAGGTCGACGTCGATCCGGTCGCCGGCTGTGAGCAGGGTCCGCGGGTTGACCCGGTCGGCCACGCCGGCCAGCCCGGGCAGGATGGTCCGGCCGAGGTCGTCCACGCTCGCGGTCACCCCGCGCACGGTGTCCAGCGGGTCGCCCAGGTACGGGATCGCGGCCGCCGCGTACCAGGCCGGGCCGGTGGTGAGCAGGTGCGCCCGGTGCGCGCTGCCGCGCAGTTCGTCGGCCTCCCCGCGGGCGCCGGCCACGTTCCCTTCGCTGATCAGGGCGCGCAGCCGGGGTACGCCGGCCCGGACCCGTTCCAGCTCCCGGCGGGCCAGCAGGCCGGTGACCAGGATCCAGGCGAGGCCGAGCAGGACCGCCGCGGCGGCAGCGGCGAGCGTGACCCGGCGTGCCGCGCCGGCACGCCTGCGCCGGCCGCTCCGGCCGCCGACCGCGCGCACCCGCGTCGCCGCGGCGGTACCGCGGTCGAGGTCAGCCCGCGCGCCGGCGGCGGGCGCGGGAGGCGCCGAGGAAGACCAGGCCGGCCACGATCAGTGCACCGGCGACGAGCCCGAACGACCTGCCAGCCAGACCCGTGTTGGGCAGGCTGCTGCCGCCTCCGCCGGCGGAGATCTCGATCTCGACGGCGGCGACCCGCCCGCTGACGGCGCCGGTCAGGACGATCTCGTGCGAGCCGCTGAAGCCGGCCGGGATGGTCACCGAGGTCGAGCCGGACCCGTCGGAACCGGCCGTGGCGGTGCCCAGGTGCACGGTGACCGAGTGCAGGTCGATCGACACCGACTCGCCGGGCCCGAACCCGGAGAAGGACAGCACGAACGCGCCACCTGGCGTGATGGCGGTCGTGTTGACGGTGACACCCGGCGGCGGCGGCGGGTAGGGAGGGGCGGCCCGCACGGGTGCGGCCGACGCGACGACGAGGGCGGTGAGTGGCCCGGCGACGGCGGCAAGGATGCTCACGCTGCGTGATACTGAATGCCGGACGGACATCGGACGCTCCCCCTGGGATCAACTACGGGTTGTAGTCGAGTAACTTCTCAACGTAACCAACCCTGGGGGACGCTACCAGGTCATGATCTGCAGAGGAAGGGCGGCCGGCTCGCTCCTCCCGGTCCGGCCGTTGACAGGTCAAGCGCGGCGGTTCATGGCCTTTCGGGGTTATTCGGACTACTTAGAGTAGTCAAACAGCTACTTGAAGTAACTGATCACGGCCGGCTACGCTGCGGACCGAGATTCCGCAAGATCGCTACGCAGGCTGTCAAAGCCAAAAGCGTTGTGAACTCTCCCTGATCCGATGAGGACGCGATGAGCCATGACGGGGGTTGACGCGGTCTCCCGCGCCGACGCAGCTCCGGCACTCGACAGGGCGGGAGTGCCGGTTACGGAACGCACTCATAACCATGGGCCGCTCCGGCCGGGCAGCCCTCCCCGTCACGCCGCAGCGGTGTCCTGGCGGCGGCTCGCGCGGCCCACCTGGCGGCGGGAACCGCGGGAACCGGGGGAGCCACGGAGGCCGCGGGAGCCGGCCCGGCCAGGCGTGACGGCCGCGGTCGTGGACTGCCTGCTGTGGATCGTCGCCGCCGAGTGGGCCGCCGCCTGCCGGTTCGACTTCGATCTCGACCGGGTCTCATGGCTGCCGGTCACCTGCTTCGCGGTCGAGGCCGGCCTGGCGCAGGTGGCTGCCGGCCACGTCCTGTCGATGTACCGCAACCGCTACCCGGTCGGCAGCTTCGACGAGGTGTTGATGCTGTCGGCCTCGGTGCTGGTGGTGTCCATGCTGGGCTCGGCGCAGGCGGTCGCGTTCCCGGTCAACGGCCTGCCGCGTAGCCTGCCGGCCCTGGCGTTCCCGTTCGCGCTGGTGCTAACCGGCGCCGCGCGCTACCTGCGGCGGCTGGCCACCGAGCGCCGTCGCCGGCCCGCGCCGGGCGCGGAGCGGGTGCTCATCTACGGCGCCGGCAACATGGGCGCCCAACTCGCCCAGCGGATGCTGCGCGACCCGAGGTCGCCGTTCCTGCCGGTGGGTTTCCTGGACGACGACCGCGGCAAGCGCAACCTGCGCAACAGCGGCATCCGGGTGCTGGGCGCCCGGGGCGCGCTGCCGGCCGCGGCCAAGGCCACCGCGGCGACGGGGGTGGTCATCGCCATCGACCACGCCGACGCGGCGCTGATCAGGGGGGTGCGCGACGTCGCCGCGGTGGCCGGCCTGCGCTGCATGGTGGCGCCGCGGCTGAACCAGCTCGCCGGCGACCGGGCCACGCCGGCCACGGTCCGCGACGTCGACTTGCCGGACATGATCGGGCGGCATCCCGTGGACACCGACGTCGCCGCCATCGCGCACTACCTGACCGGAAAGCGGATCCTGGTGACCGGCGCGGGCGGGTCCATCGGGTCGGAGCTGTGCCGCCAGATCCACAGCTTCGGGCCGGCGACGCTGATCATGCTGGACCGCGACGAGTCGGCGCTGCACGCGGTCCAGCTCTCCATCTACGGGCAGGGCCTGCTCGACTCGCCGCAGATCGTGCTGGCCGACATCCGGGACGGGGAGTCGCTGAACGCGATCTTCGCCGAGCTTGCCCCCGAGGTGGTGTTCCACGCCGCGGCGCTCAAGCACCTGCCGCTGCTGGAGCGCTACCCGCTCGAGGCCTGGAACACCAACGTCATCGGCACCCTGAACGTCCTCGAGGCCGCGGCGGGTGCCGGCGTGCGGCGTCTGGTCAACATCTCCACCGACAAGGCGGCCGACCCGGTCAGCGCGCTCGGCTACTCCAAGCGGCTGGCCGAGCAGCTCACGTCGTGGATGTCACGGCGCATCGAGGGCTCGTACCTGTCGGTGCGGTTCGGCAACGTCCTCGGTAGCCGGGGATCGGTACTGCACGCGTTCCATGCGCAGATCGCGGCCGGCGGCCCGGTCACGGTCACCGACCCGCAGGTCACCCGGTACTTCATGACCGTCTCCGAGGCGTGCCAGCTCGTCGTTCAGGCCGGCGCGATCGGCCGGCCGGGCGAGGCGCTGGTGCTGGACATGGGGGAGCCGGTCCGGATCCTGGACGTGGCACGGCGGATGATCGCCGCGGCCGGTACGGCGGTGGACATCGAGTTCACCGGCCTGCGCGACGGGGAGAAGCTGCACGAGTCGCCGCTGGGTGCGGGGGAGGACGACGACCGGCGGATCCACCCGCTCATCTCGCACGTGGTCGTGCCGCCGGTGCGGCCGCAGGACCTGGCCCACCAGCGGTGGGCGCGCTGCCTGCTGCAGCACGCTCCTGACCGCCGCAACGGCGTGCACCCGCTGCTCGTCGGCCTGGGTGCGCCATGACCCGGCGGATCTACCTGTCCGCGCCGGACGTCGGCGAGGCGGAGGAGCGGCGGGTGCTCGGCGCGCTCCGCTCCGGCTGGGTCGCGCCGATCGGCCCGGACGTGGACGGCTTCGAAGGGGACGTCGCCCGGCGGGTGGGCGTGGCGCACGCCGTCGCGCTCAGCTCGGGCACGGCCGCGCTGCATCTCGCGCTGCTGTCGTATGGAATCGGGCCGGGGGACGTGGTCGTGGTCCCGACGCTCACCTTCGCCGCGACGGCCAACGCGGTGGTCTACACCGGCGCGCGGCCGTACTTCGTGGACTGCGAGCCGCTGACCGGAAACCTCGACCCGGACCTGCTGGACGAGGCGGTGCGGCGGCTGCGTGCGGCGGGGCATCGGGTGCGCGCCGCGGTGCCGGTGGACCTGCTGGGCAAGTGCGCCGACTACAACGCGGTCGGCAAGGCGGCCGAGCAGCACGACCTGCCGATCCTGTCCGATGCCGCGGAGTCCTTCGGCGCCTCCCGCGACGGCCGGCCGGCGGGCTCGTTCGGCCGGGCCGCCGCACTGTCCTTCAACGGCAACAAGATCATGACGACCTCCGGCGGCGGGATGCTGCTGACCGGCGACGCCGCGCTGGCGGACCGGGTGCGCTACCTCGCTACCCAGGCCCGGCGCCCGGTCGCGCACTACGAGCACGCCGACATCGGCTACAACTACCGGCTGAGCAACCTGCTGGCCGCCCTCGGGCGCGCCCAGCTCGCCCGGCTGGAGGAGATGATGGGCCGCCGCCGGCTGCTCCGCGAGCTGTACCGTGCGCTGTTCGCGGACGTGCCCGGGGTCCGGATCTTCGGCGGGGACGACGACGCCACCGACAACTGCTGGCTGACCTCGATCCTGGTGGACCCGGCCGTGTGCTGCTGGACCGCCGGCGAGCTGGCCACCGAACTGGCCGCCGCCAACATCGAGACCCGGCCGCTGTGGAAGCCGATGCACCTGCAGCCGGTGTTCGCCGGCGCCGACGCTCTGATCACCGGGGCGGCGCAGCGGCTGTTCGAGACCGGGCTGACGCTGCCCAGCGGCTCGGCGCTGACCGCGGCCGACATCGACCGGGTGGCCGGGAGCATCCGGGCGTTCCTGCGGCGGGTGCGCCCGTGACGCCGGCGCCGGCGGCCGGCCGGGACCGGGCCAAGCGCGCGCTGGACGTCGGCGTGGCGGCGGTCGCGCTGGTGCTGTCCGCGCCGGTCCAGCTCGGCCTGGCCGTGCTGGTGGCCTGCTCCCTGGGCCGGCCGGTGCTGTTCCGGCAGGTGCGGCCCGGGCGGTACGAGCGGCCGTTCGAGCTGGTGAAGTTCCGGACCATGCGGCGGCCCGACCAGGCCGGCGGGTCCCCCGACGACGCCGCCCGGCTGACCCGGGTCGGCCGGCTGCTGCGCGCCACCAGCCTGGACGAGCTGCCGACCCTGTGGAACGTGCTGCGCGGCGACATGAGCCTGGTGGGGCCGCGGCCGCTGCTGATGGACTACCTCGAACGGTACGACCCGGAGCAGCGCCGCCGGCACCAGGTACGGCCCGGTGTCACCGGGCTGGCCCAGGTCCGCGGCCGCAACGCGTTGACCTGGGACGCCAAGCTGGCCGCCGACGTGGAGTACGTGGACCGGCGGTGCCTGGCGCTGGACCTGCGACTGCTGGCCGCCACCGTGCTCACCGTGCTGCGCCGCCGCGGCGTCTCGGCGGACGGGCACCCGACCATGCCGGAGTTCCGCGGCAGCGCCGAGGGCGGGCGGCACAGGGCGGACGGGCACCCGAGGTTGCCGGAGTTCCGCGGTAGCGCCGAGGGCGGGCGGCACCGGCTGAACGGGCATCCGAGCCTGCCGGAGTTCCGCGGCAGCGCCGACGCCGGGCGGCACCGGTGAACACGATGCTCGTGGTGGTCGGCGCCGGCGGGTTCGGCCGGGAGACGCTGGACGTCATCGAGGCCGCGAACGCGGTCGCCACCGGGCCCGCCCGGCAACTGGTCGGCGTCCTGGACGACGGGCCGAGTCCGGCGAACCTGCAGCGGCTGGCCGACCGGTCCGTCCGCTACCTGGGACCGGTGGCCGACTGGCTGCGGGCCGGGCACCGGGCCGGGTACGTCGTTGCCATCGGAGAGCCGGCCGCGCGGGCGGCGGTGGCCGACCGGTTGGCCACGACACCGTGCTGGCCGACTTCGTCTCGGTCAACCCGGCGGCGACCGTGTCCGGCGAGTGCCGGGTCGGCGTGTGTGCGCTGGTCGGCGCCGGGGCGGTGGTCCTGCAGGGGCTTGCCGTTGGCGCGGGCAGCACCGTCGGCGCGTCGGCGTGCGTGACCCGGCCGGTCGAAGCCGGTGCCGTCGTGATGGGCGTGCCCGCGATCGCAGTCGGGCCGCCGGCCCGGAGCCCGGCCCACGCACACTGACCGCACGGGGGAACCGCGAAATGAAGGTCGTCATCACGGGGGGCGCCGGCTTCGTCGGCGGCAACCTGTGCCGCGTGCTGGCCGACCGGCAGGCCGATGTCGTCGTGGTCGACGACTTCAGCACCGGGTACAAGTCGAACCTCACCGGCCTGGACACGACGCTGTACGAGGGGTCGATCCTGGACCGCGGGCTGCTCGCCGTGGCCTGCGACGGCGCCGACTCGATCGTGCACCTGGCCGCCCGAGCCTCGGTACCCCGGTCGATCGCGGAGCCGGTCGCCACCAACGAGGTGAACGTGACCGGCACCCTGAACGTGCTGGAGGCGGCCCGCGAGCAGGACGCGCACGTCGTGGTCGCCTCTTCCTCCTCGGTCTACGGCGCGGGCCCGCCGCTGCCCAAGCACGAGGGGCTGGCCGCCGCGCCGAGCAGCCCGTACGCCGCGAGCAAGCTGGCCGCCGAGTCCTACGCGCGGGCCTACCAGGATGTGTTCAACCTGCAGGCCATCGCGTTCCGGTTCTTCAACATCTACGGGCCGCTGCAGTCCGTGGGCCACCCGTACGCGGCGGCGGTGCCGACGTTCATCGCCCGGCTGGTCGCCGGGGAGCCGATCCCGGTGTACGGCGACGGCCGGCAGACGCGAGACTTCACCTCGGTCGCCTCGGTGATCGAGGTGCTGGCCGAGGCGGTCACCGCCCGCATCACGCACCGCGGCCCGGTCAACCTCGCGTTCGGCAGCAGGACCAGCCTGCGGGAGCTGATCGCCATGCTGGAGGAGGTGTCCGGCCGCACCGCGGTGATCGACCCGCGGCCGGACCGCGCCGGGGACATCCGCGACTCGCAGGCCGACTGCAGCACGCTGCTGCGGTTGTTCCCGCAGGCCCGCCAGGAGCCGCTGCGGCGCGGCCTGGACAACACGCTGAGCTGGTTCCTGGAGACGGGCGGCCGGCAGGAGTGAGCGCCCGAGGACCGCGCCGCGGCCCGACGGACGGCGCCCGCCCGCGGCTGATGATCGTGACGACGGTGCCGGTGACGGCGTGGACCGTCATGTGCGGGAAGCTGCGGTTCCTGAACGAGAACGGGTTCGACGTCGTGCTGGTCTCCTCACCGGCGCAGGAGCTGGGTCGGACGGCCGAGCGCGAAGGGGTGCGCGCGGTCGGCGTCCCGATGAGCAGGCAGATACGGCCATCGGCGGACGCGGTCTCGCTGGTCCGGCTGTTCCGGCTGATGCGCGCCGAACGCCCGCACGTCCTCCTCGCCGGCACGCCGAAAGCGGGGCTCCTCGCCGGTCTCGCCGCTGCCCTGTCGCGGGTTCCGGTCCGCGTCTACATGATGCTCGGCCTGCGACTCGAGACGGCCACGGGTGCGACCCGGGGCCTGCTGTGGCTGGCCGAATGGGTCTCGACCCATGCCGTGCACCAGGTTGTCGTGGTGAGCCCGAGCCTGCTCGCCCGGGCCCGCCGCCTCGGGCTGCTCCGGGGTGGCCGTGGCGTCGTCCTCGGGCGGGGCGCCGGCAACGGGGTCGATATCGACAGGTTCGCGGCCACGCCGGAAACGGCAGCCGGCGCGGCCGCGGCGCGCCGCGAGCTCGGGATCGGGGCGGATGCGTTCGTATTCGGTTTCGTGGGG
>WNFZ01008444.1_pt1 | contig 19457 bp, 17 predicted proteins | sample 5400081 | NCBI WGS metagenome assembly WNFZ01 (sample SAMN13153365, study PRJNA577476) | soil metagenome | isolation source: 80 cm soil or saprolite under grassland replicate 1 | place: USA:California | collected 2016-06-15
TCCTTTTGCGACGCGTACAATAGTCGTGGATACCAAGATAGAGGCACGGAAATCGTGCGCCCGTCGCTCAAATCAACGGACAGAGTATCTCCGGTGACGGTTACGCTTTCAGCGTTTGGCACTTCGATATCAACCGCGGAAGTACGCATCCCAAGCCTCCAACAATTCTCTCCGGTGTCTCGCAACAAGCCTTTGAATTCGATTGATCTCTAGCCTAGAAAACCCGCCACTCCTTTGCAACCGAAGTGGGTCAAGCCAGAACTTTGCAACTTTATCTTCCCGCTCGACGTGAACGTGGGCGGGCTCATCGCGATCGCTCGCGTAAAAGAAGAATCGGTAAGGTCCGACTCTAGTTACAGTAGGCATTTACAACGGAGCCAATGTCTTTGTCATGCGCTCACCGATGTGGTCGGACGTGGCAAATGTACTTACTTCCATTCCTATCGGCGGCAACGACTTTCGGCCGCGGTTGCACCGACGGCTCCTTGGTTTGTCTCAGGTTAGGTTTTAATCAGCGTCCATATCCCGATCGCGATAAAGCCGACGCCCGCTATGTATTGAAGGAGTTTTTCGCTGACATAATTAGAAAGAAAAGTGCCAGCGACGACTCCGAGCGCCGATGTCACAATCAGCGCCGCCGAAGCTCCGGCAAAAACGGTTAGCTTGCTTGTCTCTTTGTCCGACGCGAACAGCATCGTTGCGAGCTGGGTTTTGTCACCGAGCTCAGCGATAAAGACCGAAGTAAAAACCGTACCGAGAATTCTCCAATCCATTTAATACGTTCCTTTTCCCGGCTGACGCTACCTCGTACTACGCTTGTTTATCCCAGCTAAAGAACGGGATCGCAGGAAAACCCGCATCCAATCCCTCCGCGTGGGACGGTTTCGTCGAGTTCGCAACGCCCATCATCATCAAGAAATTCAAATATCCGCTGGTCATATTGCCTGACTTGATCATTTTCTCAGGCGTGCAGCCTTCGGCGGCGCCGTCGATGTCGCCGTTTACGATCCAGATGATTGCATCGGAAACTTCTACGTCACCCGCCAGTTTGCATTTCGGCAAACCGAACTCCCGTTCTTCGTCATAAAAAGTTCCGTCGTACTGATCCATCTTGCCGATCATGAAGGCGGGCATATTGTCCATGAAGAACTGATGCAAGTGATCGTTGCCGATGCAGACGAGCACGTCGGGCTTCGCGTCGGCGAGTTTTTGCCGCATCATGGCGATTCGTTCTTTGACCTTGGCCGCGCCGGGCGGTTGCTGCGGCTGTTTGAACATGCGCGGCATGAAGGGGTTGTGGGTGATGCCGATGATCGACACGATCTGGGCCATGGGCCACCTCCTCGGACTCGTTGTTTCGTGTTTAGCACGATGGCTTGAACTGTGTAAACGGTATTCTGAACCTTTGCGAGCTTGGCGCCTTGGCGTGAGTAAGCGGTTTCTAATCTTGCGTCGGGTCTAGAATGATCTTCCCGGCGATCTGGTTGTTTTCAACGATGCGGTGGGCTTCCGCCGCGTCGCGCAGCGGCAGGGTTCGGTTGATGATTGCGCGGACCTTTCCTTGCCGCGCCGCGGCCAAAGCTTTTTCCACATTCGCCAAGCTGGTTCCGGCCGCTCCAATGACGCGCAGGCGGCGCATGTATAAACGCTTCGCATCGAGGGTCACGGTGCCGCCGCCGTGCGCCCCGGCCGTGACCAGCCGTCCATTGATGGCGAGGCTTGCGAACGCGCCCGGCCAAAGAGTGGGATCCGAAATATTTTCGCAGACTATGTCCACGCCTTCGTTATCCGTGAGGCGCATGACCTCTTTGGTAAGATCATGCTGACGATAATTAATTCCGCAATTGGCGCCGTACTTCCTTGCGAGCTCGACCCGTTCGTCGGTTCCCGCGCCGGCGATCACTTTGGCGCCAAGCATCTTCGCGACTTGTACGCAGGAGCTTCCCAGAGCGCCGGTTGCGCCCATAACCAATACGCGTTCACCGGGCTTTACGGCGGCTTTGCTTGCAAGAAGATGGAAGGCCATAGGAAAGTGGCGCGTGATGACCGTCCCCTCAGCAAAGGAGATTTCGTCCGGAAGTTTTACTGCGTAGCGCGCCGGCACTGAGATCAACTCCGCGTAGCCGCCCCAACGGTCGACGCCGATCCGTTTACTGTCGACGCAATTGAAATCTTCGCCTTTGAGACATGGCGCACATTTTTGACAGGGGGTCGCCGAGATGACCGCAACGCGATCGCCTGGTTTGAACTTCGTGATGCCATCGTCGAGATCGACGACTTCGCCAGCAGGATCGGCGCCGAGCACATGAGGCAACTGAATCTTCACCGGATACTTGCCAGAGCGGACAACGCAATCGAGTGTGCGGTTGACCGAGACCGAGTGGACTTTTATCAAAATCTCGCCCACTGCCGGCTTGGGTGTGGGCACGCCTTCAAGACGCAATACTTCCGGACCACCGAATTCTTTGAGTACGATGGCGTTCAAGGTGTGGTTCTTGATTGACAGATCGTCGCCGGACGCACCGACCCGAGATCAAGCGATTGGCGAACGGTTGATAAAATACGCACCCTGTTGAACTAACGACCCAGTGCCTTGAAGTAACCGGATTTTTCCAACTCGTTGTAGATCGATGGATCGATGAACTCCTCGGCTTTGCGTCCCTTGGCGCGCGGGTCGGTTTCAGCGGTTTCAGAAATGACCATTTCGATAGCTTTGAAAGGAAGGCGCGGTGGTCGCTCGATAAAATTCGTGGCGTATTCGTACGAGGATTCCAGCGTCTCCCGATCTTGCGTGCGCGTCCACTTGCCGATCACTTTGATCGCGAGCTCCTTATCTCGAAATAACCGATCCACCGCCTCGCTGTACGCCATCAGGAATCGCTTTACAGTGTCTCGATCCTTGTTAATCGTGGAACGGGTCGAAACGAGGCCCGTGGTTGGGTAATCGATCCCTTCTTTGGCGAAATTGGCGAGCATGGAGAAGCCGGCTTTCTTGGCTTTAAAGTCGCCGGGCGAAGACAGAATTCCTCCGTGGACAACCCCGGCCTGCATCCCGGCAAGAATTTCCGGCTGCCCTCCCATTTGGAGAATTTTTACATCGCGATCGGGCTCCAAGCGCCATTTTTTTAGCAACAAGCGCAAAGAGCCATCTGTCGACGCACCGTAGCGCGTAATTCCCAAAACTTTGCCTTTCAAGTCTTCTTGCCTTTTGATCGCTGGCTGAACGAAGAGATAGAAAGACGGGACGTTGACCACGCCTCCAATGATCACAACGTCACCGCCTGCAAGATTCACGGTGACGATATTGCCGCCGCCCAAAGCTAACGTAAATTCGCCCGCGATCATCGCTTGCTGTATCCGGCTGGCGCCAGCGACGTAAACCGGATCGACATAAAGGCCGTGCTTTTCAAAAATTTTGGCATCTTTGGCGAGATAAAAACCGGACTGCGTGGCGCTGATGGCGCTGTATGCTACGGCGATGCGCTTGGTTTGCGCGTGTAGAGTGCTGTGGAAGACGACAAGTATGAACACTGCAAGGATCAGAGTTCGTTTCATGGCATCCCTACTCTAGATTGACGAAGATTAGCTTACGTACGCGGCCTATTAACATATAAACCGGTGTCAGCCAATACGTCCGATATTGTTGACATTGAGAGCTCGGAAGTATAACAGAACCAAGCACATAGCCAAAAGCTAGCGGCCGCCAAATTCAGCGGCGGAATCGAGGTACATCATGAATATCGCCGAGATCCAAGTAAACAGCGAAAGCTGGAACATGAGAGTCATCGGCCATCATGACTTGAACGGTCATGGCGACGGCATGCAATTGTTGAAGCAAGGCCGTTACGTTTATCTCGCTCATCTCGGCACATCGCCGATGGCTCTGAGCATCGTCGACGTGGCTGATCCGAGCGATCCGCGCGTGGTAACGCAGATGCCGCACGCGCCGAACACGCACGCGCATAAAGTCCAGATCGCCGGCGATATTTTGATTCAGAATCAAGAGCGGCCCTATTTCGATAAATCGGTTCCTGCTAGCGTGCCGAACGAAGCAGGCATCAAAATCTACAGCATCGAAAAGCCCACCGAGCCACGCGAGATCGGCTACTTGAAGCTTCCCGGCAAAGGCGTTCACCGTATGTGGTTCACGGACGGGAAATACGCTCACGTCGGCGCGATGTTACCGGGAATCAAAGAACGAGCCTACTTGATCGCGGACATTTCTCACCCTGCGAATCCCAAAGAAGTCGGCCGCTGGTGGATCCCTGGAACAAAAGAAGGTGAGGAGACGCCACCTGACTGGATGCCGTTTCCCGGCGAGCACTTTCATGTGCACGGCGCGATTCCGCACGGTGACCGTTCCTACTTGGCGCTGGTCGATGCCGGCATGGTCATTATCGACATCTCCGACATAAGCAAGCCCAAGACGATAAGTCGCATCGACTGGAGCCCGCCGTTCGGTGGCTACGCCCACACGACCTTGCCGCTGCCGGGAAGGAACCTCGTCGTGGCGGTCGATGAGTCGGTCAAATACGATTGCAACGAAGGCGAGAAAAGAGTTTGGCTCATCGATATTCGCGAAGAGAGAAATCCGGTGATCGTGAGCTCCTGCCCTGTGCCCGAGGGCGACTTCTGCAAGCGCGGATTGCGTTTCGGTCCGCATAACGTGCACGAAAATCGCCTCGGCTCGTTTCAGAGCGAGAACATTATCTTTATTACGTATTACAATGCCGGCTTGCGTGTGTTCGATATCAGAAATAAATTTCGCCCCGAGGAAGTCGGCTTCTTCATTCCTCCGGCACCTGAAGGACAGAAAGCGCCGATGTTCAATGATCTTTATGTAGATACCGACGGGCTGATTTACGTGACCGATCGGATCAAAGGCGGGCTCTACGTGCTGGAGTATACGGGGCCGAAGATTCAGTGATCATTAAATTCGTTAATGTTTACGATTAGGGATTAAACAACACATCGCAGTTAACAACGGATCGGAAGCCTCTTCCCCCGTCGACGGGGGAAGATTGAGATGGGGGTGCCGAAACGTAGCGACGAAAATATCGAATCAGCGCCGCTCTAACTCTCCCCCGTTGAGAGACTGTGTCGGAATGTCATTCTGAGGTGTAGCCGAAGAATCTCGACTTTGTAACCGCCTGAAAATACGAGATGCTTCGCTTTGCTCAGCATGACATCGATGTGCTTGCGCAGATTGCGACACGTATCTTGAAAGGGGGAGAGAATCGTATTTTACGTCAACTATGCCTCATCGCTTGCTCATCAACGTTTTTAACGTCGACGCCGCGCTGATCGTCGCGCGCGCGAAGGGGCTTTTCGCCGCCGCGGATCTGGACGTCGATGTCATGGTCACGCCTAACTCGACAGAACAAATGCGCGGGCTTGGCAAAGGGTCTTGGCAGATCGTGTCGACCGCGTTCGACAACGTGCTGGGCTGGTCGGGGCGTGAAGGAGCAGAGTTTGTCGCTGTCTCACAAGTAGCACGAGTAAATATTTTGCCCGTATACGTCAGACCGGAAATTAAGTCTTGGGAAGATCTCCGTGGCAAAGCGATGGCGGTGGACGCCGTCGATACCGCGTACGCGCTCGTCCTTCGCCGCGTGCTGTTGGCTCATGGATTGGAAATGGATCGCGGCGATTACACGCTGATCGCAAAAGGAACGACCGGTTACCGCCTGGATTCGATGATTGAGGGTGAAACCTTTGCCGGAGTGTTAAACGCTCCATGGGATGGCAAGGCCGTCGCGGCGGGCATGGTGCGCTTCGCCGATCATCGCGAGGTGCTGCCGGATTATCCCGGAGGAGTATATGCGACAACTCGCCAGTGGGCTGGGGAGAATCGCGGTGTCCTGATCAAGTTTCTTCGTACTTGGAACGACGCGCTGGGTTGGTGCCGTGGTGAAAAGAACCAAGCCGAGGCGGTGAAGCTTGTTATTGCAGCTGAAAATCTCGATGAGAAGGCTGCAGTCAATCGCTTGCGTCAGTTGCCGGCAACGGGGCAATTGAATTGTTCCGGGCTCCAGTCCGTGCTCGATCTGAGAATTCTCTTCCAACTCACTCCGCAGTTGGGAAAAGATTTGACGACTTACTACGATGAAAGTTTTTACGCGGAAGCGTCTAACTACTAGCTAGGTCCGAGGAGGAAGTCATGGCGAATTCAAAACTGTTGTCCGTTTTCGGCTTGGCCGCTGTGCTGTTAGGGGCCTCGGTCGAACAGGCCACAGCGGCAGTGGTCGATGATTTGATTGCCGGTGCCAAAAAAGAAGGTGTCATCGAATTCTACGGTCCGTCCACACTCGGTCCCGATGGAGCAAAGGAGTTGGCCGGGGCGTTCAACAAAAAATACGGCCTCAATATCAAGCTGAATTTCAGCGCTTCAGGGAACATGACGCGCGATATCGGCAAGGTCGTCGGCCTCTCGGCATCAGGGCAGCCGCCGGAGTGGGACATCATGGTTGTCACGGACTCACATCACGGCTCGCTTTGGTTTCGAAAATTGCACAAGACCTTCGACTACAAGAGTCTCGGTGTCGATCCGAAAATCATCGAATATGACAACGGCGTTATCTCGATCGCCAACCAGTTCGCGCTGCCGGCCTACAACAAGAAAATCTTGCCGGCCAAGGACGTGCCGAAGCGCTGGGAAGATCTGCTCGATGCCAAATGGAAAGGCGGCAAATTGGGCGTGACCAGCTCCGTGCATCATTTTGCGCGCCTGGCCGCGGGTTCATGGGGTGAAGAGAAGACCACGGACTTCGTCAAGAAATTAGCCGCTATGCAACCGACTTTAAGCCGTGCCGGCGAAATGGCCCAACGGCTTCTTTTGGGCGAAGTATTGATCTCCGCGACGATGCAGGACAGCCAGCTCCACGAATCGGCACAACAAGGAGCGCCACTGGTCTTTGCCGACGCCGTCCAACCAGTGGTGTCGCCGGAGTATCACGTCGGCGTTCTCAAGGGCGCGCCGCATCCGAACGTCGGCCATTTGTTCACGGTTTTTATGAGCACAAAGGAAGGCCAACAGCTTTGGGAGAAACACACTGGCCACTCTTCAGCCTACGTACCCGGTACTAAAGCCTATCAGTTTATCCAAGGAAAGACGGTGGTGTTCATGAAGCAAGACCAGGCACAGCTCGTCGATAAATTGACCCGGCAGTACGGAAAAGTTTTTGGATTCGACAATTAAATCGTTTCAGCGGTTCCAATTGTTCAAAACATTCAAGCTGCTCAAGCAGAGTTGAAATGAAAGCAGAATCGCGTCGCGAAGTTTTTGTCGCCGCAGGAGAGGGTCTGGCGCGTCTCAAATCCCAGGGTGTGTCGCTATTCGCGTCGGGCCTGTCTCTATTCCTGATGGTTCTCATCGGCGTGCCGGTAGTGATGGTGATTCTCATGAGTCTGCGCACCGGTTTTCCCGGCGAAACGGTTCCGTTGACACTGGCAAACTACCTCGACGTGTATGCCAATCCCAGGACCTATCAAGTGCTCTTGAACACGCTTTTCTTCGCGGTGACGAGCGTCAGCGTGGCCCTGCTCATCACCGTGCCTCTGGTGTGGATCCTCATGCGGACGGATATTCCGCTGAAAAAGACCATTTACGTTCTGCTCACCATCGGCATATTGATTCCCGTGTTTCTCCGCACCATCGCTTGGATCATCCTGCTCAGCCCGCGCATCGGTTTGTTGAACAAATGGCTCCAGCAGATATTCGACCTGGCCGCGCCCCCGTTCAATCTCTACAGCCTACCCGGCATGGCTTTCGTTCAGGGTATTTCATTCGTTCCCGGCGCTTTTTTCATGCTCGCCGCAGCGTATCGATCGATGGATCCGTCGCTGGAAGAGGCGGCTTATACGTCCGGCGTCAGCAAGCTCAGAACCTTTCTCAAAATCAATATACCGATCACCTGGCCGGCCATCGCCGCTGTGATGGTTTATCTTTTCATGACGGCTCTCGCAGTTTTCGAAGTGCCGGCGATCATTGGGCTGCCCGCCCGCATTATCGTTTTGAGCTCATTGATCTTCCAATCAACCTCGCCCAACACCGGCTTGCCGGATTACGGCATGGCGGGTGCGTATGGGGCGATCATGCTCTTGTTTGGCCTTGTGTTCGCGTTCTTATACGTGCGCTTGGTCAAGCAGGGCAAAAAGTACACAGTGATCACCGGTCGTGGCTATCGCCCGCGCGAGATCGCACTGCGGTCTTGGAAATGGCCGGCACTCGCGTTTGTTTTCTTTTATCTGTCGATCGAAGTCTTTATTCCTTTTCTAGTTCTGCTTTGGACCTCATTGCTGCCGTATTTACAGCTACCTTCGGCGGATGCTCTGCCTTTGTTGACGTTCAGACACTACCGCGAAATTCCGACTCATGTCGGAGCCAAGCCATTCATCAATACTCTGATTCTCATGTTCGCTGTGCCGACGCTGACGATGTTATTGAGCGTGCTTGTGTCATGGGTCGTAATTCGCACACAGGTCTCCTTCCGTGGCCTTCTCGATACCCTGGCGTTCGTGCCGCACGCCGTGCCGGGGATTTTGATGGCAGTGGGTTTGGCGTACCTCGGGCTTTCCTACCGCGATGTGTTTCCATTGTACGGCACGGTTTTCATCATCGTCATCGCGCACACCATCAACTGGATCGCTTATGGCACGCGCACGACCAATAGCGTGATGATCCAAGTGCATCGCGAGTTGGAAGAAGCGGGCCGTGTAGCCGGCGCCTCCGTGCCACGAGTTTTGTGGAAGATTGTCCTGCCGCTGATCGCCGCCGGTGTGCTCAACAGTTGGGTTTGGATCGGCATGCTTTCCTACCGTGAAGTTACGATGGCGTTGACCTTGTACACGCGCAACAACGTGGTGATCTCCACGGTAGTCTGGCAATTTTGGGGCAGCGGTTGGGTTCCTCAAGTCGCGGCTTTGGGAGTCATCTTGATCCTGTTTGCTACAATCGTTGTTGGGACGGTGCGCGTGGTGCTTTCACGCATCGGTGAAATCGGCGAAGCCAGTTAGAAGAATGGAGTACTGGAGCGTTGGAGTGGTGAAGTATTGAGAATTAATCCCATCACTCCATTATTCCAATATTCCAACACTCCATCTTCACCAGTCATCTATGAGGTTGTCATTTGATTAACATCCGCGGCCTGGAAAAATCTTTCCGTACGCGACAGGGGCGGGTCGATGCGCTCCGCTCGATCAATCTCGAGGTCGGCGAGGGTGAGTTCTGTGTTCTGCTCGGTCCCAGCGGCTGCGGTAAGACAACGACGCTACGCTGCGTCGCTGGGTTGGAACGGCCGGACAACGGAGAAATCGAGATCGCGGGAGAATTGGTCAACTCGGCTACGCGCCGGATTTATGTCCCCACGGAGCGTCGCGATTTGGGAATGGTTTTTCAGTCCTACGCCATCTGGCCGCACATGAACGTTTTTCAAAACGTCGCGTTTCCTCTGACCCAGGGGCACAAACGATTTGCCAAGAGCGACGTGGCGAACAAAGTGCGCACAGCGCTCAAGCGCGTGCAGCTCGATGGCCTGGAAGACCGGCCGGCAACGGACTTGAGCGGTGGGCAGCAGCAACGAGTGGCGATGGCACGTGCGATGGTGACCGAGCCGAAGATATTGCTCATGGACGAGCCGCTTAGCAACTTGGACGCGCGCTTGCGCGAGCAGATGCGCGTCGAGCTCAGAAAGATCACCAAGTCGATCGGCGTGACGACGCTTTATGTTACCCACGATCAAGCCGAGGCGCTAAGCCTCGGGGATCGAGTCTGCGTGATGAATGCGGGAGAGATTCTGCAAATCGCTTCGCCCAACGAAGTTTACGCCCGGCCGGCGAATCTATTCGTCGCACAGTTCGTCGGTGAAATGAATTTCTTCGACGGCAAAGTCGCCGGCGCGGGCCACGTGGAATCGCCGTTCGGCTTGATTGCCGCGTGTCTGCCAAGCGGTGTAAGCGACGGTGCTGCCGTCACATTAGCGATCCGGCCGGAGCATGTGAAAGTCACACCCTCACCCAGCTATGGGATTGCCAGCAACATCGGCAAAGTGACGAGCAGGCATTATCTCGGCGATGCCGCGCTCGCGGAAGTCGAGATCAACGGCGTGACGCTGCTGGCGAAGCTCGCAGGTGACCTGGATCTGATCGTCGGGCAGAACGCCTGCGTCGAATTGCCGGCACACCGCTGGCATGTATTTCCGTGACATAAAGAACGACGAGAGTTTGTAGGGTGCGCTTGCGCACCGCGCTTGCGCACCGTCTTACTCCCGAGCATAGAAATTCGCTGGACATGGTGCGCAAGCGCACCCTACGGCTCTTAGTCCAACCACAGATATCCGAATCATTCGTGTCCTTCGTGCGCTTCACGGCGAGGAGATCCAAATTAAGGACGATGGGTATCACGGACTCAACCCATCCTACGATCCGAGTGCTCCGATACTCCAATACTTCATCACTCCAACCTTGCAGTCACTCAGTCTCTGTGACATAGGAAGGAAATTCCAATCTAGAAGGAAAATTTTATGGCAACTTTTATCCGTAAACCCGTTGAAAATCTGCTCGGCGCAAAATCTGTCGCCATCGTCGGCGCCTCGCAAAAGGGCGCATGGCCGTTGGGAATCTATCGAAATCTGAAAGGCGCAAAGTTTCCCGGCGGCGTGTATCTGATCAATCCAAACTACGACGAATTGTTTGGTGACAAATGTTGTCCGAATCTCGCGGCGCTCCCGGAAGTACCGGACGAGTTGCTGATTCTCATACCGACGCGCGCCGTCCTCGGTGTGTTGGAGGAGGCGACAAAGTTGGGCACCAAAGCTGCGACCATTTACACCGCGGGGTTTGGCGAAGGCGATGATGTCAAAGGCAAAGAGCGCGCGCAGGCGATGAAAGATCTCTGCGAGCGCACGGGGATGGTGATTTGCGGTCCGAACTGTATGGGCTCGTACTCGGTGGGCGAGGGATTGTGGACTTTTCCGACCGCGACGCCGCTGCTCAAGAAGGGACCGGTGGGTCTGATTTTTCAGAGCGGCGGTTCGCTCGGTAACTGGATCAAAGGCGCCACCGAACGCGGTATCGGATTCACTTATGCAGTTTCGAGCGGCAACGAGGTGAGCCTCGATCTCGTCGATTACCTCTCGTTTTTGGTCGACGATCCCGATACCAAAGTTATCACTCTGATGGTCGAGGGTATTCGTCGCCCTGACGAATTCATGACTGTCGCCGAGCAAGCGCTCGGCAAAGGCAAACCAATTCTTGTCGTGAAGCTCGGCCGCTCGGAGATGGGCAAGCGCCAGGCGATCTCACACACGGGTTCCCTTGCCGGCGCGGACGAAGTGTTCGATGCGGTTTGTCACCGCCTCGGTTTGATCCGCTGTCCGACGCTGGAAGACATGACTGAAACAACCCTTGCTTTTATTCCTGGGCGATTTCCCAAAGGTAGCCGCGCGGCGATCGTCGTCAATTCCGGCGGCATGAAGGGACTCATCTGCGATCATTGCGATGAGCTGAAGACCAATCTGGCGCAGCTGGGCGACAAGACGAAAGAAGCCGTGCGCCCGCTGATTCCGCCGGAACTGGTGGTGGAAAATCCGCTCGAATGCGGCGTAGCCGGCTTCGGCGATGAGCAGGGTTTCATCAATATCGTCAAGCATTACGCCGAGGACGACGGTGTCGATCTCTTGGCGATTCACGGCGAATTGCCGCGCGGACAGCAAAGAAGTGCCGGACTGTTCAAGAGCGTAACCACGGCGACCGACAAACCGGTTCTTGCGTTTGCCAGATCGACCTACAGCTGCACGGCTGAAAGCCGGGCATTCCAATTGGAAGCCGAGCTGCCATTCCTGCAAGCGATCAAGCCGACGTTGCGCGCGCTGGCAGGACTCGGCTTGTACGGTGAACGCCGGCAGCGTGGTGTGCCGAAATTGCCGCCGGCGACCGGTAATGCTGCGGATCTCGAAGGTGAGAATCTGAATAAGCTGTTGCAGAGTCATGGCATTGGTTTGCCGAAGCAAGCCATGGCCGGCACCGCCGCTGACGCAGCGGCCAGGGCGAAAGAGATCGGTTTTCCGGTGGCGGTCAAATTGATCTCTGCGGAAGTCGTCCATAAAACCGAATCCGGCGCGGTGGTTCTTGGCTTGAAGAGCGCGGAAGAAGTCCAAGCGGAAGGGCAGAAGCTTCTCTCCAAAACGCTCGGCAGGGGCCATCTCCTGATTCAGGAGATGGTGCAGGGCATCGAAGTGCTCATCGGCGCGCGCACCGATCCGCAGTACGGTCCGTTCCTGATGGTCGGCCTCGGCGGCATCTTTGTCGAAGTATTGAAAGACGTATCGATTCGCTTATTGCCGGTCGACGAGAGAGAAACACGCGAGATGCTCAAAGAGCTGCGCGGCTACAAAGTACTCGAAGGCGTGCGCGGTCAAGGCCCGCGCGACGTCGATGCGCTGGTGAAGGCGATGGTGGGCCTGTCCAATATTTTCGCCGCCCACAGAAACCATCTCTCCGACATGGAAATAAACCCAATCATGGTGCGCGCCCAGGGCGGTGGTCTGGCCGCGGTGGATGTGCGGCTGATTCGCAAATAACAAAAGAAATTAACCACAAAGGGCCTAGCGCGGCGGAGCCGCAACCGAAAGTTGGAATATCTCGCGCAAAGACGCAAAGGCGCAAAGGTAAAAAAAGGGATTCCGAACTTGGCGCCTTGGCAACTTGGCGCGAGTAAATCCTCGTTTTCATGAGCTACCGCCGTTGGGAGAATTTGCGCAAACCTTCAAGTATAGTAATACAAAGACGACAAAGTAGGGGCGCGATTCATCGCGCCCTCAGACGGAAGAATCAGAAAACAAGACTCCTTTAGCCGCAAAGAACGCAAAGGACGAAAAAAAGGGCGACCCGCCGGTCGCCCCTACAAATCGGACCATCCCGTAGGATGGGTTGAGCTCCGCGAAACCCATCGTTTCATTTCTATTAATCGACAAGAACACGAAGGTCGCAGAAGCACTGTGATAGCTTGCTTTGCAATGGTAGCAACGCGGTCGGTGCGCAGGCGTACGCTACGTTGTTAGAGGCCAGACCCTACATGCTGTTCAGTTCGATTTGAGTTTCTGCAAAAACCCTTCGTCCTCGATCGCTTTGACGATGCTCCGATCGACCATTGTCCCGGCGTCGTGCTTCAAGACTTCTGGCCGGGTGCGGGCCATTTCGGCGAGGATGGTTTTCATTCCCTCGAGCGTGGGATAGGGCATGTCGGGAATCGCGTTCTTCAGGTACGCGTGGGCGGAGTCGAGCGTGGTGAGATCGCTCTTGGCGTATTTTTTCAAGATCGCAATCGTCTGAGATTTGTTGTTCTTGAAGTAATGGATCGCCTCCACGGACGCCCGGCCGAAACGCATCATTGCGTCGCGCTTTTCTCGCAACATTTTCTGGCTGGTGATGACACCACTGTGAGCATAGGGGATCCTTTTGCCAGCGAGATCGACCAGGACTTTGAATCCCATTTTTTCCGCTTCTTCCCTTTCAGTCGTGCTAAAGACAGAAAACTGCGCCTGACCTTGCTGCATCATGATCATGCGCAAATTGGTTGCGCCCACGACGCGCAAATTGACATCGCGCTCGGGATCGGGGCCGATGTTTCTGAGACCTAAACGCATGGCGAAGTCGGCGGAGGTCGCCGCTGAATGATTCGCACCGACTTTGCCCTTGAGATCCTCGATGTTCTTAATTGCAGGCGTGGCGATGAGATAGTACGGTAAAAAGACTTCGAACCCCATGATCATGGAAGCATCCGCGCCGCGGACCTTGGCGCTTGCCACGGCGGGTCCCGTGCCCGCGACGACTTGTAACTCGCCGGCAAAAAGAGACATCAGAGCTTTCGGCGTGTCCTCGATGTAAATCACGTTCACGTCGAGACCGTCTTTTTAAAAATTCCCGCGTCTTTAGCGACCCACAGTACGGAAGCGGAACCAGCGTTGGGCGAGATGTACGCGAAGTTCAGTCGCTCCTGGGCGAAGACGTGATGCGGGACAAGAGCTGCAGCCGTGAAAATGAATAATGAGATAAGTCTTACAAGACGCATTGCAGTGCTCGAACTCTTGTGGCGAGGTCTCAGTGTCGAGAAGATAGCGAAAATTGAGCGGCGTTGCTACTCGGTGACGAGGCGGTTCGGCAGCTCGTCTTTATCGTCCGACTGGCGTGGAAAGTGGGCGGCGAGGATTTCACCGCAGCGCTGGATCGCTCTACAGTATGCATCGCAGGCGTGATTTGATTTCAACCCGTCAGTTAGGATTTTCACGATCTCCTGCCATGTGTTGGCTTCGACTTTTGTATTGATGCCGCGGTCGGCGAGAACTTCGACGCGGCGTTCGAGAAGAGAAACGAGAATCAAGATTCCAGTGTGATCGCGGGTGTAGTGGAGGCCATGCTCCGTGAATGAGGCCAGAGCGAGCGCGTGAACCGCTTCGGCAATCCGATTCTTTGAAGCGAGCAGCCGCTTGATTTGCGGAATTCGGCAGAGAATAAATCCTGCGGTCGCGCCAATTGCCGGCCAAAGATTGAAGAAATGTGAGCCCCACGGGTCGCTCCAGAACCATTCTATGATTATTCCGACGAACAACCCGATCACTGTACCGAGGAGCTCGACTTCAGTATAGCGCGCGGATGATGTGACGAGCATTGGCACGATTTCGCCGGCGGTCTTCGATTCCGCCTCGATGACCGCTTCACGAATGCGCACTTTTTCTTCTTCGGTGAAAAACTTGTCCGCTCGCATGATTACCAACTATCAGAAGCTCCGCCGCCGCCGAAGCTGCCTCCTCCACCACTAAAGCCACCGCCGTCAGAACCCCCGCCACCCGAAAAACCGCCGCCACCAAAGCCCCCGCCGCCCCAAAAAATCGGCGGGTAACGCCTGCCGCGGGTCGCCCATACGCCCTGTCGTCGTTGGTTGGCGGTTGATGCAAATCCGATCAGGCCAAATACCGCCAAAGCAACGGCGAGCATTAGAAAAAAATTTAGATCCGATCCCTGATCCCCGCCTTTTTTGCGCGCCGATTCCGGCAACGGTTCTTTCTTGATAACTTTCAGAACCGCATCGATACCGGCGATGATGCCGCCCGCATAGTCTTGAGAGCGGAAGCGCGGCACAATGTAGTCACTGGTAATCCGTTTGGCTATCGCATCGGGCAAGACTCCTTCGAGACCATAGCCGACTTCCAAGCGCAGCCGTCGATCCTTTACAGCTACGACAAGAATGACGCCATTGTCGAAGCCTTTTTTGCCGATTTTCCAATTTTCCGCGACGCGGATGCTGAAGCCTTCGATGTCTTCGCCGTCGAGCGTCGGAATGGTGAGCACGGCCACCTGATGGCCGGTCTCTTGTTCGAATTGAGCGAGTTGTGACTCCAATGATCGCGCTTGATCTTGACTCATCACGCCCGCGTAATCGTTCACGCGACCACGCAAAGGAGGAACGTCAATCGCCGATGCTAGTGAGAATCGAAGTAAAAAAATGAAACCGAGTAACATGCAAAGAGCATGTCTTGGCAAGAGTCGGTGGTGCGAATTCGAATTGAGGAACACGTTGATCACTCGGGGTTCGGTTACCAGCCTATTAGCCAACTCATCCTGGTCACCGGGGTGGTAGGGAAAATGGACAGCAAGCATTTCGCCACATCGCTCAATTGCCTGACAAAACCCCGCTCAAGCATTGTCAGACTTTAGACCATCCGTGAGAATTTCGACAAGCGCTTGCCAGGTTCCGGGCTGAATCATTGATACCATGGTAAAAAGAATTTCGAGATTCGGCATTTACCAACCTCCCGAGGCGCCACCACCGCCGCCTCCTCCTCCACCGCCACCACTAAAACCTCCGCTAGAACCTCCTCCTGATCCTCCTGACGATCCGCTTCCACCGTAACCACCGGCGCCAGCACCGTATCCCCGGTGAAACGTGTCCCGTGGCGAAAAGTCGTCATACCGTGACGGTTTAACGCTCCACGATTGTCCCCACGCCCGCCGGGCGTAGAGCGTCGTCAACATACTTGTTAATACACCGATGAAGATGGCCAAGAGCCAAAAACCGGGTCCGACCGCGAAGATTCCTGGCAATCCGATAAGTCCAGCGACGATTCCTCCACTCACTGCACCCCGGACAGGTGATGGGTTAGCAAATCCCACAACTGAGGCGAACAGTGCCGACCCAAGAAGTAACATAAGAATTCCAGACAGACTTGAATCTACGGACCTTTTTAAATTCTGGGGGACCGCTGGTATGGGTTCCCCCCGAGTGGCTTGCATGATTGCAGATAACCCTGATTCGATTCCCCCGCCGAAGTCATTTTCGCGAAACCGAGGAACAATGATTTCGTTAATGATTTGATTTGCAGTGGCATCAGGCAGCGTCCCCTCAAGCCCGTAACCAACCTCGATGCGAAGTTTCCGATCGCTCACCGAAACGAGCAACAGCGCCCAGTTGTCGTGGCCTTTCTGACCAAGCTTCCAGTGTTCTGCGGTCTTTAAGGCAAACGACGCGAGGTCCTCGTCTTGCAGCGACTGGATAGTCAGGAGCACGACCTGATGGCCTGACTGCTGCTCAAAGTCAGACAGCTGGTTTTCCAAACGAGCGGCTAGATCCTGCGATAGCAATCCAGCAAGATCATTTACCCGACCACGCAATGGTGGGACGTCGAGGGCGTAGACAATACCCCATGCAAGAACAACACTGGCTGCAATAGCCAAAGGACGGTTTAGTCCTGAACTCATGCGACACCGTCCTCTAAGTGATCGTTGAACAATCGGATTGATGGCAGAGAGTTTTTGCCGCTTAAAATTTCACCTCTGGCGGTTTTTGTGCTGCCTCGTCAGCGCTGAAAGTCGGACGTACTTGAAGGCCGAGGAGATACTTAGCGGTAAGACTTTCCGGGAACGAACGCACCGAGGTGTTGTAGACCGCGACTTTCTCGATATAGCGCTTACGTGCCACAGCAATCCGGTTTTCGGTTCCTTCGAGTTGCGCCTGTAAGTTCTGAAAGTTTTGATTAGCCTTCAGTTCGGGGTATCTTTCGACGACCACCAGCAGGCGCGATAGAGCGCCCGTCAGTTGGCTTTGAGCCTGCTCGAACTTTCTGAAGGTCTCTGGATTATTCAATGCGTTGGCGTCGACCTTGACCGATGTCGCCGCGGAGCGGGCTTCGATCACCTTTTGTAAAGTGTCTTGCTCGAATTTAGCGGCACCTTTAACGGTGGCGACAAGGTTTGGCACTACGTCCGCGCGCCGCTGATATTGATTCTGCACTTCCGCCCACGCGCCTTTGACTTCTTCGTCCAAACCCTGGAGTTTGTTATAGCCGCAGCTGGAAAGGAAAAACAGCAACGCCAAGCAAGTAGCAAACGCCGGAAGTAACCTGTGAACAGGTTTCGCCATTGATCTTCTCCTGACAAGTTTTCGCTCAAATGTAAGTCGGTCGGTATCAAAGGGCAAGGGGATCGGATTGGAAAATTTAGGCGTAGATCCCGACTGGTGTGAGTTTGGCACCTCTAGAAATACAAAGGGCCCGAATGCGATCGGGCCCTTTGCCGTTCTATAAACCGAAGGCGAAATTATTGCTCAATCCATCGATCCCACTTTGGGGCGCCACTTATCAAACCGCCTTTCCACCCGGGTGAGCAACTCCGTACCGATCATCCCGGTCAGCGCGAAAACGAGGACTCCGACAAAGACCTTATCGGTCTGGAAGGTGGCGCCGGCAACCGTGATCATAAAACCGATCCCGGCAGTAGCCGCATAGAGTTCTCCTACCATGACACCTACAATCGCCCTGCCAAGCCCGAGCCTTAAACCAGTGAGGATAAAAGGAATAGTCGAAGGAAGCACGACCGTCTTAAAGAGCATCCACTCGGAAGCGCCAAAGCTCTTGGCGGCTGTCAGAAGATTTACCGGCGTGGTCTTCACCCCGTCGCGCGTATTGATCAATATGGGGAAGACAGCGCCTAGAAATATAATACCGACCTTCGAGAGTATTCCGATCCCCAACCAGATGATGACCAATGGAAGAAGCGCCACGCGGGGGGTCGCGTTCATCGCGTTGACGAAGGGGTCGAATACGTAACTCATCTTCTTGTACCAACCGATCGCAATGCCAAAGGGGACTGCAACAGCAGCCGAAAGGAAATAGCCCCAGAAAAGTTCGATGCCACTGATGTAAAGGTCATTATAGATCTCACCCGAGAAGAAAAGCTGAATGGCGGCGTTCCAGATGAGCGATGGGGCGCTCATGAACATCGGGTTGATCAACTGAAACGTATTTCCGACCAGCTCCCAAAGAGCCAGGAAGATGATAACCGCAACGCTGCCGAGGATCTTTTTCTCCTGGTTCAGGTAGAATTTGTAGAGGTGCGAGGCTTCCGCAACCTTCACGTCGAGTAGCACTTCTTGAGTGGATTCGTTTTGATCAGCCATGGTTGGCATCCTTTCGTAGTTTGTTTGTGACTTTTGCACGGTGTGGAGCAGCGCCGCTTTCATGGTGAGTAGCCGTGGTCGATCTTTCGATCAGGCTCTGAAGGATTTTTACGAACTTCGGTCCGGTAGACTGCAATTCCTGCAGGTGGTGGAGTGAAAGTGTTTTGAGGAACTCTTCGCCATCATGGGTGAGCTTGACGAAGATGAGCTCAACGGTGCTGTGATGCTGGAGCTGCATTCGTTCCGCCAAGACACCAATGGTCGGCTTGAGGCCGCCAGGGAGGCCTCTCACCGCCAGGAGGAGCTGGTGCTGTTGCGGCTCGATGCCGGCTTCTCGAGCGGCGTTTTCGCTGAAACGCAAGAAGCGGCGGATCTGGTAGCGCAGCTCTGCCATCGCTTTGAAGTCGGGAGTTTTTGGCGTCCGCATAGAATATCGCCTTACGATTATATCGTATAACGATATACCTATAGGGTGTCAAGGAGGGCCGACGAATTTATCACACGTGGAATCGATCCAATTGAGCTGCTGCCCAGCGGGGCTTTTCAAGCGTTATGAGCGGTCACGATTCCAGTGTGTTCGTGACGATAAAGGGGCCTTCGATCTGAACGTGCGAGTCGATTTAGAGAGATCTTCCCTATGGACTAGAAATGAGCCACAGCAGACACCTATGGTTGACTTTGGCCATGATTTCTTTTACTAACTGTACTTCAAGAAATTCCTATGAAATATGCGGTAATTAGAACGGGCGGTAAGCAGTACCGCGTGTCTGAAGGCGATGTCGTTAAAGTCGAAAAGCTTCCCGGCGAGGTAGGCGAGAAGATTACTTTGGCCGATGTGCTTTTTGTCGGCGGCAACGGCGAAGTCAAAATCGGTTCCCCCTTGGTGTCAAACGCGACGGTTACTGGCGAGATTGTCGGCCAGATTCGCGCTAAGAAGGTGCGCGTTTTCAAGAAGAAGCGGCGAAAGAGTTACAGCCGGCAGCAGGGCCACAGGCAGTATCAAACAGCT
>WNFZ01002014.1_pt1 | contig 19446 bp, 21 predicted proteins | sample 5400081 | NCBI WGS metagenome assembly WNFZ01 (sample SAMN13153365, study PRJNA577476) | soil metagenome | isolation source: 80 cm soil or saprolite under grassland replicate 1 | place: USA:California | collected 2016-06-15
TCGTAGCTGCTGCCGAAACATATATCGGACTTGTGGAGCTTGGCGCGGGTGTCATCCCCGCCGGTGGTGGCACAAAAGAAATGCTGCGTCGTATCCTCAACCCGGTGATGCGAGTCGAGAATGCAGAACCGCTTGCTGCGCTGCAACGTGCTTTCCTGCAAATGGGTCAGGCAAAGGTTGCTACGAGTGCTGAGGAAGCACGTACTATGAATATTCTCACACCCGCTGATCGAATCGTGCTCAACCGTGATCATTTGCTTACTGAAGCGAAGAAGGAAGTGCTGCATATGATCGCGGCGGGATACAAGCCCCCTGCGCCGGAGTTGATCTACGCTGCAGGACGCGATGCGCTGGCGGCGCTCCGCATCGGTGCATGGATGTTCCAGGAAGGCAAATACATCACTCAATACGATCATCACATCGCTGGAAAGCTTGCTTATGTAATGTGCGGCGGTGAAGTCACACGTGGTCAATGGGTGAGCGAGCAATATATTCTTGATCTCGAGCGTGAGGCGATTCTCTCGTTGTTCGGCGAGGAACGCACCCAGACACGCATGTGGAATATTTTGCAAACGGGGAAACCATTAAGAAACTAGAGACTGGAGATTAGAGACCGAAATCTCCAGTCTCCTGAAAAGGAGTGATTATGAAAGATGCAGTTATAGTCTCTGCGGTTAGAACTCCGGTTGGTAAAGCAAAACGTGGAGGACTTGCCACGGTCCGTCCTGACGAGATGGCTGCTGCCGCGATACAAGAGTTGCTCAAGCGGACACCGAATCTCGACCCTGCGCAGATCGAGGATGTAGTCATCGGATGTGCATTCCCCGAGGGCGAACAGGGACTCAATATGGCGCGCATGATCGCCTTGCGTGCGGGACTTCCTGATTCCGTTCCTGCTGAAACGATCAATCGTTATTGTGCTTCGGGCGTGCAATCCATTGCACATGTGGCATACGCAGTACAATCGGGGCAGATCGAAACGGGCATCGCTGGCGGAGCCGAGTCGATGACGATGGTGCCAATGGCGGGATATAAGTTCTCACCGAATCCATACTTTGCGCAAGACTTGCCACACTATTACACCAATATGGGACTTACCGCAGAAAACGTTTCAGAAAAATATGGTATCAGCCGCGAAGATCAGGATGATTTTTCATTGAGGAGCCATCAAAAAGCATCGAAAGCTGTGAACTCCGGATTGTTCGATCCGGAATTGGCGTGCATCAATGTTGAAGTAACAGAGTTGGATGCAGACGAAAAGCCTGTGAAGAAAAGCTTTACTGTTAAACGCGATGAAGGTCCCCGCGCCGATACGAATATGGATGCATTGTCTAAACTCAAACCTGCCTTCAAGGAAGGTGGCGTTGTGACAGCGGGTAACTCATCACAGATGTCGGATGGCGCGGCGGTAGTCATGGTGATGTCGGCAGAGCGCGCCGCGCAATTGGGGCTGACTCCCTTGGCGCGATTCGTTTCGTTTGCCGCAGGAGGCGTCCCACCTGAGTTAATGGGAATCGGTCCGATTGTTGCTGTTCCCAAAGCGTTAAAGTTAGCTGGACTTACCTTGAACGATATTGATTTGATAGAATTGAACGAGGCGTTCGCTGCGCAATCGCTGGCTGTAATCCGCACATTGGAAATGGACGAGAATAAGGTCAATGTCAACGGTGGCGCGATCGCTCTTGGCCATCCACTGGGATGTACGGGAACAAAGCTCACAACGCAATTGATCTATGAAATGGGTCGCCGCAAATCGAAATACGGAATGGTGACGATGTGTATCGGCGGCGGCATGGGCGCGGCGGCTATATTTGAAAATTTGCAAAATTAGTCCACTGGTCGGCTAGTCACTCGTCTCCTCGTCAAGGATTGATTTGAGACGTTTGACTCTGACTAAGAGACTAGAATACTAATAAACTAGGAGATTAAAGATGCCCCTCACAGTAGAACAGCTTATGGGAAAAATGCCGGGCGCATTTCTTCCGGAAAAAGCACAAGGATTAGACGCCTTGATTCATTTCAAATTCACAGGTGCAGAGCCTGGGGAATGGAATGCGCAAATCAAAGATGGCAAAGTGGATGTTACCAGAGGCGAAGCATCGAAACCTGCAAACATGACTCTCACCGCCGATTCACAGGATTATGTCAAGATCTTCACCGGCGAACTCGATGGGATGCAAGCCTTCATGCAGGGTAAGATCAAACTCGCTGGAGATTTGAACCTGGCAATGAAGCTGATGCAAATGTTCAAGATCAAATAGATGCATAACTCGGAGATGCTGCGAAGCATCTCCGAGTTGTTTTTTAAGTAAAAAGCGAAATCACTGAGTAGATGGCATAGCTGATCAAACAGAAAGAGATCACTGCAAAAACAGTCGTAAGGATTCCGGCAATTCGAGAGCGCATCCAGCCTGCCATGCCAATTCCGGCGATGAAAACATAAATGGCTCCAAATAATATTAGCAATGCGCCAATGTTAAGGTTGTCCAATTCCGTTGGGACCCTTGTTAGCTCCGCAGCAGCAGATAGAGACAATATCGATACGATGAGTGAATATAGGAACATGACAGAAGAAGCCGCGAAGACAACAATCCCTGCGGTTATCAGCCTGCCTCCATTGCTTGCGGTAAGAAGTTGAACAACTGCAGCCAGGGAAAAACCTGCCATAATGCCTGCCAGCCCAGCCAGCGCGCCAGCTTCTGCCAGATAATTATCAACGGTCATATATGTTCGCTCCTTTAAAGTGTGATGTCAAAGTATCGCTTGAGTAAACTATGATATTCCGCTTCGTTTTCAACGGGACGGTCTGAGCGCTGTCCATTTTGGGTAAGAATCAGTCGCCCACTTTCCAGCGAGACGCGTCCATCAGGTGTTGCCCGACTGATAATACTGCTGTGCGTAAAAGAGGAACTAGGCGAGGTCTGATGATACAAACAACCCGCCTCATACTCTGTCGGAAAATCTCGCGGCTGAAGATCAAAGAAATACTGGCGCTCCCAGGAACCGTCATAGTTTTTTTGCCAGGTACTGTATCCATCTGATGTCTGTTCCAGTCGATAGGCGCGTAAACCTTGAATCTGTTCCCCTCGTTCTTCAAAATCCAACGGTTCGAGGAATGAATCGCCAAACCCAACATCTGCCAGCCAACGCCCAGATTGACCTGGAACTTTGACTAGCAGGGCAAGATGGTCAAATGGAATGCCAAGTTCGCCAGAGCGCTTGTAAACGCGGGCGTTAAGATAGGTGACGTCGAAGCCAATTTCGGTCAAAAGCCAGGCAAACAAGCCATTTACTTCGTAGCAGAACCCGCCGTGGCGCCGTAAAACGATTTTGTCCCACAAAGATTCCAGGTCCAGCCGGATCGGACGCTTCAGCGCAATATCCAGGTTCTCAAACGGGACGGTCAAGAGGTGCGCACGCTGTAACCCACAGAGGGTCTGGACGTCTGGTTTTATAGGCTCAAAATACTGAATGCGCTCCAGATATGTGACAAGTTCCATGAGGCAGATTATAACTTGTCCAGCTGGTCCCTTAGCGCAGGCGAAAACCCTTAAAAAGTGGTGGTTTTCATCGAACGGAGTCAATTATGCTCGAGCAGGCAACAGAAATCCAATCCATTCAAAGACAGTTTGCAGAGGTCAACAAGATGTTGACTTCCATCGTTTCCAAGCTCACACTGACGGGAAACCCGATGGTCTCGACGGCAATTCAGGATATTACACGTGTCTCACAAGGCATCTATAAAATCGAACAGAATGTTGGCGATAATCTCCGCCTCCGTAAGAGTCAACTGACCGCGCTAATGGAGATTGGCAGCGTGATCAATTCGTCACTTGGCAGGGAACGAGTGCTCGAAGAGGTCATGGATTCCCTGATTGCGCTGATGCACGCCGAACGCGGCTTTCTCATGCTGCTCGATCCCAAAGGAAAGCTGAGACCGCAGATTGCCCGCGGTATTGAACACATTAATTTGATTCAGCAGGCATTTGACTTTAGTAGTACCATCGTCCGCCGCGTCGCGGATACCGGACAACCTGTGCTGACCACGAATGCACAGGAGGACCCACGCTTTGAAGATCAGGTGAGTGTGGCGGTATATCAGTTGCGTTCCATTATGTGTGCGCCGTTGAAAATCAAGGATCAACTGATCGGTGTGATCTATGTGGATAACCGCGCCCGAACCGGGATGTTCCACGAAAGTGATTTGGATCTGATGACTGCGTTTGCGAATCAGGCGGCGGTGGCGATTGATAACGCTGACTTATTTGATGATCTGCAAAAGAGCAACCGCAATCTGGAACGGGCATATCAAGCGACCCTGGAGGGTTGGGTGCACGCTCTCGATTTGCGCGATAAGGAAACGGAGGGACATACCCAGCGCGTCACAATTCTGACCGAACGGCTGGCGCGGTCGATGGGGGTGGACGGCGAGGCGCTGGTACACATCACGCGCGGCGCGCTCTTACATGATATTGGCAAAATGGGAATCCCTGATTCGATTCTGCTCAAAAAAGGTGACCTGACGGAGGACGAACGCATCATTGTTCGCAAGCATCCCATATACGCCTATGAGATGTTGAACCCAATCGAATTCCTGCACCCCGCCATCGATATCCCCTACTGCCATCATGAAAAATGGGATGGCACCGGCTATCCGCGTGGACTCAAAGGAATGGAGATTCCATTTGCGGCACGGATTTTTCCGGTCATTGATGTCTGGGACGCACTCATCTCAGATCGCCCTTATCGCAAAGCAGTTCCTCCCGATGAAGTCCGACAATACATTCGAAAGGATGCGGGGAAACATTTCGACCCGCATGTGGTGCGAGCATTTATGGAAATGGAAGATTTATCGGTATGATCACAATGTAGGGGCGGATCGCGATCCGCCCCTACATATTTTCTTCGGGTGGTTTCACGGCACGAAATTCACGATATAACAATAAATCATAGACAATCTTCAATCCGCCGGATAAGAAGAACGGTACGCTGAATAAGGCGGGAATGCTGAAGAGTAACCCGGTCAGGGCGGGGGAAATCGCGGCGCCAACCGAACGTGCGATTGCTGTGACGCCAGCTGCTGCGGATCTTTCATCGGGCGCAACGACCGCCATTGTATAAGATTGACGCGTGGGCACATCCATCTGCGAAATGCTAAAGCGTAGAAGCAGGACGCCGATCGCCAAGGGAAGTGTCGGCATCAAGGGAACCAGGATCAATAAAACGTTGGATGGGATATGTGTAAACACCATTGTATTGATCAAGCCGAATCGACTTGCCAAACGAACTGCGAGCAACGCGGAAATCCCCGCCAGGATGTTTGCTCCAAAAAAGATGCTGCCCAGGATTCCAGTTTCGACTCCGAAGCGAACATGGAACCAGTAAGCAATCAGGCTTTGCACAAGCAAGCCGCCCGCGAATGCGTCGAGGGCGAAGAATGAACTCAATTTGAAAACAACTGCACGCGATTTATGCAGACCAAGCACACGCTTTGTTGTTTCCGGTTTGACCTCTACCTCGATCGAATTCGTGAGATTGAGAAATAAAAGCAAAAGCAAAAATCCGCCAATGGCATAACCGATCACAATTACGCGATATGACGCGAGCAGAGTCCATCCATTATTCTGTAGCAACTGGGCGAGCCAGCCGCCAGATAGCGCGCCAAGGGCGGTTGCAAAGGAGCCTACAAGGGCATACCAGGCAAAATATTGCGTTCGTTTTTTGCTGGAGATCAGTTGCGTTAACCCTGCCTGTTCGACGGATAGAAAGGGACCGATCTCATTTCCGCTCGGGCTGATGACTCCGACCACAGCAGAAATAATCAACAGAAGAATATTACGAGTCAGAATAAAGGCGATGCCGGCTCCTGCCATCAAGAGGGCGCCCACGATCAACGTACGTTTCCTTCCAAACCGATCTGCAGAAGTGGTCAGCCACAGGGAAATGATCGCATCCCCCGCAAGGGTAAACGTAAACAACAGACCGATTTGTCTCTCGGTAAGGCCTATGGCAGAAAGATACAATGCTAAAACAACAGAGAGGAATCCATAACAGAACAAGCGAATAATTCGCGTGGAAAATAGGATGATTGTGTTATTCATAGTTATCGAATCGAGTGGATTGCTGCGTATGATGCGCCAACGATCATTGTGCCAATTGCCACCCGGGCAACATCCACTTTGAGAAATGTAATCAACACAAAAACAATCGCCACAATGACAAAGCTCAACGGGTCCACAAGCGCTCCAGGAATCAGTTCCAGAGATACAACAAGAATTACCCCAACTACCGCTGCACTCACGCCAGCCAGGAATGCTTGAATAAAACGATTGTGTCGTACTTGTTCAATGTACTTTGCTCCGATGAGAACCAGGATAAACGATGGCAGAAATACAAAGAAAGTTGCAATCACCGCCCCGGGAATCCCTCCTGTCAGATAACCGGCAAATGTAGTGAACAACATAAAAGGTCCGGGAGTTGCCACGCTTAAGGCGACGCCGTCCAATAATTGGGAGGCAGTCAACCAGTGGTATTGATCCACAGCGCCGCGCTGTAAGAAAACCAGCGAGGCATAAGCACCACCGAAGCTAAATAGACCTGTTTTCAGAAACAACCATGCCATTTGCAGCCAGTGTCCATCGATGAATGCCAGGCTGCCTGACAAGCCGATCATGAATGTGGGCAAAACATTAGGGGAGGATTTGAATCGTGGCAATCCTTCGGTGATGAGTAAATATGCAATCCCTGCGACCAAAAGCACCAATAGAAAGTCAACTTTGAAGAAATACATGGAAATTACCGCAGCAAGCAGAATCGCCGCTAGCCGAGTGTTCTTGATCGCGGCTTGACTAAGCTTGATGATTCCAGCCGCGATGATACCCAGTACGGCAGGTTTTAAGATGTACAACACGTCGTTGACTTGTGGCAAATTCCCATAAGTGACATATAAATAGCTGAGCACCACCATGACAAGCGCGCCGGGAATAATAAAAGTTAGCCCGGCAAGGATGCCGCCCAGAATGCCTTTCTTGAGATAGCCGACATAAATCGCAAGCTGGAGCGCTTCGGGTCCGGGCAGCATATGAGCGAATCCCATAATGCGGACAAAGCGATCTTTCGACAGCCAGTGACTGCGCTCCACCATTTTGTTATACATCATGGTGATTTGCGCAACCGGTCCGCCGATATTGATAAAGCCCAGCAGCAAAAAATATAAAAACACCTCACGGGCGGGAGGCATTTGTTCTTCTTGATCAGCACCTTGAATTTTTTCCTGATCCATTATTGCTCCTCGAGTTATTCATCGAGATATATTGCCGCTCGGTGAGATTCGGGTAAGAACGCGTAGACCTTGTTTTGGGATGAATCAAAACCAATGGTATGTGCGCCTTTTTCCGTCGAAATAATTTCAATGCGTTGCATGCCGGATGTATCGAACACATCAATCACACCCGGATTGCCGACAGCAACATAAAGATGTTTTAAGGATGCATTATGAAATAGAACATCGGGAACACCGCTCAATTCTAGTTGATTTAAAACCTTTCCGCTTGGCGCGTCAACTGTCACAAGTTTTGCACCGTCACAAGCACAGAATAAGCGATCGTTTGCCGGATCCAAATCCAAACCGTGTGGACCTTCGACGGGGATACTGAAAACATTGGCGATAACAGTAGGATTCTTCGCATCAATCATCACGATCTGGGACGGATTCGTGATATTCACGTAGAAGACATCCCTTCTTGAATCGAAAATTGTCCAACGCGTACGTCCAGGCACGGAAATGCTGGCAATCATTGCTTGTTGAGATACGTCCACGATGGAAAGCGTGAATGAATGAGGAATATCAGGATCACCTACATTTGCTGCAAGAAGCAATCCGCGTTTTGGATCAAAGGAAAGTCCATTGGGATGAATCCCGACTTCAACTTTAATTGCATTGCCTTCCGCATCTGGTGAAAAGATTGAAACAGTATCTTCGCCACGATTCGATGTGAACACAAGGTTGCGTTCTTCTGAAACAAGAGCGCCAGCAACACCTGCCAGATTGGGAATGGAGCGCATGTAGCGATCAGACTCGCAATCTACCACATCTACGGCATGATTTGATGTATGAGCTATGTACAGTAAATGCCTGTCACGATGAACAGCCGCGTGATCAAAGCCACCCGCTTGCTGGTGAGCAGGTAGGTCAACATACCCGTGCAGTTTTAGACTCATCGCAAATCCCTTTATAAATTACTTATTACCTCTGGCAACCTCCAGCCGACACCACGCATATAATGCGTCATAGACCTCGAACTGATGCTCAAGGTTTTCCAAATCTTCAGGAAAGCGCAGGCTGTAGCCGGAGGCAATCGCTTCCAGTCCGCGGGCGATCGGATCTTTATCAATATCTTCCGAAACATCTGCGGCGTGGACGATTTTTGCGAGACGCAGAAGCCCCGGTTCTTTCAATCCATATTTGCGGATAATAGACTCAAAAGAACAACGCCCATCGTCGCCATGACCGAGTTCGACGCCGGGTGCATCGAACGGAATCGCACCTGTTTCTCCGGCGACTTTGTCAAGTTGACTGACAGGCACAAATAGAAACTCCGCTTCGTTATCAATGAAACGAGTGATCAGCCAGGGACAAGCCACGCGGTCTACATGCACATGCGAGCGAGTGATCCATTTCATTTTTCTCTCCTTCTTGAACTCTTGATTGGCTAGCAAACCTTCTCTACGGTTGTAATTCATAAACAAGTATTTCCGCTTGCTGCTCATTTTGATGTGGTGCCGCTACATATAAACGATTTGTGTCGGCTACCCAAAGCCCAGTACGAGCGCCAGCTGCAGTCGTGATATGTATCAGGCGCTGATAGTGGTCTGCATCCTGTTGAGAAAAGATATCAACATAGCCCTCGCCTCCAATAACGAATATCAGCTTATGGGCAGCATCATAGAAAATGTCATCCATATCGCCGACACTGGCAAAACTTGCAATCGATTTGCCAGTGTCGGTATCAAAAATACCGAGCTTGGCTGGCAATCGAAAACCAACAAATAAGCGATGCTGGCTTTCGTCTAACGCCAGTGGAAAATTAGCTAGTGCAGTAGTCATCAACCATGTTGAAATGACTTTTCCTTGCTGACGGTCGATAACTGCAATTTGATTAGCACTTGGAACATTGACAAAGATCTTCGATCCTGATGATTCTAGTTGAAATGATTCCGGATGACCATTCATTTTCACATTACTGACTGCTTTGCCATTTTCTGCGGTGATAAAACTCAAACCACCATTGCCATAGCCTACAACGATAGATCCAGAATTGTTATCATAACGAATGTTATCAGCATCATCCGCTAATTCCACACGACTGAGTTCGGCAAACGAGCTTCCATCGAAGATATCACAAACTCCATTGCCGCCGTTGGTTACAAAAATCCGATTGAGATTTGGTATGAATAGTGCGCTTTGAGGTTCACTTAAATTGGAAATCGAATGGATTAATTTTCTCGTAGTCAGATCCAGAATTTCAACAGTATTATTGCCCAAAGCCGCGACAAATAACCGTTGACCTTTGATATCAATGGATAAATGGTCAATCCGCCCTTCAACGCCTTGCAGAGGTATTGTTTGAATCAATTTCAAAGTTGCGGCTCCAGTGGAAGAGTTTGAAGTTTCAAGGGATGATTTTCTCGTTGAAGTGCAAGCAGACAGGCAAACAGCGATTACACAAATAATAAATACTTTCATATGGTTTACTTCATCATAATGCCGAGATGCTCAACTATCTTATCGCGCGCTTTTTCATAATTCTCACTCACTTGCGGAACATCATTCCATCGCTCCACGTTGAGGACAGATCGGGATACACCAATTTGTTGATACTCTGTTGGCAATTCACAAAAAGAAATGATTTGTCGAGTGCGCTCCAAATCTGCTCGTGTTAGTTTCTGAGGGGTACCTTCAGGCAACATTAGACCGTCGCGTTGCAAGCCTTCCAATGTTTTGGCAGAAAACTCAGACTCCGGATTAGTCCCACGCGCGATCGCGCGGAGATTTAAATTTCTTGCGCCTGCCAGGTGATTGAAATAGGCTGCCGCAATAACACTCTTTGCAGCACCATGTTCACAAACAAAGATAATTATAGGATCCTTCTTCATACTTATGCATTCCTAGCAGCATCCATATTTTGAGCCTCCTGTAGACGCTCTCGTGAATAGATGTGCAACCTATAGAACCCTAGAATACTGATCGCACGGACTATATCGGGGAATCGGATTTCAATTGGGCATAGAGCGCTTCATAAATCAGATTGCCGCGTTCCATCGCCTCAAAATCATCCTTGCTGATTTGTCTCAGCCCACGGCAAATCAGATCCAATCCCTGCGCAGCAGGTTCGATCAATATTTCATGGATTTCATCTGCCTCATCTACGATCTGCGCCACTCGCGCCAAAACTGGATCATCGATCCGGTGTTCGTGCAGGATTGCATAAAACGTACAATGACCACCATGATGAGAAAAGCGTTCACCGGGGATATCGAACGGTTCGCCGTCTTTTGGAGAGGCTTTCTCGCCGAATGGAATAAAGGTGAACTCGGCCTTCGGATCGATCCATCGACCGATCAGCCACGCCGAAGCCATACGATCTACTCCAATATTTTGCCAGGTAACCCATTTCATGATTTTCTCCGCATGTTAGCGTTGCCGCTTATCTTTTTACTCATTAAACCCTTCGGATATTTATAAGCCGCACTTCAAATTATGCGTTTCGTTGATACTGCGGCACCTTGTAACCTTTCTCGTACGCGTTCCCCAAGCTTTGAATGGAAAAAATCCTGTGAAGTCGCCTGTTGATATTGCCGTGAGATTTCCTGTAAATCTGCTCTTGGCTTTTCAAGCCGTTTCAATAAATCAGAATAAATGGCATCCACTTGCTCATTGAATTGCTGCACAAGTGCTTCACTCTCCGATTCCAAAATTGCACTGGCTCTCCATGAATATGCTTCGCCGCCCATTTCCTGAATTTCCGCCGTCAGCCATTGGATTTGTTCGGCGGGGCGCGGCTGGTCTGGCATGATCCAAATCGCATCATGCAAAAGGATCGCACCAAGATGTTTTAGTTTTCGCCAGGTATAAACCCGCAGCGCCGAAGGTTTGTTTGGCAATTTGTAGTGAAGCAATATCCAAGTGATCATGCAAATGTAACCATGGTTACATTGATTATAGTTGTTTTGGTGAGCTTGTCAATACAAAAACACTGGACTCTCTCCAGCGTAATTTGGATCAAAATCTACAGTTGACTCGATTATTCCAATGTAGAAGGAAGGCCGAAATAAGTAAATAGTGATGAATCTATGAAGCTGGTGATTTGGGATATTCCACTGCCGTCATATTCCAGAACGTGAATACCAAAGGCTTGGTATTGATTTGTTTCTGTCCGCTGGTAGATAGCGAAAGCAGGCGCAGCATTGGCATTCGTCTGCAGAAGTCTCCAACGATGGGAGGCTTTGCCTCCAAACATTCCGTTGTCGGCAAACACGGTCGCTGAAACGAATGCAGCAATTGCCTCGGAAGTTTGAAACCAAGAGGGTGATGGTGGCATTGCAAGCGCTGCATCTTCTTTGAGTAAGGCAATGAGCCCCTCTACATCTGCATTTTCCCAGGCTTTCACAAAATGATCAAGAAGCCATCTGGTTCTTTCATCTGCAAGAGGGGATGTCCGAGGTTCACGTCCATGATAACTCGTCGATAACGCCGTTCGAGCACGGTGGAGGGCACTATTCACTGAGGAAATTGTCAGTTCGAGGACCTCTGCGGTCTCATTCGCAGAAAAATCGAGCACATCTCTCAAGATCAATACTGCGCGTTGACGAGGCGGCAACGCTTGTAGCGCAGTCATGAAGGCGAGCGAGATACTTTCTGAATTTGTATAACGCGCCTCTGGATTCAAAGCAGATACATCGCCAAGCCATTCATCGGGAATCGGCTCCATCCAAATAAACTCTGAAGTAGGAGGCACGATCTGTACACGCGGATCGGAGGCGGGTCCACATTGTGTTGGGAGCAGTCGTCGACTTCGGCGCTGATCGAGGGCATCCAAACAGGCGTTGGTCGCGATCTTATACAGCCATGACCTGAACGAGGCGCGACCTTCATACGTGTGCAGGCGCTTCCAGGCACGCAACATTGTCTCTTGCACCATGTCTTCTGCTTCGTGCAAAGATCCGAGAATTCGATAACAATGGACTTGCAACTCGCGGCGGAACGGCTCGGTCAACTCACTAAAGCTGTGTGAGTCTCCTCGAAGGGCAGAAGCTAAATGTTCTGTTTGCATAGAGTTTGGATTGGGTTGCACGAAGATTCTCCAGTTATCTCTCTGACGTCTATATGACGATAAATTGTACGCAAACTGTGCAGTACAAATTAATCTTAGCCCAACTCGTTGGTCTAAATACGGACAAGAACCCGCATCAAACAGCAGGGCAGGGAGCACTCGCCCTATTCAACCAACGAATTTGGATCTGAGCGCACAGTTTTGAGATTTTCTTCCGTCTTATATTGCAAACCAACAAAAGGAGACAAAATGAACTACATATCGGTTGTACGCGGTAAATTGAAAGGCGACCCCAAGGAGGCACGGAAGATGCACGATGCCACGGTAGACCAGCTCTCTGCGATGACGCGTCCGCTGGGCGCGATCGGACACAGACCACACTTGAATCCAAAAGACCCAACGCAGTTCCTGGCAATTGACACGTGGAACAACCTGGAAAACTTGCAGAATTTCATCGGCGACCCCAAAGTTGCTGAGGCATTTGGGGCACTCTTTGAAGGAATGCCGGATGTCAGCATCTGGGCAGAATCAGACTGGGCTTCGTTCTAAGGACCGCCAAAAAAAGAACTCGGCGTTTTCAAAACGCCAAGTTCTGATTATGAAACTCCGCTCATGTAGTTCAAAGCCACGGTTCCGGGACCGGTATGTGTTCCGATTACGGGGCTGAGCGAAGAGCAGAATGTTTCAATTGGATCTAATTCTTTTCGCGCCAGTTCAAGCATGACCAACGCGTCCGCTTCTGCATTGGCGTGGGTGACGGCAATGCGGATCGGTTCTTTGCCTTTGATGCGTTCCGAGACAACCTCAAGGGCGCGTTGAATTGCTTTCTGTTTTGTGCGCACTTTGTCCACAGCCTCAATCACGCCAGCGCGCATTTCGAGCACAGGCTTGATGTTGAGAATGGATCCAAGCAATGCCTGTGCGCCGCCAATCCGTCCGCCGCGGCGCATGAATTCCAGCGTTTCCATGACAAAAAGGACGTCAGTATGAGCGCAGGCATTTTCTGCAGCCTTCTGGCATTCTAAAAGGTTTTCGCCTGCCTTGGCTGCGCGCGCTGCCGTGAGAACGGGCATTCCCATTGCCATGGTCGTCCAGAGCGAATCGACGAGAGCGATCTTGTTCCCCGCGCCCGCGATCAGGTCCCGCGCTTGAACGGCAGATTGAAATGTCCCAGAGATTTTCGAGGAAACAAAAATCCCAAGGACATCACATCCCTGTTCGAGCAGTGACTCAAAAGTGCTCTGCATCACCGCCGGTGTGACTTGTGACGTTGTCGGCATGATCTTTGAATTTGCCAGACGCTTATAAAATTCATTCGGCAAAATATCCACGCCGTCTCGGTAAACATCGCTGCCCCAGATGACGCTCAGGGGTGTGATCGAAATATTATATTGTTTGAGAATTTCTTGGGGGGATAGGCAGTGCTATCTGTGACAATTGCGACTTTGTTTGACATAGCGCCGCTATTGTACTCAGGATGGGAACTTGTTGCAATAGGCTTTCAAAAAATATTTTAGTTCACAATGGCAAATAGATGACCCGTCCATTCCATTCGCCCCTATTGCTGTATTCAGCCAAAAGCAGGATATCGTCAACTACGCGCCCAATTGGTAAATCATCTGCAACTTCAATAACCCCCGGCATGGACAGTCCTGCTCTTACTCGCTCGTAAGCGTAATATGCCATGGTTGCTGCATCGTGTGTAAGCACGACGCGATCCTCGGTCGCCGCCCATTCTAGTATGACGGGATCGTCCGCGCCTCTTAATCCCACATCCTGAACACGGACGATGTCCAAATCAGGGTTTTTACGGAGCAAGCCGCGCACAATGTCATTGTTGAAGTTTTCATCGGCGACAAGGAGAAGCATGGCTACTTGTTTTTGCGCGCTAATAACCTTTCACGAATTCCATGCTGGTCAAATCGTTTTTGATTTTCCCGCTTTACCGCTTGGGCTTGTTTTCGCCTTTGTTCGAGATACTTATCTACTTCCTCTTGATTTTGCAGATAATAACTGATTGTCGCGTAAACATCTGAAAGTGAGATGGATGGATATTGTTGGGCGATCTCTTCCGCTGTTGCCCCTCTACTAAATGCACGGACCACTGTATCCAGCGTAACTCTTGTACCACCGACCCGCGCTACACCATCCTTACCAAGCGCAAGAGGCAGGGGAAAAGGCTGTATCTGCAAAGTGGTTGCCATGCAGATATTTTACTCGAAATCAAGGATGACTATCAGCTTGTCTACCAAAAGAACTCGGAGTTTTTCAAAAACTCCGAGTTCTACTAATAGGCCGTGCTATTTGTGACGATTAAGGCTTTGTTTGACACGGCTGCGCTATATACTCAGGATAGTGGGTTGACGCAATAAGGTTAACAGCTGGTGGAAATCATTCGAACGATAATCACTATATAAACAATCTGTAGTCATATGATATTGGACCAAATCGTTGTAAAAGAGAGCCAATTCTTGCGATTTTTTGTGATGATTGAATTGTGGCAGGTAGCTTAGAATACATATCTGCTGAATTCCAATCCATTTTAGATAAGGCAAGAATCTCTGTCGCTATCTGGGTTATGTTTGAGCTACCAGCATGCCGACGAATTATTAAAGGAGTGGGTATTCTTCTCTTTCCCTTATAATATTTCAGACCTCTTGTTACCGAGTCTGTTACACCATGAACCCATAATAAGCTCGAATAAGCATCCAGTTGTACAACTGTCCCTCTTCTTATTGGGTAATTGTCTTCATCAAATTTACCATCTTGTTTTTGAATAGATGCTACATATCGTAAAGCAGAATCGAAATTAATTTCTAGCATATCAATTTCTTCCACGCCCCTTAACCCGTCCCGTAATCCTTCTCTCTCCTCTTTTCTGAAAGCAGTTTGCTTGTGTATCACAACGCGTCTTGGTAGTTTGTTGCTCGACTCAAAAAATAAGGTTCTAATGGTTTCTCCAACATTTTGCGCATCCTCTCGACTCATAAAGGCATTACTTCGAACAATAATGGGATTTTCTATAGGACTTAACCGAAACTGTAAACCCTCACCTTTTGCATTGTATAAATGGCTGCATCCTAGAACTACATGGCGACCGTATGTTGCTTTTTGATTTATACTGAAACCAAGGCCGATAAATGCTGTTTCGGAATCAAGAGCATCCAGTACCCAAGGCGTTCTCATAGACTTAGCGTATAGCGCGAGTGAGAGCCACCACCATATTCTTGACTGATATTTATTACCAATTGTTTCTTGTTCTAGGAATTGAGATGAAATTCCACGTTGAGCACAGTATGCTTTTATGTAATCATGTAAATCAAAGCTTTCATTCTCTGTTTCAAAATTGCGAAAATTCACCCAGCGATTTGGAATAAATATGATTATTACATTTGGCTTACTTGATGAATCCAATTCATTAATAGCTTGCGTAATTGATCGCGAAAGCTCAATGGTTGATTCTTGATAACTGCTTTTGGTTGGTTCTGGGCAAACTATCCATCCTGAATTTCCTAATCTTGGGATTTGTATGGGAATTCCAAATGCAGAACTAAACCCGGGATAATCAATCAAGTAATCCTTTTCAGATTCTGAAGGAGAATGGCGCGATTGTGCTTGGAGTAAATATCCATCTAGCAATTGGCTTTCAGCTTTAGGGCAAATGATACCAATTTTTATTGATGACAGCAGTCCGTTTTGCGTGATAGGGTAATCATAGGGACGATTTGAAACTAATCCACGAAGTGGATGATCATCCGAAACATAATTATTGGCTTGCTTGTTAGAGAATACAAGCTTAGGTTCAGGCAAGCGTAATCCATTTTGCTTAATCAATAGTTGCATTGTATCTTTAATTTTTATCGATGAAGATTGGTTTTGTGATCTAATAACAGCAAATACTGGGCTGCGACGAAGTTTGAAAGTAAACTTTGATAACTCATCTTTTCCGAGTTGCCACACTTTGATCGTCTCTTTTGTTGCGTCTTGAAAACCTGTAATTTTTTGTCTCCAATGGTTAACTGCTTGATTAAACTCTTTATTATGTTGGTAGCCAAGTAAAGAATTTTTTATCTTGTTTACAATCTCCGTTGGTAGTTCTTCATCCTGTTTACCCGTATTCTCTACTCGGAGAGAAGGTTTGATGATCAAATATACTTTGTCACCAATTTTTCTTATAAAGAGGACAGCGGACTCGAATACATTGCATTTGTAGATGTTTTCCGTGATTTGTTTTTGAAGGTTTTTATTCCAGATTTGTTCTTTGCAGTCACTGTTTAAGTTAGAATTGTCTGCTATTAACTTCACTATAGCTCTACGGAAAAGAGCGTTGATTACGCCATCTTCGTAGTACAACTCTTTTTGATCAATCGGTGTTCTTTCAAGTTGCCGCTAAAAGCCTCTTTAATTTCATCTATGTCGCCTATAGCCAGGATTTTCCCACGGAACGGTACTGCCACAAATTGCTTATTAATGCTAATTTTCTCAACCCATTTCCAAGCTTCTTTTTCGGGCCAATTATTTAGATTAAATTGAAATACATTTGTGGGGCATTCAAGTTCAAAAGAGTTGCTCCTGATCATTGTTTGGATGGGGAGTTCATCGGAAATTTGAAAAGGTAATCTTAGTGTTGTAATATCGGGCGCTTCTTGACTGATAATTGAACGAGCATTTTTTGCTATTTGCCCTTCTAGACAATAAAGTGCCAGCTTCTTCATCAGATCGTCAAAGCCGTTGGTTGGTATGAAAAAAGCTGATCTGTTGTTTTTGCGCGCAAGCATCAATAGTGCTTCTACATCGGATGGTATTTCATCACCATACCCGCACCAATAAATTGATCCAGTTCCAGCTTCTAAGTAAGCTTTAGCTAAACAATCCATAATGGATTTATCTCGACCACTATAGCCGCTTACAATTAAAGAATTATCCTTTACAAATTCAATAAGATAATCAATTAATACTTTTTCTTGATTTTGAAGCTCCAAATCAGTATTTTTTAAATTGTCGTATCTATAGTCTCCATGTAGAGAAATGCAAATTAGTTCTCCAGGGGAGACATGCCTTGAAACTCTGCTTTGAGTGTCAATTCCTATTTCAATAGGAGTAAGTTCGAATTACTAAATTGTCAAAATTAGTTGTAAAGATTGTGTCAGTTAATTTAGCCTCTGCCAATAAACAGAGGAGCTTGTATCCCACATGAGGCTTTGCACCGCGGATTTTTGAGTCAAAAAACTTTTGCCGATCTTCATTGGTGTCATAACATTTTTCAATGTAGAAACCATATTCACTAGCATCGCCAAGTTTTGGATAACGTGCTTGGTTATCGAGCCATTTCTGTATTTTATGGCGAGATGTACTCAGGGTTAGTTCTGAAAATTGAGGCTCTAATCCCGCATTATTCGAAAGAAAAATACTGCGTTTCCACTCCCAAATGCAAGATTCTGCTGATGGGATACCTGCACTAATTGATGCTCCTGCTCCAAGGAAAAATCCATGTTTAATATCCTTGTTAAGCCCAATCTTCCGAATGAATGCGTCTTGCTCGAGAATCAAGTCAGTCATGGGGCAATCCCTTTCTCAATGAAACGCCTGCAATTAATTATAGCTGATCAATAATTTTACATTCCCAACCACTTCCCGGCCTCGCGCGGCAAATTCGTTGCGGGACCCGTACGCGCCGTGCATTGTGGCAACGATTCTAGGAATAATCGTCCGTATTGTTTGGTGAGCACGCGGCGATCCAAAATGGCGACTACGCCGCGGTCTGATTGCGTACGGATGAGTCGTCCAAATCCTTGGCGGAATTTCAAAATGGCTTCCGGTAAATAATATTGCTGGAAGGAATCTTCGTACATTTCCGAGCGCGCTGCAATCAGCGGATCGGTGGGAACGTCGAAGGGTAGCTTGGTCAGCATTACGACCGAGAGCTGCTCACCGGGCACATCCACGCCTTCCCAGAAGGATTTGGTTCCCAGCAGCACGGCGCGTTCCGTCGCTTTGAAGGATTCGAGCAGCGCATTCGGCGAGGCGCCATCACCTTGTTCGTAGACATAAATATCTTCCCGAGCCAGCGCACCTGTGATCGCTTGGGACGTTTTCTTCAATGCGGCGTAGGATGTGAACAGCACGAGCATCCGTCCACCGGTGGCTTTGGCGGTATTGAGGATTGTACGGTCGAGCATTTGCTGATAACCGTTGGCGTTTGGTTCGGGAATGTCATTGGCAATATAAAGCAGCGCCGCACTTTCGTAATCATACGGCGAGCCGAGTTGCATCTCGTCCGCTTCATCTGCGCCGAGCGTATTGCGTAAATATTGGAATTCTCCGTGCGTGGTGAGTGTAGCCGATGTCAGAACAACAGATTGCTTTTCATGCCAGATATTTTTCTCCACTAACCCAGCCACACTCAAGGGGGCGGCATTCAAAGAAAGTCTATTTCCGTTCGGTTGGATTTCCAGCCAGTAGACCTGCGCAGTATTTGGTTTGCCGATCATGCCGCTGACATTCGCCTCGGCTTCCCCGAGACGACGCGCGACATTGCTGATATCTGCCATGACGTCTTGCAAATTATCATGTCCCTCATTGTATAACTCAGTGACGGCTGTGTAAATCTCCTCCAGACCATGGAACAGCATCCGGATTGTCGCACTGAGAGTGTCCCAGGCGACTTCCACTTCCTCCCAGTATTGTAAAGTTCTTGTCGCTGGAACGATACGCAATTGCCAGGCATAATTCGATTGCGGTTGTCCTTCGCGTTGCAGTCGCGCAAATTCTGCCAAAATGTTGAAAAACTCACGGTTCATCTGTTCGATGCGAAAGGACATGTCCGTGGTGTGGTTGACCTTTTTTTGAATGACAGCAAAGTCTGCAGGGCGGACGATGTCTCTCGTCTCGGTAAGCAGATGTCCAAGCACGCCAGAGGTCGAGCCGCCGATTTCCTTGGTCATGCGTTCCAGATCGTTCTGCGCCAATTTGAAGGACAGCGCATTGGTCGTCGCCGATTCAAGATGATGGCCTTCGTCGATGATCAAATGCGAATATTCAGGCAGCACTTTACTGCCGGTGGCAATATCCGATAAGAGTAACGCGTGATTGACGACCAGCACATGTGCAGATT
>WNFZ01006186.1_pt1 | contig 19442 bp, 7 predicted proteins | sample 5400081 | NCBI WGS metagenome assembly WNFZ01 (sample SAMN13153365, study PRJNA577476) | soil metagenome | isolation source: 80 cm soil or saprolite under grassland replicate 1 | place: USA:California | collected 2016-06-15
CAGCTTGATTCGCAAATGAGTCCAGGGAGAAACAGGCCAAAGCGGCGCCGGGCCGCCGCACTCCAAAGTTTTGGGCGAAGCATACGGTTCTCGTGCGATCGAGCCCGCTCGCGCTTTGGCCCACCTTACGCCGCGGTCAACCGGACGGGAAATCGCTTCGCAGCAAGACAGCTTGATTCGCAAATGAGTCCAGGGAGAAACAGGCCAAAGCGGCGCCGGGCCGCCGCACTGCAAAGTTTCAGATCACGTATGAACCACACTAACGGATCTTCTTTGCTTACGTCTTTTCTAACCGTCTTGGTGGTGGTCTGCAATGCTTCGCCCCTCCCGGCACAAGTGCAGCCTCGAACTGCTGCGATGTCCGTCGAGCAGCTGGGGCGAATGGACGCGGTCATCAACGAGGAGATTTCCGCGCATCATTTGCCGGGCGCCGTCGTCCTGGTCGGACGAGACGGCCGCGTCGTTTGGCGCAAAGCATACGGTTCTCGTGCGATCGAGCCAGCTCGCGAGCGGATGACCGCAAACACAATATTTGATCTCGCCAGCCTGACGAAGGTGGTGGCAACTGCAACGAGCATCATGATCCTCGTTGAACAGGGAAAAGTGCGACTGAGCGATCCGCTTGCGAAATATATTTCCGAGATAAAAGGCGAGGGAAGAGACCACATCACGATCGAGTTATTGCTGACCCATCGGTCGGGCTATGCACCGGACTTTGATCTCCGAGAACGCTGGACCGGATATGACGAAGCAATCAAGAGATTGATCGCGGAACCATTGCGCAATCCGCCCGGCGCTCGATTTGTTTACAGTGATATCGGCTACATCGCGCTTGGCGAAGTTGTGCGCCGGGTCAGTGGCCTGACCCTCGATGAATTCGCCAGACGTAATATCTTTGTACCGTTGGGAATGCGCGATACCGGCTTTCGTCCGCCGGCAAGTTTGAGAAGTCGCGTCGCGCCTACTGAGAGACGTCGCAGCCAGATGAACTATCTCGGCGACTCGGGACAGAATGCTGGCTCTGAAGGAGAGAAATGGCTCCGAGGTGAGGTGCACGATCCAACTTCGTACCGAATGGGCGGAGTTGCAGGCCACGCCGGTCTCTTCTCTACTGCCGATAATCTGTCAATCTATTGTCAGATGATTCTCAATGGCGGCCGATATGGCTCGGTGCGCATTCTCAGCCCCTTGAGTGTGGACAACATGATTAGACCTCGGTTGGTCTCAGAGGCCGGCTGGACGCGCGGGCTTGGTTGGGATATCGACACGAGTTTTTCGACCAATCGAGGTGACCTCTTTCCGCTTGGCTCGTTTGGTCATACTGGCTTTACGGGAACCTCGCTATGGATTGATCCTACCAGCGAAATGTTTGTCATCTTCCTTAGCAACCGAGTACACCCGGATGGCAAGGGCGATGTGGGTCCTCTGCGTGGACGCGTAGCTTCAATCGCGGCGGGCGCGGTTACCGACCGCGCTGCTGTGGCTCGGGCTCGGCTTGAGTTCTCCAACTATTACTCAGAAACGCTCAAGAGCCTGGCGCAGTTTGAAGTAATCAGCATTCGAGCGGCGGAACACATGGTGGATGTAACCCCGGAAACAAAGGTCCTAACCGGAATCGACGTGCTCGAGCGTGATGGTTTTAAACAGCTCACTGGAATGAAGGTAGGATTGGTGACAAACCACACGGGACGGAACCGGATGGGACTGCCGACAATTGACGTCCTTAGCAAGGCGCCTGGAGTCAAACTCGCAGCGCTCTTTTCACCTGAGCACGGAATTCGCGGACTTGCGGATGAAAAAGTGTCAGACACGAAAGATGAGCGGACGGGCCTGCCAGTCTACTCGCTCTACGGCGAAACGCGGCGTCCGAAACCGGAGCACTTGAGAGATCTGGATGCCATAGTGTTTGACATCCAGGACATAGGCGCGCGTTTCTACACTTACACATCGACGCTTGGCTACGTCATGGAAGAGGCAGCCAAAGTTCATCTTCCGGTGTTTGTTTTGGACCGTCCAAATCCGATTGACGGAATCGATGTTGAGGGTCCGCTCGCCGACCCTGACAAATTGTCATTCACGGCATATCACACGATTCCGGTTCGGCACGGTATGACGATGGGCGAATTGGCCCAACTTTACAATCGCGATCGGAAGCTCGGTTGTGACCTGCGGGTAATCAAAATGGAGAAGTGGCGGCGGACTATGTGGTTTGACGCGACCAATCTCAGCTGGATCAATCCATCGCCGAACATGCGCAGCCTGACTGAAGCGACGCTCTACCCTGGGGTTGGCCTCTTGGAAACTACAAATGTTTCCGTCGGCCGAGGCACAAATACGCCCTTTGAAGTTGTCGGCGCACCATGGATGGACGGTCAGAAACTTGCTGACTACTTGAATCGCCGTCGCATACCAGGTGTGCGTTTTGTCCCGCTTCGATTTACGCCGAACGCTTCGGTCTTCAAGGATAAGGAGTGTGGGGGGATTAACATTCTCCTCACCGACCGCTCTCGCTTCAGTCCCGTACGTACTGGCATCGAGATGGCAGTGGCGTTGCGCAGGCTTTATCCCGATGACTGGAAGGTCGACGACTATGGGCGGTTGTTGGTAAACGCCACAACTCTCGCTCGAGTGAAACGAGGGGATCCACCTGAAGAGATTCTGCAATCGTGGACTACGCAGTTGGAGGAGTTTAAGCGACTGCGTGTTGGTGTGCTCTTGTATCAGTAAATGTGGTTAATGGTTTTCGCCTGGTTGATTACTAAGGAGAGGGTCAGCCGCTGATATTAAATGAATTGGGATCAATTTTTTCGTTGAACGAAAATTGGCTGAGAGTAATCACCCAGTCTGCGAGGAATGTTCCTCCCTTGGAATCCACTGACAACTTGATCTTGTAAGTGTGCGGCAGGGTCAGGCCGCCTTCCTTCTTAAAATCCGAGAATTCCTCAATCATCCTATACCGAATCTCTCGTTCCTGAACGTTCACGTAGTCACGGGTTCCGATCGGGGCGGGAATCACCAGTTCGTATTCGGTCCTCATGTGCCGAAAAGTCTCTGAATCGAGATAGATACTGATGTGCAGTTCAGAACCCCCACGAGGCAAGTACCGAAGTTCATGCAGCGTGTAGTTGTTCACGTCTTTCGTGCCGGCGTATTCCAGACGCGGGTTGCGCGCGGCTAAATCCAGCAGAGGCCACGCCGACGACAGTGTGCCTCCCATAAGGCCTTGCTTGAAGACAAGATCGTGAGTCACAAGAAAGTTACCCAGGGCTGAACGAACGCCTGGTGTTACATAAGCAGCGGCAAAACTGTTTCCGTTAAAGCCCATCTGTTCGCGCGGATAAACGGGACTCTGAAAACTCATGCCGATTAGGTTCTTAATACCCTCTGAAGCCAGCACAGCTCGACCGGCCGCCTGTTGAGGCGGTGGTGTGCGAATCATGACTAAAGACGTGCCGGCAATGATGCGGGTAGTGATAGCGGCGCGCTTTTCTGCCGGGCCGATGGATTCCAAATGTTTAGCTACTAATTCTTCAGGTTTGAGTTTGTCAGAGGACGCGACCGTAGGTGGATGATGTGCCAGAAGTGCGACGAGACACAATGCTGCACAGAGCCAGACTGCCGCCCGCCAGCGAATGACAAACCCCCTTGAGTTGAGTGTCCTTTGATACATAAATCGAAAAGCTCGCAGAGAATTATAACGGACAGGCTCACGATCCAGACCGCTCAAATCCACCAACTGCGGAGAGCGTGTAAACGCATGTGGTTGAACTGAACAAGTTGGGAAGAGGGCAAGCGGCAAAAGAGGAATCTAACCAAATCGATGCTGAGCGCGTCCCCGCTACGCTAGCAGCCCAGCATTCAAAGCTCACCCCTTGGTATAGCCATTGGCTGCATACAAGCTCTATGCGGTCGCTGGTCCGCTCGTTCGACCTTAATTCCAGGAACAGAAAAACAACAGCGAGACATCGCTGCCGATGTCCCGCTGTCTGTTGTTCTGCCCCCCTTTTAGAACTGGAGCTTCAGAGCGAACTGGATGACCCGAGCCGATTCTCCGGTCTGCACGATGGTCTGTGTAGACGGAGGGGCCACGGTTGCGCAGCAAGCCTGCGCGAATACGTTCGACCTGATACTGGGCGATCCGACAGATGCATCACGCGGATTATCGAAGTTCGGGTGGTTTAGAGCGTTGAACAATTCAGTTCTAAACTGCAGCTTCCAACGTTCGGTAATCTGGAACGTCTTGATAAATCCGAGATCCAGGTTCCAATAACCCGGAGCCGTAAAGATGTTGCGGCCGGCGCCGTTTTGTCCCGGCGCAGGAATTGCGAACGCGCTGGCGTCTTTGAACAGCACTGGCCCCGCGACGTTTGGTACTTCCTGAAGTTGCGCTTGAATTGGAGTCAACACCAGTGCCCGAGACTCATGGTTTCCGTTGGCTGTAAATGAACCGCTGCGAACGGCAAAGGGTTCACCGCTCATGGCAGTATAGATACTGTTAATGGTCCAGCCGCCGAGGACCTGGTTAACTATCCCGTGAGACGAACCGAGATAACGGCGGCCTCGTCCAACCGGCAGATCCCAGACGGACGCGACCTGGAGTACTTGTGTGCGATCGAAATCAGAGCGAGCGCGCTCTTCACGGAAATTTCGAATGTCGGTAGGTGTGCGTGAGTTAGTTGTCGAAAGGCCACCACCCGAAGAGGCACCCACGGGATCCACTGACTGGTTGTCAATTGACTTACCAAATGTGTACGCCATGCTCAGCCCCAAACCGGTGCTGAACCGGCGGCGCAGTGTGAATTGAGCAGCGTTATAGTTCGAGTCGCCGCTATTGTCGAGATAAGAAATCACGGCGAACTGCTGATTTGGCCTTAGCTTGAAAGCCAGCGAAGTGTCCTCAATGCGCCGGGCAAAATTACCGGCGCTGTTTATGTTCAGATCGCTCTGAGAAGTTGTGGAGTTAACGAATGTCGCATTAATGCCGGTAACCCCAGCGGCCAGCAGCGGTATCTGCGACGCGGGAAACACGGGAACGCATGCGGGTTTGGTGGTGTCGCGTGTGGCGCCACTCGGCAAGCAGTTTGTAGCGACGTTGTTCGCCTGGAGCATCAGGAATGATGGAACAATCGCATTAGCATTTATCTGGTTGATGTCGTACGCCATGAAGAGATGTTCGCCGCGGCGACCAATGTAGGCCGCTTGCATTACTAAACCCCATGGCAACTCTCGTTGAATGCCAACGTTCCACTCATGCACCGTAGGCAGCTGCATTTCCGGCGCGAAAACCGTTATTGGCGGTGCGTTGGTTCTGAGCTGTTGTGGCGGCGTGAAGAAGGTTGATGGCTTAACTGAAGGCGCTGGCAGTTCGGTAGGAAAACCACCGGCGACCGTTTTGTTTACATTCGGCGAAAACGGACACCCTTGTGTAATGGTGGTGAAAGGAAAAGTTGTGGTGCAGGTTTGCACTAACCCTGGGATTCTACCGGCTGCCGCGGTTACCTGAAACGATGAGATAGTGTCGAAGGCAATGCCGTAGCCGAGACGAATTACGCTCTTACTGCTGTCGCCAAAAAGCGTATGCAAAAAACCCGATTTGAAATCGGGGCTATAGGCCAAGCCGATTCGTGGTCCAATAGCTCCATTGAAACTGCCCTCGTACCAGTGGTTGGCTTTGACGAAGCTTACGGCGCCCGGCTGGTTTGCAACGGGCGTTGCCGGCAGTGGTGTGCCAGCGATTGGCGTGCTTGCCACGTAGACGTTGGCATGCGGGGAGGTATTGGCCGGCGGATTCAGTTCCCATCGTGCGCCGTAGTTCAAAGTTAGATTCGGGCGAACCTTCCATTCATCCTGGAAGTAGAAGTTGTACTGATCGAGGTTGTGCTTTTCTGCGTACAAGGTAACGCTGTCGCCCGTCTTAAAGGGTAAAAATACATCGCTCTGAAGGTTTGAGATGAAGGTCTGCGAGATCCTCGCGGGCAACCCATACAAGGCGGTGATGAGATTACCCAGCGTGCCAGCATCGTCGGATGTGTTGATGCCAGACGCAGTGGTGAAGCCGTCGGAGGTGAATGGATTGCGGTTAGCCTGCGAGAAAGTTACAGAAGGCGTGACGTTGATACCGCCGGGCTGGCCGCGTTGATCGACGTGACGATAAAACCGCAGATTTAATCCGCCGCGAAACACGTGCGACCCGTGGACGACACTCAAATTGTCCAGCAACTGAGGTGTAGTGACCCACCGGGCCGTGCGTGGCGTGTTGATGTAAGGCTCGCTAAGACTGGTATAGTCGTAAGGCGGTACGTTGGGCCACGCCGGGTTGGCTTCGCCCTGCGTGAAGAGGAAACCGAAACGTCCGTAACCAGCGGTGAACTCGTTGACAATGCGCGGAGAGATCACTCTGCGGTAACTAATCGCGAGGTTGGACGTCCGGCGATACACTTCTCCTAAGGGAGGACCGTCGGGATAGACCTGCGGCCTTCCGTTCAGAGGGTCGCCCTTTAGCGTGTTGTAGTCGGACCAAAGATAGCGTCCGAAGATGCTATTGTTTTCGTTGAAATTGTGGTCAATGCGAGCGGCGATTGCTGGTCCTCTGATTGCGGTCGGCGGGTTCCACAGGTACGTGGCTGTGTTCAACCCATCTCCTGAAGTAAAGGCATTCGGCAGGGGCATTGGTTGCAGGGTCGTTGACACAACTGAATCAAGCGGCTTTGCGAGCGTGTTGTTTGCCGCGGATCGAGTGTCGTAAGTGCGAATGCAGTTAGTATCAGTCCCGCTTGCGCAGTTCCGGACTCCTGACGCGAGATTACCTGAGCTGGGATCAACAAGCAGAAAGTTATTCCTAACAATTATCGTGTTGCCAATTTTGAAGCAGTTGCCCGCGCCCGTTGTGGGGTTGCACGTGGGATCGGGGGAGAAGTAGCGGAAAACTCCACTGCGCGCCTGGGGCGTATAAACAATCGGTATTCCAAACGTTTGGTCGATTGGCTGGGTAAAGTCGACCCGATTTGCCTGATAACTGCCGAAGAAGAAGGTCTTGTTTTTCTTAATCGGACCTCCCATTTCGAACCCATACTGACCAAGCTTAATCAATGGTTTGGGTAAATTTTGAGCGTTCGCGTAGAAATCGTTAGCGTTGAGGGCGCTATTGCGAAGGAAGAAAAAGCCGGTGCCGTGATACTCGCTCGTGCCACTTCTCGTGGCCACGGAAATCGAGGCGCCGCTGTTACGACCCTCCTCTGCGGTGGCGTTGTTTGTCGTTACTTTAAACTCCTCGACGTTATCCGGATTCAGCCGATAAATATTGCTAACGGGATTTGGCACTGACGACTCGTTCGCTTCAATCCCATCGATGGTTACGTTGTAAGCTCGATCGCGAGAACCGTTTACGTGGACTCCCGAGCCGGCCCCGCCGAATGATCTCTGCACGACTCCCGGTTCGAGCAGCAGCAGCGTAAGCGGGTTGCGACCATTAAGTGGCAGCGCCTCGATGGCTTTCTGATCGACCACATTTCCGATGGTGGCGTTTGCCGTTTGCAATTGTTCGGCTCCGCCCTGCACCGTTACAACTTCAGAGAGCTGCCCTACCTCCATCACAATATCAACGGTGAGCGGGGTATTTACTTCCAATTTGTTACCGGTCTTCTGGAACTTTTTAAAACCAGTTTGCTCTACTGAGACCGTGTAGTTTCCCACAGGCAAGGAGTCAAACGCATAAACTCCCGAGTCGGTAGTGTTCTGTGTTTGGGTGATGCCGGTTGCCTCATTTGTCGCTGTGACTGTTGCTCCGGCTACAACCGCATCCTTGGAATCGACCACGCGGCCAAGGATTCGGGAAGTGCTCGACTGCGCCAATATGTTCGGGGCGGTTAAAGCCAGAACGAAGAGCACGGCGGGAATCAGGCGTGTAGACTTCAGCATATTTCCTCCTAATAGTGTGGGACTACCGCGAAAGGCAACGGCCTGTCGCAAGAATTGAAAACGCAAACTGACGTTTTAAGAAAGCGGCGTGCAAAAAACCTGGTAGTGAATTGGGGTTATTGACGGTCTGTACAGAGCAAACGCAACAGACCGTTTGAAATTTGAACCTCCCAATCGCACTACTACATGTTGAATGGAGGCAAGTATATAGCCAGACCATTGTCCGTCAAGCATTTTCTCCAGTAACTCTTGTGAGAAATAGTTTTCGCATTTTTCAGCAGACAGTTACCAGTCGAGTAACTGAATGAAAGCGATCCAAAATCTCAAAGATCGATCCATGTTTTCAGCCAAATGTGTGTGCGCCGAAAAACCTTCGCCCTTCAGGTATTAGTGTCGTTTATCGAAATGATAAGAATCTTTAGCTACCATTATTGCCTGACCACTCTTATAATTCCACTTTCTTGGCCAACTTCTTAGTTCGCGCCCCATACCTTTTAGTTTCATAGCGCTCGATTGGAATTCTCGAGGTTTCGCCTGCTTGCTTCCTTTAGTGAACTTTCGCTTAAAGTCTAAATACATCTGCTTGCTCGTGGCCATGCTCGGGGCTACGGCGGCCAGTGGTCTGCATGTTCGTGGACGCGAAACTCCCGCCGCCTCTTTTGACCTCATTATCAGGAACGCTCGCGTTGTGGATGGCAGCGGCAATCCATGGTTTCGTGCGGATGTGGGGATCAAGAACGGCCGCATCGCTAAGATCGGTAGAATAGACGCCGCTGAAGCTGCAAAGACTATTGATGCAAAAGATCAGATAGTCGCGCCGGGCTTCATCGATGTTCATACTCACGTCGAGTCAATCTACAACCTGCCGGCAGCGGAAAACTTTGTGCAAATGGGCGTGACCTCGCTGGTCACTGGAAACTGCGGAACCTCCGTGACTGATGTGGCCGAGTTTCTCGGTCGCATGAAACAGAATCCCCTGGCGGTAAACCTCGCCACTTTAATCGCGCACGGATCAGTACGCCGTAAAGTTATCGGATTGGATGATCGAGCTCCAACTCCGGAAGAAGTACAGAAGATGGAGGCGGTGGTTGAGCAGGCGATGAAGGATGGCGCAGTCGGTCTGTCCACAGGATTGATTTACGTTCCCGGAACTTACGCGAAGACCGACGAGATAGTCGCGCTCGCCCGCGTTGCAGCGCGTTTTGGCGGTTTGTATGCGACGCATATGCGTAATGAAGGTGAGAAGGTAGCGGATGCGATCAAGGAAAGCATCCAGATCGGGGAGCAGGCGGGCCTGCCTGTCGAGATCTCGCACTTCAAGATTTCAAATAAGAAGCTCTGGGGTCAAAGTCCAATGACGATCGGTCTGGTGCGGGACGCGCGAGCTCGAGGACTGATGGTTACAGTGGACCAGTACGCTTACACGGCGAGTTCGACTTCGCTCGACTCGCGCCTGCCTACCTGGTTGCGCGCCGGTGGTCTGGAAGAAAGCAAGAAGCGGTTGGCCGATGCGGCGACCCGCCAAAGAGTTACCGACGAGATGAAAGAGGGTTTGAAGCGCAGTGGCTTCAAGGACTATTCATACGCCATGGTGGCGAGTTACGGCCCCGACAAATCGTTCAACGGCAAGTCGATCACGGAGATCACAAAAAAGGTGCGAGGCAAAAGCGATGTGAAGAGCCAAATCGAACAGATCGTAGCCATGTATGAAGCGGGCGGCGCTGGGATGGTCTACCACGGAATGAGCGAAGATGACGTACAGCGGATTATGGCCGAGCCTTTCACAATGATTGCCTCAGACAGTGGCGTCCGACAGGCTGATGAAAGCGTTCCCCATCCGCGCGGTTATGGAAACAACGTTAGAGTCCTGGGCCGGTACGTTCGTGAATTACATGTGATCTCATTGGAAGATGCAATCCGCAAAATGACCTCGTTGCCGGCGCAGACTTTTGGATTTCGCGATCGGGGAATGGTTCGCGAGGGTTTCGCTGCCGACCTGGTTATCTTTGACGAGAACACTGTCAGCGATCGGGCGACGTTCGATAACCCGCATCAGTTTCCGAGCGGCATCAGCTATGTAATTGTCAACGGTGAACAGGTTTTTGCGGATGGTCAGATGACCGGCGCGCGGCCTGGGGTAGCAATGCGGGGGGCGGGCTATTCGCCCACGGTTGCAGCCGGAGACTAATTCGCCACGTCGGGTAAGCCGTCAATTGCGGCGGCAACTGACTCGTTACATTACTTCAACAGCCGCCTTTAGAAAAGGCGATGAAGGAGGAACTTGTGATGACTAATCAAAAGGTTGTCCTATTACCACTACTCGCAAGTTTTTCACTGTTTATTTTAATGGCATCCGCTGTTTTGGGCCAAACCGTGACCGGAACACTTCAGGGGACAGTTAAGGATGCAAATGGCGCTGTGGTGCCAGGAGTTGAAATTACTGTCCGAAATGTGGAAACCGGACAACAACGCCGCCTCGAGACGAACAGCGACGGCTTTTACGTCGCCTCGTTTCTTCCTATCGGGCGATATAACATCTCGGCGACGCTGAAAGGCTTTAGTACACTTTCCAAAGAGGGTATTGAGATCACGCTCAATCAGACGCGCGTGATCGATTTTGCTTTGAATCCGACCGGCGTGACTGAATCCGTCCTTGTTATTGCAGATACTGCCCCAATCAACACTACGAACGCGGAAATCAAAGGCACACTTAACACACAAGAGATCCTGGACAAGCCTACTTTCAATCAAAGCAATTTCTTGACCCTCGCTGAAACATTCACTGGATTTCAGGAGAACCCAACCTCGGGCCAAAACAATCCAACGGCTTCCTCAGGATCCTCGATTAACTTCAATGGCACCGGAACTCGAGGGGCGACTTTTCAGATCAATGGTGTCAACAACGACGACGCATCCGAAAACCAGAATCGGCAAGGAGCCTCACTCTCCACTATCAAAGAGTTTCAGGTGATAACAAATAACTTTACGGCAGAGTTCGGCCGTGGATATGGCGCCGTCGTTCTGGTTCAGACCAAATCAGGAACAAACAACATTCATGGCGATGTTTACTTTTATCACAACGACAGCGCTCTTAACGCGACGAATAATCAATTCACACCTGGAACCAGGAAACCGGTCAATCGCCGAAATCAATATGGTTTCACCAGCGGTTTTCCCTTTGTAAAGAACAAGCTCTTTGGTTTTGTAAGTTTGGACCAGATCCAAAATAGCGGCGCAGGCGGTTACACGCGCGATGTGTTCCTCGCAGCCGAGCGCAATCCGGCTAATTGGTTTACTAATCCGAGTACTCCGCCGAGCAATAACAACGCGGCCAATCGGGCCTTCATTCAATCTGTAATCGACCGCTTTCCGGCTAATCTCGTACCCAACGATCCACGGAGTGCGCGTACGTTTACTGGAGCGGTCGGCTTTAACCGTCCTCTCAAGGACTACTCTGGACGCTTAGATTGGAATCCGCGCTCGTCCGACAATATGCTGGCACGCTGGCAGTACACGCGGCAGGTGTTCGACAACGAAGACATCATCATCGGGGAAGCCACCAAGCAGAACAACAAGCAGCAGAACATTGGCTATACGTGGACCCATCTCTTTAGCGCCAAGACGGTAGGCGAGTTTCGGTACGGTTTAGGCTTGCGCACAACATTGGTCGGCATCAAAGCTGGCAACAGCACGCCGATCATTCGCTTTAACGGCAGTCCTGTTTCCGGTTCGATCATTGGGAATGCGGGAGCGTTTCCCATTAACCGTTGGCAAACCGACCACCAATTTGTTTTCAACCTGTCGACGCTCTTTGGTGGGAATCATTTCTTGAAGGCCGGCACAGACATCAGGCGCCAACGACTCGATGATGTTGCCGACAACTTCTCGCGCGGCTTTTACAGCATTTCCGCAACGTGCAACGGTATTAACTACGGGACGGCCTACAGCGCCTTCCTGAATGGTTGCAGCACTACGTTCCAAAAGGGCTACGGTCCCTTCTTCCTGGAAAACAGGATTCGAGAGTCCAATTTTTACGTAGAAGACAATTGGAAAGTACGGCCTAGCCTGACATTGAATTTAGGCTTCCGTTATGAGTACGTGTCAGTGCCGCGGGAAGCGCAGGGGCGAATCAACTACGGGTTTGGCGATGACAAGGACAACTTTGAGCCGCGGGTCGGTTTTGCGTGGAGTCCAAGCTTCGGCGATGGTTTCCTGGGAAAGATCTTTGGGGGCCCAGGAGGCTCGTCCATTCGCGGAGGCTACGGCCTCTATCACGGCCGCATTTTCCAGTCAGTCTTTTCCCAGTCCGGCGCAACCGTCCGCTTCAATCCTCCGAACGCGCTCTTCTACAACGAGACGGGCACTGTTCGAGCCAACTTCAACCCCAACAACTTAAGCGACCCGACTAACGGATTCGTTTTCGTGCCTGGGCCACAGGCCCAGCGACACCCAGAGGCGCACATAGATCCCGGCCTGGAAATGCCTTACACGCAGCAATGGAACTTGAGCTTTGAACGAGAGCTTCCGTCTCAGTCTAAGCTTCGCGTGAGCTACACCGGTACGCGCGGAATCGGACTCATCAAATACACGCAAGAGAATCTGCCGCTTAGCGGTGACGTTGTTGTCGCGAATCATCCAAACAACGCACCCGGCGTGCTTTACACTCTGGCTGATCTTCCGGCTAATGACCCTCGCCGCGTGGACGTTCGTGGCCAAACGCTTAGACTCGCAGCAAATCCACAGTGTGCCGGTACGCTGACGGTATCCGGTATTGCTGCAACGACCTTGTGTCCGGTAGCCGTGCCGATCGGAAACCTGGAGTACAGCCTTCGCTTGCCGCGCACCAATGAGCGCCGTCCGGACGGACGTTTCTCAACGAACACTTTCGTCAGTAATAACGCATGGACTTACTACCACGGTCTGCAGGCTGAGTGGACCAAGCGACTCAGCCGGGGGCTCACGTTTCAGGCGGCCTACACGTGGAGCAAAGCTATCGATACGACTTCTGAGGCGACCAATCTTGGCGTCAGCGCCAGTTCGGGTGGTGATACGAACATTACCGGCAACGCGGCGCGAGATTCACGTGGTTTATCTCACTTCGACACACGGCATCGACTGACATTTTTCGGTACTTACAATTTGCCTTTCTGGCACAATTCGAAAGGATTCGTTGACGAGAAAGGGTTGCGACCGGGTGCGATCTTTGGCGGTTGGACGATCTCGACCGTGGTCAGGTTATCAAAGGGTACGCCCTTTACGATATTCAATAGCAACGGCTTCGGCGACCTCAACTTTGATGGCTTCACAGAATTGCGACCGGCGCTGGTGGACACCTCAATACTGGGCAGGAGATTCAACGATCTACACGATCCGTCGCAGCAAATTCCCGCGAGCGCGTTTCGCACACCGACTGTCGCAGACTTTGGCTGCTGTCTGCTGGGACGGAACACTTTCTTTGGCGATGGGTTGAAGACTGTCGACTTCGGGATCTACCGCACGTTTAGAATGCCCTGGGAGAATCATCGAATCTTATTCAGGGCTGATCTGTTCAATGCCTTCAACCACGTTCAATACTCTTTCCCGAATCCCGATTTAGCGTCATCGACTTTTGGAAGAATCATCTCGACGGCAAATCAATATGGTCCGCGAGTAGTCCAGTTTTCGCTTCGCTATCAGTACTGAGGGTCGCCGAGTGTATCGCGAGCGTTAGTTTGCGTCTTTGTCTTGTAAAGACAATTGAAAGAAGGAGAATACCATCAGCGGATGAGTTGCCGCATTATCAAACTGATATTGGCTGCGTTGTGGAGCATCTCGATTGCGCTGTCGGTTTCAGCGCAAGAATCCGCAGGGGCAAACAAGCCCGGAGTTGCGCCACGATCCGACGAAGTGCGGGCCCTCTGGGTGGTGCGAACAACACTCACTACTCCCGAGAAGATTCGGCAGATGGTTGAGAGCGCAAAGGCCGCCGGATTCAACACGCTAATCGTGCAAGTGCGCGGCCGTGGTGATGCTTATTATCGCGGCCGGTTTGAGCCGCGAGCGGTGGAACTGAAAGACCAGCCGGCGACGTTCGATCCGCTTGCGGTTACATTGGCTGAGGCGAAAAAGAGTGGGCTTAAGGTTCACGCATGGCTCAACACCAGTCTGCTGGCAAACCTTGATGCCTTACCGGTGGATCCTTCGCATGTTTATAACAAACATCCCGAGTGGCTTGCCGTTCCACACCCGGTTGCTGGCGAACTCTACAGGATGTCTCCCAAGAGCCAGGCCTATCGAGACAAAATCGTTGAATGGTCAAAAGCTAATCGGGCCGAGTTGGAAGGGGTCTACACGGGTCCCGCAAATCCGAAAGTGAGGGAACACATCTACAAGGTGTGGCTCGATATTTTAAGTAAGTATGACGTCGATGGAATGCATTTTGATTATGTGAGGTTTGCCAGTCCTGACTTTGACTACAGCCGTACTTCTCTTGAAGCATTTGCGAAATGGCTCAAGCCGCAACTTTCAAAAGTTGAGTATCGGCGCCTGCAGGAATCACTCAAGGCAAATCCGCTGGCCGCTGCGGAAACCTATAAGGACAAGTTTGCTGACTTCCAGCGACAACAAGTTACGTCGTTGGTAGAGCGAATCTATCGAGCAGCGAAAAAGAGACGTCCAAACCTGATCGTTTCAGCTGCGGTCTTCGCAAATAGCGAAAACGCATACACACGAAGGTTCCAGGACTGGCGACGCTGGTTGGCGATGGGAATTCTTGATGACGATTTTACTGCCCATCCGAGCGAGTTGAATCCTGATGGCGCTTATCTCGAGCGCGTCAGGCGGGCGGCGTTCGAACCAAATTCTAGTCCGAATTAAGACTTGTTAAGTATTAGTGCCAGTGATATAAGTTGAATGATTCATTGGCATCCCTGATGGCAATGAGATTCATTTTGCTGCCATCATCAAGCAGAGAATTCCGAAAACGTTAGCGTGACTCGCTCGGAGTTGCGCAACCCCAGATCCAAGTCCAGATCCAACTTTAGATGAAGAGGATATTTCCCATGAAAAGCACTTGTGAAAGCGCGTTACGCGCTGCCCTGTTTGTTTTCACTTTAATTGCCTTGTGTGGCTCGCATGCTCTGGCGCAAGAGATCACAGGCACTATTAATGGCACAGTTAAAGATGCGAATGGGGCGGCTGTCGGAGGCGCTACCGTCACCATCACTGATGCCGAGAAGAAGGCCATAGCACGAACAGTTGTCACCGGCGATGACGGCTTTTTCTCAGCCCCCAACCTGACTTCCGCCTACTACGACATCTCCGTAGAAGCGCGAAATTTCAAGAAGCACGTAGAGACGAAAGTCAAACTCAACGTCGGCGAGCGTCGCACGGTTGATGTGAGTTTGGAGGCGGGAAACATTGCAGAGGTAGTAACGGTGGAAGCCACACCACTTGCAGTTCAATTGAACACGCCCACTGCTTCAACCGTAATCAGCGGCGACCAGGTGCGAGAACTTTCACTAAACAACCGGAATTGGGTGCAACTCGTCGCGCTCGCACCGGGAGTTTCCAATGACCTCGCCGATCAGGTATACGTGGGAACGACTAATCCCGCAGGGCAAGCCAATACGATCAATATTTCGGTTAATGGCGCGCGGAGTGCCCAGAATACTTATCGCGTCGATGGCGCAGACATTACTGACCGTGGCTCGAACATCACGATTCAAGCCTATCCGAGCGTCGACTCAATTGCGGAGTTCAACGTCGTGCGAAGCCTCTTTCCGGCGGAGATGGGCGGCAGCGGTGGCGGTCTAATCAACATTGTTACCCGTTCAGGTGGAGACCAGTTTCACGGCTCGCTTTTTGAATTCGTTAGAAACGAGAAACTCAACGCCAATGATTTCTTGTCAAACACTGCTACCGCTCCGGCCCTCGGCCGAGAGGCGAATGGCAAAGCCAAGCGAACTCCATTCCGCTATAACAATTATGGATTTACCGTAGGCGGGCCGATTTACTTCTTCAAATTTGGCGAGGGCAAGCCGGGTGGTTCCATCGCTGAACGAATACCGCGGACATTCTTTTTCTTCTCGGAAGAGCAACGCAAAGACCACCGCTTTCCGCTTCTTTCTTCGACCGTGCCCGACTTGAACATGAGACAGGGCATTTTCCCGATTGACATTTGTTTGAGCGCTAATGTTCCCACCACGACGACGGCGACTTGTTTGAATGTGTTACCAGCGGGAACGCCATTATCGTCAAGAGCGACCATCAATCCGATCGCTCAGCAGTATCTTGGCTTTATCTACAATAAACTGCCGCCACCTAGCGATCCCCTGACACGGGCGCTGCTTTTCCCTGCGCTCAACTCTGCGGACTTCCGCCAGGAGATCCTTAAGATCGATCATACCTTCAATACCAAGTGGTCGGGTTATTATCGCTTCGAAAACGACAAGATCCCAACGGTGGATGCGAACTCATTGTTCTCATCCGGCTCGGGTTTGCCAGGCGTTTCCACTACGAAGACCGACTCTCCTGGAAGGACCCATACGTTTCAAGCGACTTACGTCCCCAGTCCAGCTCTGGTGATTGTGGGTCGATTTACTTATGGCTACGGAGCAATTTTGAGCAGCAACGTCGGCACTTTGGCGCTGGTCAACTCCCCGATAACGCCGCCTCTGGCATATCCGAATACGCGCGACCGCGTTCCTACCATAACGGGAAATGGGTTTAGTAATTTGCAAAGCTTTGGGCCGTATGACAACTTCTCCTGGAAAAAGAACACATCCGGCGACCTTACCTGGACAAGGGGTAGTCACAGCCTCAAGTTCGGCGGTGTCTACGGATCGTACCGCAAGAATGAGAATGCTTTGGCGGGATCTAATGAAGGTACCTATAGCGGTTTCTTGAATACGCTTACGACAAGCACGGTGCAAGCCAGTGTCCTCGCGCCTCAGGTTGCGGGCCAGGACACTAACGCCACACGTCGCGCAAATTTCCAGTCTTTTGCAAACTTCTTGTTGGGAAATAATGTGACGTTTACACAGGCGAAGTTCGACTACACAGCGGATCTGCGGCAGAAGGTGTGGGAGGGTTACGCTCAGGATGAATGGAGGTATCGAAGCAATCTGACGCTCTACTACGGACTTCGCTACTCATATTTTGGATCACCCTACGACGTCAATGGGCGGTTAACCACCTTTGATCCGGCTGCTTTCAATCCGGCTAATGCACCACTAGTCAATGGCGCCGGGAATCGCGTTGTAGGCACAGGGAATTTTTGTAATGGCTTGCTCGCGAATTCCCAGAATTTTCTAACTGCGGCCAACAACTGCACTCCAACCGTCTCTCCGGACGCGAAGTACGTGGTAAAAGCGCCGAAGGGCAACTTTGCGCCGCGTGTTGGTCTGGCGTGGGATCCATTTGGCAAGGGCACTACTTCGATTCGCACCGGCTACGGCATTTTCTACGATCAAGTGCTGAACGGCACGTATGAGCAAAACATTGGCCAGAATCCACCCTATCAGGAAACATTCACGCAGAGTCTCACTCGTCTCGATCAACCGGTTCCCACGGGGGTAATCGTAACCGGAGCCACATCACTTGCCGCACTAAGTGTTCGCGCTATCCAACGAGACTGGAAAGATCCGTATATGCAACAGTGGTCGTTCGACGTTCAGCACCAGCTCGGTAAGGAGGGTAAGACCCTTATCGACGTCGGTTACTTCGGCTCGAAAGGCACACACTTGATTGGCTCATATGAACTGAATGAAGTTCCCCCGGGCAAGGCGCTGAACACACTGTGCGCCACCGGCACCTCGACTACGCCGACCGTCGCTTGCCAAACCCCTGGATCCGCGTTTACCTCGACGGCTAACTCAGCGATCCTGGACCAGATCCGTCCGTACCGGGGCTATCGTTCAATCAACATAATTACTCCACAGTTCAATTCGAACTACCACAGCCTCCAGGTTTCAGCGATACAGCGGTTCACGGGCAGTTCTCAGGTACAACTTGCATACACTCTTGCAAAGAACCTGACAGATAACCAAACCGACCGTTCCACTGCCCCCGAGAATTCTTACAACAACAGGCTTGACCGTGGCCGAGCGACTCTCGACCGGCGCCAAGTCCTGGCCGTGAATTACATTTATGAATTGCCGTTTTTCCAGAAACAAGACAATTTTACGGCTAAAATTCTGGGTGGTTGGCAAGCTTCGGGAATCGTGGTTTATAACACCGGCGTCCCATTTACTGCCACGACCTCCAGCTTTGACGCGGCTGGACTTGGTAATGTTCCGGCGTTGGTTGCAGGCAACAGGCCAAACGTGTTGTGCGATCCGAATGCTAGTGCGCCACACGATAGACTGCAGTACTTCAATACCGCGTGTTTCCAGCTCAACCCAACCAATACCACCTCCGGGGTAGCGAATGTCGTTGGGAACGCCGGGCGCGGCGTCATAAATGGGCCGCCAACAACCCGTTTTGATTTCTCGATGATGAAGAACATTCGCTTCAGCGAGAGTATGAGTCTGCAATTGCGCGGCGAGGCGTTCAATATCTTCAATCACACAAACTTCAGGACGATCATCGCGAACGTCACAGCAAGCAATTACGGTCAGGTAACGGCAGTTCGCGATCCGCGCACTATCCAGCTTGGGATAAAATTCATGTTCTGAGTTGAAGCGTTAGCTTCTCCCTTCGCCGTGCCCGCAAGGTTCTCGACACTTTGCGGGCACGCGCGCGTTCGGCAAGGCTGTGATTTAATTACGTCGCGAGATCCGCATGGCCACAGCATCAGAAAATTCAGTTCTACTACGAGGCGCGCGTATTATCGCGCCTGATTACCGTCTCGAGCATGGGAGCATCCTCATAAGAGGGGGCCGCATTGCCCAAGTCTCTGATTCTGAGATAAGTCCAAAATCAGCTGCGGATTCAATCTTAGATCTATCCGGACTCAACCTATTTCCCGGTTTCATTGACATTCACATTCACGGCGCAGTTGGTATTGATGTAATGACAGCAAGCGCTGAGGATCTGCGTCGGGCGTCGCAGTTTCTTGCCGAGCGTGGGGTCACGGGATGGTTGCCCACGCTGGTTCCGGCTGCGAGAACTGAGTATGAAAGCGCGGTCCAGGCAATTCAGCAGTTGATCTCAGAACAAACTGCTGCAGTTGACGCGAGAGGTGGTGCAAGGGTCTTAGGGGTGCACTACGAAGGACCTTTTGTTAGTACGGAACAATGCGGCGCTTTACACAGTGATTACTTTCAAACATTCTCCGGCAGTGAACTTGACTCTCTGCCCACTCCCGAGCTCAGTCGCGCCCGATTGATCACTGTTGCGCCTGAAATAAAAGGTGGCGTCGATCTCGTTCGTGAGCTAAAACGCCGGGGCTGGATTATTTCCATCGGACATACTCGCGCGGACGCAGCCTTACTCGATCAAGCCCATGAAGCGGGCGCGCAACACATGACGCACTTCATGAATGCGATGCCGCCGCTTCATCATCGTTCACCCGGACCAGTAGCATGGGGCCTCATGCGTGACGA
>WNFZ01002293.1_pt1 | contig 19432 bp, 18 predicted proteins | sample 5400081 | NCBI WGS metagenome assembly WNFZ01 (sample SAMN13153365, study PRJNA577476) | soil metagenome | isolation source: 80 cm soil or saprolite under grassland replicate 1 | place: USA:California | collected 2016-06-15
TACCCGCGCCCGCGTGCGTTGGGCTATCGGCGTCGGCGCGGGCGCCGCCGCCTGGCTCGCGGTGACGGGATGGCTCGCGGCGGCGGGGATGCTGCGCGACTGGGACCGAGTCCCTCCGCCGTTCGCCGGCCTCCTCGGGCTGGCGCTCGCGCGCGGACCGGTCCCCCGCTGGCTGGTGACCGCCTGGAATCTGGGCGGCCTCGCCCTCCTCGTGAACATCGTGACGGTGGCCGTCATCTCCACGCCGCTCTTTCGGTGGTTCGGAGACGACAAGCCGAACACGTGGGTGACGTATCCGCCGTTCGTGTGGCTTCCGGCCGTGATGGTCACGGCGGCGCTCATCGGCCACTTGCTCGTGTTCCGCTGGCTGGTTTCCACCGCGGGAGCATAGCTGAAAAGCCTAGCACCCGCGCCAGCGCGGCGTGCGCTTCTCGAGAAAGGCGCGGACGCCTTCCTTGAAGTCGGCGCTGGTATAGGTGAGGGCGATGAGGTCCTCGCCGCCCTGCGCGCGGCGTTCGGCCTGGATGCGCCGGACCGCCTCCTTGGTCACCCAGAGCGTGATGGGCGCGTGCGAGGCGATCTGCTCGGCGAGCGCGCGGACGCGCGCCGCGATCGTCTCGTGAGGCACGATCTCGTGGACGAAGCCGGCCGCATGGGCCTCGCCGGCGGAGAGCAGGCGGGCGGTGAAGATCAGCTCCTTGAGCCGGGATGGGCCGAAGAGATCGAGCAGGGTGGAGTAGGCCGCCATGGAGAGGCAATTGCCCAGCGTCCGCGCGATGGGCGCGCCGAAGCGGGCGTCGGGCGTGGCGATCCGGATGTCGCAGGCGGCGGCGATCCTGAACCCGCCGCCCACCGCGTAGCCCTCGATCTGGGCGATCACCGGCTTGCGGACGCGCTCGAGCCGGTCGATGCGCTCGTCCCCGTCGCGCTCGTACTGGAGCCCCTCCTCGGCGGTCTCGAAGACCTTGAACTGGCCGATGTCGGTGCCCGCCACGAAGGCCCTGCCGCCGGCCCCGCGCAGCACCAGCACGCGCGCCGAGTCGTCGGCGTCCACCTCGTCGCAGACCTGCCGCAGGCGCTCGTACATGGCCCACGTCATGGCATTGCGGGCCTCGGGCCGGTTGAAGGTGAGGGTGACCACGGGGCCGTCTCGATCGATGAGGACCTCGTCGGATGTGGCATCGCTCACGAGCACAGACCTCCCCCGGGAATATGTGACGGGATGGTAACATCGAGACAGAAATCATGGTAGCGTACGGCGGTCCATGAACGCAGCGGGCGCGCTCGACGGCATCCGCGTCATCGACATGACCCAGGTCATGGCCGGGCCCTTCTGCTGCATGCTGCTCGGCGACATGGGCGCCGACGTGATCAAGGTGGAGCCGCCGGCGGGCGAGACCACCCGCCAGATGGAGTTTCGACCTCAAGCGGCCCGAGGCCGTCGCCGTCCTCACGCGGCTGGTCGCGACCGCCGACGTCCTGGTGGAGAACTATCGCCCGGGCGTGGCGCGACGGCTCGGCATCGACTATGACACGCTCCGCCTGGTCAACCCGCGGCTCGTCTACTGCTCCATCTCGGGCTTCGGCCAGACGGGGCCCTACGCGAGCCGCGGCGGCTACGACCTCATCGCCCAGGGCATGAGCGGCATCATGAGCGCCACCGGCAGCCCGGATGGGCCGCCCGTCAAGGTCGGCGTGCCCGTCACCGATCTCGGCGCCGGGCTCTTCGGCGTCTTCGGCATTCTGTGCGCGCTCCGCGCGCGGCGGGCGACGGGGCGAGGTCAGTTCGTGGACACGTCGCTCTTCGAGGCGGGGCTGGCCCTCTCGGCGTGGGAGGCGACCGAGTACTGGTACACCGGGCAGATCCCCAAGCGCCTGGGGACGGCCCATCGCTTGAACGCGCCGTATCAGGCCTTCCGGGCGAGCGACGGCCGCTTCACCGTGGGCGCGGCGAACAGCCGGCTCTGGCCGCGCTTCTGCCAGCTCCTCGGCCTCGAGCGCCTCGTCGACGACCCGCGCTTCGGGACGGTCGGTGACCGGGTGAAGAACCAGCGGGAGCTGGAGCGTGTGATCGAGGAGGTCACCGTCACGCAGTCGCGCGCGCACTGGCTCGAGCGGTGCGAGGCGGCGGGCATTCCCGCCGGACCCATCTACAGCGTGCCCGAGGCCCTCGCCGATCCGCACGCGCAGGCGAGGGGTATGGTGCAGGAGTACGACGATCCCGGGGCCGGGCGCGTCAAGGTCCTCGGTAACCCAGTGAAGCTGTCGGGCTCGCCGGCGCGGCTTCACAAGGGCGCGCCGCGCCTCGGCGAGGACACCGAGGCCGTCCTCGCCGAGCTCGGCCTGAGCGGCGGCGAGATCGACGCGCTCCGTAACCGGGGGGCGATCTGATGAGCGAGGGGCGCTTCGTCGAGGGCGGGCGCGGCGGCCCCATGATCCGCGAGGTGCCCGGGCGGAAGCCGCGCATCCACCAGGGCGCGTACATCGACCCGGCGGCGCAGGTCATCGGCGACGTGACGATCGAGGAGGGCGCGAGCGTCTGGCCCTTCAGCGTGCTCCGGGGCGACCAGGACAACTACGTCACGCTCGGCCGGAACTCCAATGTCCAGGACAACTCGGTGCTCCACGTCACGCCGCAGTTCCCGTGCGTCGTCGGAGCGGGCGTCACCATCGGCCATCGCTGCGTTGTCCACGCCTGCACCATCATGGACAACGTGCGCATCGGCATCGGCGCGGTGGTGCTGACGGGCGCCGTGGTCGAGGAAGGCGCCCAGGTGGCGGCGGGGGCGGTCGTGCCCGAGGGCAAGGTGGTGCCGGCGGGCTGGCTCGTGATGGGGGTCCCGGCCAAGCCCGTGCGCAAGATGAGCGACGAGGAGCTCGAGGACATCAGGCGCAACGCCATCGAGTACCTCGAGCTCTGGCAGCGCGACTACCTGGGGAATCCCAGCGGGTGGGGAGTGACACCATGAAGGCGCTCGAGGGCATCCGAGTCATCGACTTCACCCAGGCCATGGCCGCCCCCTTCGGCACGATGAACCTCGCCGACATGGGCGCCGACGTGATCAAGATCGAGCCGCCGGGCACGGGCGAGCCCACGCGCGAGCTGTCCTCGGTCACGCAGAACGGCCACAGCGCGACGTTCATGACGATGAACCGCGGCAAGCGTGGGCTCACCGTGGACCTCAAGCGCCCGGAAGGCGTGGAGATCGTCAAGCGACTGGCGCAGAGCGCCGACGTCTTCGTCCAGAACTACCGGCCCGGCGTGGCCGAGCGCCTGGGGCTCGGGTACGACGCGCTCCGCGCCGTGAACCCACGGCTCATCTACTGCTCGGTGAGCGGTTTCGGCGGGACGGGCCCGTATGCGCCGCGGGGCGGCTACGACCTGATCGCCCAGGGCATGAGCGGGATCATCAGCGTCACGGGCGAGGAGGGCGCGCCGGCGAAGTCGGGCGTGCCGCTCTCCGACCTCTGCGCCGGACTCTTCGCCGCCTACGGGATCCTCTGCGCGCTGGAGCACCGCGAACGCACGGGCGCCGGGCAGTTCGTGGACACCTCGCTCCTCGAGGCGGCCATGGCGCTGACCGTCTGGGAGGCGACCGAGTACTGGGTGACGGGCAAGGCGCCCCGGCCCCTGGGCTCGGCGCACCGGCTCACGGCGCCCTACCAGGCCCTGCGCGCCGCGGACGGCTATTTCACCGTGGGCGCCAACAACGACAAGCTCTTCGAGGCGCTGTGCCGCGCGCTCGAGCGACCCGACCTCCTCGAGGACCCGCGCTTCGCCGGCCGCGGCCTCCGCATGGAGCACCGCGCCGCGCTGATCGAGGCGCTGGAGAAGACCACGGCGGGCGAGACGCGCGCCCACTGGCTCGAGCGCCTGGACCGGGACGGCGTGCCCTCGGGGCCCATCAACAGCTACGCCGAGGCCCTCGCCGACCCTCACGCGCTGGCGCGCCAGATGGTGGTGGACCTCATTCATCCCGGCGCCGGAGCCATCAAGGCCCTCGGCATCCCCGTGAAGCTCTCCGATACCCCGGGCGCGGTCGACCGCGCGGCACCGCTCCTCGGCCAGCACACCGCCGAGATCCTCTCCGAGCTGGGCTACAAGCCCCGCAACCTGGCCAAGGGCGTCATCTAGCTTAGCTTAGCTACTTCACGGTGACGCTCTTGGCCAGGTTGCGGGGCTTGTCCGGGTCACACCCCCGCAGCAGCGCCAGGTAGTAGCCGAGGAGCTGGGCGGGCGCGGCGTTGACGATGGCCGTGGCCGGTCCGAGGTCAACGACGGGGATGTGGTAGTCGAAGGCCTCGTGGGACTCGGACGCGATGCCGATGAGCATGGCGCCGCGGGCCTTCACCTCCATCGCCCCCGACAGGATGTCCTCGAGGGTCTCGTCGCGCGGCGCCAGGACCAGGCAGGGAGTGCCCGGCTCGACGAGCGCGATCACGCCGTGCTTGAGCTCGCCCCCGGCGAAGCCCTCGGCGTGGACGTAGCTCACCTCCTTGACCTTGAGGGCCGCCTCCAGCGCGAGCGGGTAGCTCGGCCCCCGCCCGATCACGAACAGGTGCTCCCGGAGCCGGATGCCCTCGGCAATCCATCGGATCAGGTCCCGCCGGCCGTCCGCCAGCATCCGTGCGATCTCGTCGGCGGCCTCCTGCACCAGCCGGGCGCCCGTCTCGGGCGCGCCCGTCAGCTCGTAGGCCGTGAGCAGGAGGACCGCAAGCTGGGCCGTGAAGCTCTTGGTCGCCAGGACGCAGCGCTCGGGGCCGGCCTCCAGAGGTACCACGTAGTCGGCCAGGCGCCAGAGACTGGACCCCTCGACGTTGACCAGCGCGGCGACGCGGGCCCCGCGAGCGCGGGCCGCCCGGACCGCGTCGATGACGTCGATGGTCTCGCCGCTCTGCGAGATCGCCACCACCAGCGAGCCCTTGGTCACGAAGTCTGCGAGGTAGGGGAACTCCGAGCCGGTGACGAAGGTGACCCGGCGGCCGGCGATCCGCGCCAGGAGGTACTGGGCGGCGAGGGCGGCGTGGCCGGCGCTCCCGCAGCCCACCGCGAAGACATCGCGCGCCTCGCGCAGCATGGCGGCGAGGCGCCGCGCGTGCCCGCCATGGCGGGCGCCGATGCGCCGCAGCACCGCGGGCTGCTCGTGGATCTCCTTGGTCATGAAGTCGGGATAGCCGGACAGGTCTGCCGCCGCCGCTTCCCATTGCACCTCGGTGATCTCGGGGCAGAGCTCCCGGCCGGTGTCGACGTCGAAGAGGCGGATGGCCTCCCGGGTGATCAGCACGGCCCGGCGATCGTCGACAAACGTGACCCGCCGCGTGTGCTCGAGCAGCGCGGCGTAGTCGGAGGCGAGCAGATTGCCGCCGTCGCCCCCGCCGACCACGAGCGGCGAGCCGCTCTTGACGGCGACGAGCTGTCCGGTGTGCACGTCGAGGATGGCGATGGCGTTCAGCCCGTCGAGCCGCCGGAAGGCGGCGATCACGGCGCCGACGATCTGCTCGGCGCCCGCCGGCGTCCTAGCGAGGCAGTCCTCGACGAGGTGGGCGACCACCTCGGTGTCGGTCTCCGAGTGGAACCGGTGTCCGGCGCGGACCAGCGGGCCGCGCAGCTCGCGGTAGTTCGAGACGATGCCGTTGTGCACGAGGGCCAGGCGGCCCGTGCAGTCGAGGTGGGGGTGGGCGTTCGGCTCGGTCACGCCGCCGTGGGTGGCCCAGCGCGTATGCCCGAGGCCCATGCCGCTGGCCGGCAGCATCGCCACCGCCTCGCCGATCTTGCCGACTCGCTTCTCCAGGGCCACGCGGCCGTCATGGGCCACCGCCACCCCCCATGAGTCATAGCCGCGATACTCCAGTTGCTTGAGCCCGTGCAGCACGATGCCTGCCGCGTCCCCGTCGCCGCCCACGTAGCCGAAGATCCCGCACATGGCTGGTCCTCCTGCCGGAGGTGGGTGCGCGCGATCCGGCGCCGCCATGAGCCCCGAGCCCACGGCTCCCGAGCGCGTGATGCCGTTCCGGCGCCCCGGTCGCGGCCACGTCCAGCGACGCGGCGAGGCCGCGAGCGACGCGACGCCCGCGGACAGCCGGGAGCACCGACAACGGCAACGCGGAGGGAAGGAGGAAGTCAATGGACGGGTCGAGCGACCCGTCGGCACCCTGGGTGGCCTTTGTCAACGCGTCGCCGCGCTGGTTTGCTCCACCCATCACGACCGTGCCCGCCGAGGGACCATCCGCCGAATGTCTCGATCGGTCCCTACCTCGTCATCCGCCCGGAGGCGGATCTGGCGCTCGTCCTTGGCGACCCCTCGCTCCCGCCTTCAGATCGCTCTCGCGCACCTCCCTTCCCGGTGTTCGTTGATGCGATCATACCAGGGTGTCCGCGGTCCCTCAAGGCCACCGCCACATGGTCCACGCCGAGGCGGACGTCATGACCGGCGTATCCCTTGTTGACGTACTGCTCGCCGCCGTGGCAGGATCGGCCCCGGCATCGGCACGGCAGCCTGATGGCGGCGCCTACACGGTCGACGGCGGCTCCATGGCGTGAGGGCAGCGCGCCGCTGATGGCGCTGATCGACTCGAGGATTCCGGAGGCGTCACGATGACGACGGCAAGACCGTCAGCGCGGGCTCCGAGGTTCGATCCGCGGCGCAACATCGTCCCCGATCGGCTGGACCTCCGCGACCGGCCGTACATGCCGGAGCTGCACACGCCACCGGCCATCGAGATGACACGCCTGGCCAGGCTTCCCGTGCTCGACCAGCAGGATACGAGCGCATGCACCGGGTTCGCCCTCGCCAGCGTCGTCAACTTCCTGCTGCGCAAGCACCGGGATCCGCACTCGCCGCCGATGTCGCCCTTCATGCTGTACTCGATGGCGCGGCGCTACGACGAGTTCCCCGGCTCCGCCGAGGACAGCGGCTCGAGCCTGCGCGGGGCCATGAAGGGCTGGTACAAGCACGGCGTCTGCCGGATCGACCTCTGGCCGACGCCGGACATGCCGCCGCCGGCCGCGACGCCGCGGGAGGACTGGTGGCTGGATGCGGCCCAGCGGCCTCTCGGGGCCTACTACCGCGTGGACACGCGGTCGGTGACGGACATGCACGTGGCGTTGCACGACGTCGGCATCCTGTACGCGAGCGCCGTGTGCCACGGCGGCTGGCTCAAGGGCGGCCGCGGCGGTGGCAAGCGGATGTGGACGATCCCGCGCGAGGAGGTCCACCCGGACGACGGCGGCCACGCCTTCGTCATCGTCGGCTACACCGCCGCCGGCTTCATCATCCAGAACTCGTGGGGAGCCCGGTGGGGGACGCGGGGGCTCGCGGTCCTCACGTATCAGGACTGGACCGAGAACGCGATGGACTGCTGGGTCGCGCAAGTGGGCGTGGCCACCCAGCAGCACCTGGAGATCGCCAGGTCTCCGTCGCTGCGCCTGGACAAGGGGAGAGTCCAGATCGCCGCCGACAACACCCTCCGCGACCGCGAGATCTCGCCCTTCGTCATCGACATGGAGAACAACGGGCGGCTGTCCGCGAGCGGCGTCTTCCGCACGCAGCGGACGGACGTCGAGGCGCTCGTGACCTTCCACATCGGCGAAGCGCGGAAGAAGTGGGGGCTCAAGGCCACCGATCCGACCGACGTGGCCATCTACGCCCACGGGGGCCTCACCGACGAGGAGGCGGCCGCCGAGACGGCCGCGCGCTGGATCCCCGCGCTCTACGAAGAGGAGATCTTCCCCATCTTCCTGATGTGGGAGACGGACCTCTGGTCGACGTTGAAGAACCGGCTGCAGGACCTCGTGACCGGCCTGCCGAAGCCCGCCGGTGGCCTGATCGACCAGCTCAAGCGCTTCTGGAACCAGCGGCTCGAACGGCTGCTCGCGCCGGCCGGATCGCTCATCTGGGGCGAGATGAAGCAGAACGCCGACGGGATCTCGAAGGACAAGGAGAGCGGCGGCCTGCTGCTCTACGAGAGCGGGATGAAGTCGCCGTGGTTCACGACGAGCCCGGTCCGCGTGCACCTGATCGGCCACTCGGCGGGCTCGATCGTCCACTGTCACGTGGTCGACCGCCTCGCCCCCCTCGGCTGGAAGTTCGAGAGCGTCAACTTCCTGGCGGCGGCGGCCACCGTCGACCTCTTCAAGGGGACGCTGCTGCCGCGGATCAGGGACAAGACCGTGAAGCAGTTCCGCGCCTTCCACCTCAACGACGCCGCCGAGCAGCAGGACCCGACGTGCAAGCCGGTCCTCGGCTACGGACGATCGCTGCTCTACCTCGTGTCCGAGTCCTTCGAGGGAGGCGTGCGCACCCCGATCCTCGGCATGGCGAAGTACTTCGACGACGAGGTCGGGCCGCTCGAGCTGGCCAACGTGAAGGCGTGGATGGCGCCGGGCCCGGCGAGCGAGAGCACCACCCACGGCGGCTTCGACGATGACCCTGTGACCATGAAGTCGGTCATCAACCTGATCAAGGGGAGAAGGGTGTGACCCAGGCCAGATGAGCGGCAGCCACGACGGCCATGCGCGGGAAGTGAGCCGATGAGCCGGCTGCCGAACCCGGGAGGGACAGGATGAAGCGGATCGCGACCCTCACCGCCGTGCTCGTGACCGTCGTCTTCGCGCTGTTCGTGCTGAGGGAGACGGCCGACGTCGTCGCGCTCGCGAGCGCGCTCCACCCGACCTTCGGGCGGGTGGTCCTCTGGTGTCTCGTGTCGCTCTACGCGCTCTGCCTCGGCGTGCCGACGGCGCTGGTCCTTCGACTCCGCAAGCCTCTGACCGCGCCCGTGAGCGAGTCCGCCGAGGAGTTCGACCGGTACCTGCGACAGCTCACGAGACAGCTCTCGCGCAACCCGCACCTGGCTGGCGTGCCGGTGACCGCCGATCGCGCCGGGGTGGAGCGCGCCGTGCAGGTCCTGCATGGCCGGGCGGACGCGTGCATCACCCGGGAGGCCTCCCTGGTCTTCGTCAGCACCGCCGTCTCGCAGTCGGGCCGGCTCGACGGTCTGATGGTGCTGGTGGCCCAGACGCGGATGATCTGGCGGATCGCGCACGTGTACTGGCAGCGGCCGGGTCTGCGGGAGATGGGCTATCTCTATGCGAACGTGGGCGCGACCGTCTTCGCGGCCCAGACGATCGAGGATCTGGACCTCTCGGAGATCGTCGAGCCGCTCGTGGCGCCGGTGCTGGCCACCGTCGCCGGAGGGGCCACGGTGGTCTTGATCCCGATCGCCACGCTCGTGTCGGATTCGCTCCTTCAAGGCACCGTGAATGCCTTGCTGACGTTCCGGGTCGGGTGCATCGCGAAGCGGTATTGCGCGGGCCTACCGCTCCCGGAGAGACAAGCCGTCCGTCGCGCCGCCACGAGCGAGGCGGTGAGGATGTTGAGCGGGGTCGTGGTGGGTCTCGGCAAGACGGTGAGCGGCGCCTTCCTGAGCGGTGGCAAGCGCGTGATCAAGGAGAAGGGGCGAGCGGGCCTCGCGTCCCTGGCTCACGCGTGGGGGATCACGCAGGTGATCAACAGCTTCCGCGGGAGCGGGCTCGCGAACGAGGGCTCCGGCCCGATCGGGTCAGGGTGAACAGGCCACGGTGACGTGACCCCTCTCACCGTCGGCGGGGGAGAGGGGTCGGAGTCGATTCCCGCTCAGCGTCGCGGCGTCTTCGCGGAGGCGCTGTTCGAGCCCGGTCGAAGCCCAGGCGCGTGCTAGAATGCGACTATCCTCAAACGGAGGTCCAGCGGGTACCGCCATGCGGCTGTGGTTCATCGTGGGGTCCGGCACGTGGCTTCTCGCGCTCGTCCTCCGTGTCCTCGCGCGGGCGCACGTCGAGACCGTGGAAAACGCGCGGCAGACGGTCTCCCCACCGCTGGCGTGGCTGAGGGGGCTGGGGCCACCGTCCATCCAGGTGCCCGTGACATCCACCGTGATCGTCCTCGTGATCATCTGCGCCATCGTCCTCGCCTGGTGGCGACTTCGGCCGACGCCGCTCGCCGCGACGGGCCTCGGCCTCTTCATCGGCGGCGCCGCCGGGAATACCACGGAGCAGATCACCTACGGCAGCGTGACCGATTACATCCCGATCTCGTGGCCCGACGAATACCTCGTGAATGTCGCCGACGTCGCCATCGTCGCCGGAGGCGTCCTCCTGGCGATCGCCCTGCTGTCCTCGTTCGCTCGCCGGTAAGCGGCGCCACAGCGATCACGGGCCCCGGGATGCCCGGAAGACCGGTCGTGCAGCGACCGGCTCCGTGGTGGTACCATCCGGGCGGCGGCCCGGGCCGCGGAGAGGAGCGGTCTCATGGATCTCAACTATTCCCCCGAGGAAACGGAGTTCCGCGACGAGGTGCGGGCGTGGCTGGGCGAGAGCCTCCCGCGCGATCTGCGCGACAAGGTGGTCAACTACCAGGCGCTCGGCAAGGACGACCTGCTGCGCTGGCACCGCATCCTGGCCAGGAAGGGGGGCGGGGCATGAGCGAGGAGCTCAAGGTGAGTCACACCTTCCGCCGGCTCACCATGATCGGCCAGACCTTCGGCGACGCCGAGCACCACCTGGAGCGCTTCGCCGCCTCCGGGGGTCAGGCGTTGCCTTCGTAACCACCCCTTGCCCTCGCTATGACCGGCGACCCGGGGCTGGCCTCGGCCGAACCGGGCGCGACGTCCTGGACCATGACGTGGGCCGTGGCCTTCTTCATCTGCCTCGGGGCCTTCCTGCGAGTCTACCGGTTCTGGAGCTCCGGGCTGTGGACCGACGAGTACGGCACGTGGTGGGTCGTGGCCCCTGGCGAATGGAGCGAGCTCGTTCATCGCGCCGTGCACATCCAGGGACAGTCGCCCTTCTACTACCTGATCGTCAAGCTCTCCACCCGGCTCCTGGGGACCGGCGCCTTCTCGCTTCGCCTGCCGTCGATCGTCTTCGGGACCGCCACCCTCGCCCTGGCCTATCCGCTCGGCCTCGCGCTCTTCCGGCAGCGGTACGCGGGTCTCTTCACCGTCGCCGCCTTCGCCGTGAGCGCTCCCTTGATCTGGTACTCCCAGGAGGCGCGGCCCTACTCGCTCGCGCTCTTCGGCGCCGTGCTCTCGTTCCTGTGCTATCTCCGGCTCCTCGAGCGCGATTCGTGGCGGTGGCGCGCCGCGTACGTGGTGGCGACGGCCGCGGTCTTCTACGCCCACTACGTCTTCGCCTTCGTGGTGGTCGTCCAGGTTGCGCACCTGCTCGTGGTGCGTGGCCGCTCGTGGCTCTCGTCGCGCGCGTGGCCGCTGACGCTGCTGGCGCTGGGGCTCCTCTGCCTTCCGGCGGCGCCGCAGCTCGCGCACCTCTTCGAGCGGCGCGCGGTCCTGGACTGGGTGCCGCCGGTGACGTGGTTCGTCCTCGTCCATCTCTTCGTCGCCTATCTGGACCTCCCGCTGCTCATCGTGCTCGCCGTGGTCACTGTCCTGATCGGGTTCGACGCCGAGCAGCGCCGGCAGCTCTTCGATCGGGTCTCGGTCAGCTTGCTCGCCGTGTGGTTCGTGCTGCCCATCGTCGTCTTCAGCGGGGCGACCGTGCTCCTGGGCGTGACCCTGCTGTTCGATCGATACGTCCTCTTCATCCTGCCCGCCGGCTTGCTCGTCGCCGCCGGGCTGGCCGGTGTCGGGAGGCGTGGGGGCTGGCGCCGTCTGGCTCCCTTCGCCGCCCTGTTGACCTTCAGCCTCGCCTGGAACCTCATCCCCTCCGTCCAGCGAACCGGAGGCTTCGGCGACCGGTACGACGAGGACTGGGCAGGGGCCGTCGCCTCGCTGGAGAACGTCGCCCGGCCCGACGATGTGATCCTGTACGGCACGGCGTTCGCCGAGGCCGACCAGCTGCGGCTCCCGGACCCCGACCCCCTCATCGTCTCCTTCATCGGGGCACCCCTGACCGCCAATCTCCGCCCGGGCCACCGGTACGTGATGCTGGGGCTTCCGTTCAGGGTGAACGATCAGACGCTCCCTTACGTCGACTCGCTGATGGCGCGCGTCGCCTCCCGTCGGCGCGTGTTGATCATCGGCCTCGGCGAAGCGGTCCCGCTGGTGGCGACGACGCTGATCAGCAGCGGCGCCTTCACCCCGGCGGCGGTGACACCGCACGGAATGGTGAGCGTCATCGTGCTGGAGCAAAGAGCGCGGTGAGCCGGTCGGGAGCCCGTGGTGTGGTGACAGACGCGGAGAGGGCGTTCGCCGCACCCCACCCCGACGGGCCGAAAAAAAGGCTGGGGTCGGACTCGATTTGCGGATAGCGTATTCAGGAAACTGAGAGGGGGAGCCCGCTCCGGGCCTCAGCTTTTCACCGCCGCCCGCATCGCCGCCCAGACCTTCTGCGCCGTGAGGGGGAGGTCGACGTGGGTCACGCCGAGCGGGGCCAGCGCGTCCAGCACCGCGTTGGCGATGGCCGGCGTGGAGCCGATGGTGGCGGCCTCCCCGATGCCCTTGACGCCGAGCGTGGTCCGCGGCGAGTCCGTGCGCGTGTGGTCGTTGTCGAAGGAGATGAGGTCGTCCGTCCGCGGCAGCGCGTACTCCATCAGGGTCGAGCTCACGAGCTGGCCCGAGTCGTCGAAGACCGCCTCTTCCAGGAGCGCCTGGCCGATGCCCTGGGCCAGCCCCCCGTGCACCTGGCCCTGGACGAGGAGCGGGTTGACGAGGAAGCCGGCGTCGTCCACGGACAGGTAGCGCAAGAGGCGTGTCTGGCCCGTCTCCCGGTCCACCTCGACCATGGCGACGTGGGAGCCGAAGGGGAACAGGGTGCCGTTGCCCTTGATGTCGCCGCACGAGGTGAGCGTTCCCTTGGCCGCCGCCGCGATCCGGACCCAGCTCACCGAACGGTCGGGAACCCCGCGCACGCTGAACGTGCCGGAGGCGTGGACGATGTCCTCGGGCGCGGCCTCGAGCAGGGTGGCGGCGATCTGCTGTGCCTTCTCGCGCACGCTGACCGCGTTGGCGAGGGCGTGCATGCCGCCCCTGGCGATGGACCGGCTGCCGAAGGTGCCGACGCCTTTGCGGACGCGCGCGGTGTCGCCGTGCACGACGGTGACGGTCTCGACGGGCACCTGGAGCTCGTCGGCCACGAGCTGGGCGAAGGCGGTCTCGTGGCCCTGGCCGTGCGAGGCGGCGCCGGTGAGCACGGTCACGCGGCCTCCATCATCGACTTCCACGTCGGAGACCTCGTCGTCCTCGAAGCCGCAGATCTCCACGTAGGACGCCAGCCCGACGCCGACGAGCCGGCCCCGGGCGCGCGCCGCCGCCTGCTCGCGGCGCCGCTCGGCATAGCCGGCCTTCGCGAGCGCGTGGTCGAGCGCCCGCGCGTACTCGCCGCTGTCGTAGGAGTTGCCCAGCAGCGTCGTGTAGGGGAAGCGATCGGGCGGGATGAAGTTCCGCCGCCGGACCTCGGCGGGATCGAGCCCGACGCGCGCGGCGAGCACGTCCATGGCCCGCTCGATGAAGTACGCGGCCTCCGGCCGCCCGGCGCCGCGGTAGGGCACGGTGCCCATCGTGTTGGTGAAGGGGACGACGGCCTCGACGCGGCCGGTCTGGATGTCGTAGCAGCCCGTGATCATCTGGGCGCAGAGGACCGGCAGGAGCACGCCCACGTGGTAGAGGCAGTAGCCGGCATTGCCGACGATCTTGGCCTCGATGGCGAGGATGCGGCCGCCGGCGTCGGCGGCGAGCTTCAGGTGACAGCGCATGTCGCGCCCGTGGCCGGTGGCCAGCATGTCCTCCCGGCGCGTGGCGCTCCAGCGCACCGGGCGCTTGAGCCGGCGCGCGAGGAGGGGGACCAGGGTGTCCTCCTGGTAGACGGGGACCTTGGCCCCGAAGCCGCCGCCCACGCGGCCGGTCATCAGGTGCACCTGATCCGGCTTGAGCTTGAGGCGCTCGGCGATCTGGTCGCGCATGCCGTGCGGGATCTGCGTGTCGCCCCACATCGTGAGCTTCTGGGCCCGGTCGTCCCAGACCGCGCTGCACGCCCGCGGCTCCATCGCGAAGGGGATGACGCGCTGGTTCAGCAGCTTCACCTCCACGACGACGGCGGCCCGCCGGAAGGCGCCGTCCACGTCGCCCTGCTCGTGCTTCATGCTCGCCCCGAGGTTCGTCCCCGACTCGGGGTAGAGGAGGGGGCGGCCCGGCTCGAGCGCGGCCTCGGGGTCCAGCACGGCGGGGAGCGGCTCGTAGTCCACGACGACCGCCTCGGCGCCGTCGGCGGCGGCGTCCGGCGTCTCCGCCGCCACCACCGCCACCGGCTCGCCGACGTGACGCACGCGCCCCTCCGCGAGCATGGTGTAGCCCTGGCGGTTCATCGAGCCGAACATCTCGGGCGGGATCGGGGTGTGGATCACGCCCACCTCGGCGTTCACGTCGGCGCCGGTGAGCACGGCCACCACGCCGGGAACGGCCCGGGCGGCGCGGGTGTCGATGGACTTGATCACGGCGTGCGCGTGCGGGCTCCGGACGAAGGCCAGCGTGACCGCACCGACGAGGCGGACGTCGTTGACGTAGCGATCGGCGCCGGTGATGAGCTTGGGGTCCTCGAGCCGCTTGATCGGGCGGCCCACGTGCTGGAAGGCCATGCGGTAAGCCTCCATTGCGCTCGGTGGGTGTTCGGGTCCCTGGAGAGGGTTTGGCTCGTCGCATCGTACCACACGGCCCTCTCTACGGGCCGGCTCGATCTGGCCGGCCCGGCGACGGCGGTCGGTGGATTGCGCGTCGCTCACCATTCTTGTACATTGTACACATGAAGAAGGTGACCGCGTCCGAGGCCCGCAAGCGCTGGTTCCGGCTCCTGGACGACGCGGCGTCCGGCGAGGTGATCGTGGTCGAGCGGAAGGGGCGCCGTCTCGTTCTCCGCCGCGAGGAGCCGAACGAGAGGGGGAAGGTCGCCGCGCGAACCTACCGGCGCCTTCTGCGGGTGCAGAACGTCGACGAGGCCGACCGGTGGTCCTGGCAGTGGCGGGGTCCCACCCGCCTCGTCCCACGACGCGCCGCTGTCCGGTGACACTGCTTCTCGACACTCACTTCTTGATCTGGGTCGCGCTCGGGTCTCGGCGGCTGGCCCAGTTCCCCTGGATCGAACGGTATCGGCCGTGGGGTGTCTCGCCCGCGTCCTTCCTCGAAATCCAGTTCCTCGCCGAAATCGGCCGGCTCTCCGGCCGCAACCCCGAGTTCACAGACACCGTGATGGGTGACCCGCGATTCACGGTCGACGACATCCCGCTGGTGACCCTCGTTCGCCATGCCCTGCGACTGCACTGGACCCGCGACCCCTTTGACCGGCTGCTCGTCGCCCACAGCGCGGCCCGCCGCGTGGCTCTCTGCACGACGGATCGGCTCATCCGCACCCACCACCCGCTCCTTCCCCCTGAGCTCGAGTCTTAGGAGCCTGTCGGAGTAGACGCCAGATGGCCACGAGAAATATCGCGACCATGGGCGTTCCGCTTCGAGCGCCGGCTCCGCTGGCGCAGTTTCCGGATTGCTCGCCTCGGACGCACGGGGCCCAGCCCGTGGCCGTCCTGCGGCTCGCACTGCGTCCTCGGGCGAGGTTCGGAAGGCGGGGAGGCCCCCTCCGAGGTGAGTGGAGGGAGTGTGTGTAAACCCTTGTCTTGGCGGGCAAACTGCTTGACAGTCCGCGGCGGCTTCGCTAGACTCTGCCCACTCAGTTGCCCCGGTGCGGCGGTGCCCCCCAGCCAGAGCAGTAGGGCCTGGATGAGTATGGACATTCTCTCCAGCGGCACAGGCGAATTTCGCTTCACGGATCCCGATGTGATCCGCGCGTGGATGCGCGATCACAAGCGCCGGGACTTCGTCGACAAGACCTGCTCGGAGACAGACGCTGTCTCCCGATTCGTCAAGGACGGCGCCTACATCTCCTTCGACTTCTCCTCCTTCACGCGAGGTCCGCTCGGCCTGATCCGGGAGATCATCCGGCAGGGCCGCCGGAACCTCTGGTACTGCGCCAAGTTCACTTTGATGGAGTCGACTCTGCTGGCGGCGGCGGGCGCGGTGGCGAGAATCGATGTGGGCTTCATGGGCCTGGGCGATACCCTGAACCGGGCCGTGGAGGCAGGCAGCATCCGCGTGAGCGAGTGGACCAACGGCACCCTGACCCTCCGCCATCTCGCGGGGGCCATGGGGGTGCCCTTCCTTCCAACCCGGGCGCTCCTGGGCTCCGACACGCTCACGTACTCCGGCGCCAAGGTGGTGACGGATCCCTTCGGCGGCAAGCCCGTGGCGCTGGTCCCTGCGCTCAACCCCGACGTGGGCCTCATCCACGTCCATCAGGCCGATGTCTACGGTAATGGGCGCTGCTTCGGGCCCGGCGTCTCGCCCCTCGAGACGGCCATGGCCGCCCGTCGCGTGATCATCTCGACCGACGAGATCGTCGACCACGACGATATCCGGAAGGATCCCGCCAAGACCACGATCCCCTACTACATGGTGGACGCGGTGGTCTACTCGCCGTTCGGCGCCTACCCGGGGGGCGTGCCCGGCCTCTACGAGATGGACTACGAGCACTGGGGCGAGTACAACCAGTTCGAGCGTCAGGGCCGGCTCGACGAGTACCTCGACCGGTACGTCTACTCGGTCGCCTCGAACACGGAGATGCTGGAGAAGCGGGTGGGGCTCGAGCGTCTGAACGGGCTCCGCCGCCGGGCCACCGTGCGCGAGGGGTACCGATGAAGCAATCGGAGGGGGCCTCGACGGCCCCCTCCGAAGCCTCCCCCCAGAGGCAGGATTGCGCCGGCGGAGCCGGCGCTCGAACGGAGGTCAGTCAGAGCGTGTTGGCTGCTCAACTGACGTTTTCGACAGACGACGTTGTCGCGTACTGGGAGATGAACCGATGAGGGGCGAAAGCCAGCGATGAGCCCGCCCCGCGAGTTCACCGAGGCGGAGTTCATGATCGCCCAGTGCGCCCGCCTGCTCGAGAACCAGAAGACCGCCTTCATCGGCTTCGGCATGCCCCAGGTGGCGGCGATCCTGGCCCAGCGGCTCCAGGCCCCCCAGCTCGTGCAGGTCTTCGAGTTCGGCGCCATCGGGGCCGAGCCTCTCACGCCCTTCGTGCGCAACACCATGGGCGGCCCCGCGAACTGCTACCGCTCCATCGCGTGGACGAGCATGAACCAGATCTTCGCCCAGGCGCAGGTGGGGCTCATCGACTACGGCGTCCTCGGCGCGACCCAGATCGATCGGTACGGCAACATCAACTCCACCATGCTCGGGACCGACTATGGCAAGCCCAAGAAACGCTTCCCCGGCGCCGGCGGCGCCAACGAGGTCGCCTCGTTCTGCTGGAAGACCATCGTGATCATGATGCACGAGAAGCGGCGCTTCGTGCCGCGCGTGGACTTCGTGTCCTCGCCGGGCTACCTGGACGGCACGCCCGAGGCGCGAGAGCGCGCGGGGCTGCCGGCGGGGACGGGCCCATGGCGGGTCGTGACCTCGCAGGCCCTCCTCGGCTTCGACGGGGCGTCGCGGCAGATGACGCTCCTCGGGGTGCTCGCCGGGCTGTCGGCCGAGGCGGTGGTGGCCGAGATGGACTTCGAGCCCCTGATCGGCCCGACCGTCGAGACGCTGGCGCCGCCCACCCCGCGGGAGCTCTCGATCCTCCGCGACGAGATCGATCCGGCCCGGACCATCATCGGGAGGACGGCGAAGAGCTGATGGTGGAGACGGCGAGCTCGAACCTCGATCCGGGCCGCGATACGTTCCCCAAGCTCGTCGCCGCGAACGCCGAGCGCATCCCGGACCGGGTAGCGATCCGGGAGAAGGACTACGGGATCTGGCAGTCGTACACGTGGCGCGAGTACCTGGCCCAGGCCCGGCTCATCGCCCTCGGGCTGGCCGCGCTCGGCTTCTCCCGCGGCGACAGGACCGCTCTCATCGGCGACAACCGCCCCCAGCTCTACTGGGCCATGCTCGCCACCCAGGCCCTGGGCGGCGTGCCGGTTCCCCTCTACCAGGACTCGATCGAGAAGGAGACGCAGTACATCCTGGACCACGCCGAGGCGCGCTTCGCCGTCGTCGAGGACCAAGAGCAAGTGGACAAGCTCCTCCACGTGCGCGAGCAGTGCCCGCGCCTCGAGCACATCGTCTACGACGATCCACGCGGGCTCCGCCACTACGCCCAGCCCTTCCTCGTGAGCCTCGAGCGGCTGCAGGAGCTCGGGAACAAGTTCGCCGTCGACAACCCCACCTATTTCGAGGACCAGATCGCCAAGGGGCGGGCCGACGACCTCGCGGTGATCTGCTACACGTCCGGCACCACCGGCAACCCGAAGGGCGTCATGCTCTCGCACCGGAATCTCATCGTGACCGGACAGAACGCGGCCGCCCAGGAAGGCCTGCGCAGCGAGGACGAGGTGCTCGCCTACCTGCCCATGGCCTGGGTGGGGGACCACATCTTCTCCTACGCCCAGTGCATCCTGACGGGCTTCGCGGTGAACTGCCCCGAGAGCGCGGCCACGGTGCTCCACGACCTGAAGGAGATCGGGCCCACCTACTTCTTCGCGCCCCCGCGCATCTGGGAGAACATCCTGACCAATGTCATGATCCGCATCGAGGACGCCGCCTGGATCAAGCGACGGCTCATCCACTTCTTCCTCGATGTGGGCCAGCAGCTCGAGCGGCGGCGGTTGACCGGCCGCTCGGCGCCGCTGGGGCGGCGCCTCCTGTACGCGCTGGGGCGGCCCCTCGTCTACGAGCCGCTGAAGGACAACCTGGGCATGCGACGCATTCGCCTCGCCTACACGGCGGGCGAGGCCATCGGGCCCGAGATCTTCCTGTTCTTCCGCGCGCTCGGGATCAACGTCAAGCAGCTCTACGGCATGACGGAGTCCAGTGTCTTCATCGCCATCCAACGGGACGGGGAGGCCAGGCTCGACACGGTGGGGACGCCGATCCCCGAGGTGGAGATCCGGATCTCCGAGCAAGGCGAGGTGCTCTTTCGCAGCCCGGGGGCGTTCCTGGGGTACTACAAGAACGAGGACGCGACCCGCGAGATGATGGAAGACGGGTGGGTCCACACCGGGGATGCGGGCTTCATCGACCACGACGGGCACCTCAAGATCATCGATCGGGCGAAGGACGTCGGCCGGCTCGTGGACGGCACGCTGTTCCCGCCGAAGTACATCGAGAACAAGCTCAAGTTCTCGCCGTACATCAAGGAGGCCATGTGCGTCGGCCAGGGGCGTCCCTTTGCCGCCGCCGTGATCAACATCGACCTCGCCGCCGTCGGCAGCTGGGCGGAGCGGCGGAACATCCCGTACACGAGCTACACCGACCTCGCCCAGAAGCCGGAGGTCTACGACCTGATCTACCCGGAGGTCGTTCGGGTCAACCGGAGCCTCGGTGAGGACGAGCTCCTGCGGGGCGCGCAGATCCGGAAGTACCTCATCCTGCACAAGGAGCTCGACGCGGATGATCAGGAGATGACCCGGACCCG
>WNFZ01002024.1_pt1 | contig 19392 bp, 14 predicted proteins | sample 5400081 | NCBI WGS metagenome assembly WNFZ01 (sample SAMN13153365, study PRJNA577476) | soil metagenome | isolation source: 80 cm soil or saprolite under grassland replicate 1 | place: USA:California | collected 2016-06-15
TGTGCAGCCGAGGCCGAGCGACCGCTTGAGCACGCTGTTCGTCGGTCCCGCGGAGGCGTGTCGCGAGACGAGCGGCAGTGCCGCGTTCGCGCCGGACTCGGAGTACCGCACCATCGGGTACGTGGATACCCACATCCCGCCGGCGCCGGCGGCGTTGGGTCACATCGTCGACTTCGCCCAGGTGCTGCACGAGACGCGCGCCGAAGCGGTGGTGGTGTGCGGCTATCTGACCGACGCGCGGTTTCACGATGTGGTGGATGCCGCGCTGACGGCCGGGTGCAAGGTGCTGGCGGTGCCGCGCAGCATCGAGATCGCCGGTGTCGAGCCGAAGCTGGTGTGGCGGCGGGAGCAGCCGTTGGTCGAGCTGACGACGCCGACGCTGCGCGGCGGGCAGCTGATCGTGAAGCGGTTTGTGGACGTCATCGGGGCGAGCTGCGCTCTGATCCTCGCGACCCCTGTGATGCTGATTGTCGCAGCGCTCGTGAAGCTGGACTCCGCCGGACCCGTGCTCTTCAGACAGAACCGGGTGGGACGGGGGGGAAGGCTGTTCAAGATTTTCAAGTTCCGGACGATGGTGGCGGGGGCCGAGGAACATCGCGATGAGCTGCTGGCGCAGAGCATTTATCCAGATCGGCGGCTGTTCAAGATTGTGGGCGATCCACGGGTGACTCGCCTCGGCGTGTTTCTGCGACGGACCAGTTTGGATGAGCTGCCGCAGCTCTTCAACGTGCTGAAAGGGGAGATGTCGCTCGTGGGGCCACGGCCGCCGATTCCGTCCGAGGTTGACCTCTACGAGGCGCACCATTACGCGCGCTTTGATGTAAAGCCGGGAATCACCGGTCCGTGGCAGGTAGCGGGGCGGAATCGAATTACGGACTTCGAGCAAATCGTTGCGCTCGAGACGCGTTACATCCGGGAGTGGTCGCTGCTCGGCGACATCTGGATGCTTTGCCGAACCGCGGTCGTGGTGCTGCGGATGCAGGGGGCATTGTAACTACCGCCGCACCAAGCCGGATTGAGGAGTTCGCGACGCACGGTTCGGAACCCACGCGTCGCTCTCAGCGCGTGGCGTTCGTCACGACGAACTTCTGGCCGGAGCGAACGGGCATAAGTCAGACCGTCAGCGAGTTCGCGCAGTTTCTCGCCGGTCACGGAATCGACGTCTCGGTCGCCACGGCTCTTCCTTATTATCCCGAGTGGCGCATCTGGGATGGTTACCGCTCGGCGTTGTGGCGTACGGAGCGGCGGGGCGGCATGACGATTCGCCGCACCTGGCATTTCGTGTCGCCGGAGCCATCCACGATCACGCGGCTCCTGCACGAAGTCACGCTGTCGCTGTTTGGCGCGCCGCGGATCCTGCAGGCGATTTGGGGAGCCGACGTCGTCTACGTGGTAAGTCCGGGATTGTCGTACGCCTGTATTGGCATGCTATTGTCGAAGCTGGCGCGGCGCCGTACGGTCCTGATCGTCAAGGACGTGATGCCCGATGCGGCCATCGAGCTGGGCATGTTGCGGAGCCGCTTCCTCATCACTGTTTCGCGTGCGTTAGCGCGTTGGATCTATCGCCGCGCCGACGAGATTCATACGCTCGGCGAGGGAATGCGGCGTCGGATCACGCGGGACGTAGAGACGTCGAAGGTGCGGGTTGTGCCCGACACGATCGATGGTGCCGAGCTCGAGCCGGTGGCGCCGGAGGCCAACGAATTTCGGCGTCGTTATGTGCCGGCGGGGACGTTTGCCGTCCTGCACTCCGGCAACATGGGTCAGAAGCAGGACCTCGACCTACTCCTGCGCACGGCCATCCGTTACAAGGACGATCCCGGCGTGCATTTCTATGTCTTCGGAGACGGAGCCGCGAAGGAGCGGTTCCTGCGGACCCGCGACGAGATGGGACTTAGGAATGTGTCGCACCATCCCTTACAGGATCGCGGGATGTTGCGGCATATGCTCTCGGGCGCCGACGTTGTCCTTATCAGTCAGCTGCCGAAGGTCGTGGACATTGTGGTGCCGTCCAAGCTGCTGACGGCGATGGGTGCCGGGGCCATGATCGCGGCGGCATGTGCGACCGAGAGTGAAACGGCTCGGCTCGTACGGGAAAGCGGCGGTGGGATCCTAGTTCCCGCGAGCGACGATGAAGCGCTGGCTGGGGTCATTCAGCGCATTCGGACGAGCGCGGTGAACGTGGAGCGTATGCGTCGGCTGGCACGGGAATTCGCCCTGCAGCACTTCGAGCGGGTGGCGGTGTACGGCCCTCTCCTGAAACAACTTTCTGCATGAGTGAGGAGCGCATGTCTCGAGTTTTGGTGACCGGTGCTAGTGGGTTTATCGGGCATCATCTGACGAAGGCATTGAGGGCGAAGGGCCACAAGGTACGTGGCGTGGATCTCAAGGAGCCCGAGTACGAGCCTTCGGCGGCTAGCGACTTCCGGATTCTCGATTTGCGTCGCTGGGAGAACTGTCTTAAGGCGACGGAAGGGACCGACGAGGTCTATAGTCTCGCAGCGAACATGGGTGGCATCGGCTTCATCGAGTCGCACAAGGCCGAGATCATGCATGACAACGTGCTGATCAACATGCACATGTTGGAAGCCGCCAGAGTGAGCGGTGTGAAGCGGTATCTCTACACATCGTCAGCATGCATCTATCCCGGTTACAAGCAGCATTCTGCGGACGTGCAGCCATTGAAGGAGGAGGATGCCTACCCGGCCGATCCAGAGGACGGATACGGTTGGGAGAAGCTGTTCTCGGAGCGGCAGTGCCGGCATTACTTCGAAGATTACGGGCTGGACACGCGCGTGGTGCGGTTTCACAACATCTACGGGCCGTTGGGCACGTATGACGGCGGACGTGAGAAATCACCGGCGGCGATTTGCCGCAAGATCGCGCTCGTCGAGGATGGCGGGGAAATCGAGGTCTGGGGAGATGGAGAGCAGACGCGTTCTTACTGCTACATCGATGATTGTGTCGAGGGCATATTGCGGCTAATGCGCTCTGAACATCGCGAGCCCTTGAATCTCGGGTCGGATCGGCTCGTGACGATTAACCAGCTTGTAGACATTGTTGCCACAATCGCAGGAAAGGCGATTCGCCGGCGGCATGACTTGAGCAAACCCCAGGGTGTTCGTGGACGCAATTCTGATAACTCACGCCTGCGGTCGGTCCTCAAATGGGAACCACAAACCACACTCGAGCAGGGCCTGCAGAATACTTACCGATGGATCTCGATGATGCTCGATAAACCGATTGCAATTAGGCGCGAAGTAGCCGCTACTCCGTAACGCGTCATGAACCGCCGCCTGAAGGAGTGGTGCCGGCAGTTATTGCCCCGGACCATGCGGCCGCACCGTATCCTGTCCGGACGATTGAAAGGATTCTGGATCGCCACGTCGTGGCATGATTACCCCGCCGCGATCCTGGGCAGAACTGAGAGAGCCTTGCTGGAATGGTTCGAGGAGAACGTCCGAGACGGCGAAACCTGGCTGGATGTAGGTGCACAGTATGGGTATACGGCTGTGGCACTTAGTCGACTGGTCGGGTCCCACGGCCGCGTTTTCGCATTCGAGCCGATGGTGGCCACGGCTGGGCACCTTGCTAGAACCCGCGCGTTGAATGGCCTTGATCAGCTCACCGTCATTCCTTGTGGACTTGGTGCCCCCGAGACTCTTGAACTCCGGCGATTGCCGTCGGTTCGGGGAATGGTCGATAGCACGATACAGCCCACCGATGGGGCGACTGAAGTGTTTCTCCTTGCGAGATTGGATTGGTTCTGGTCAAGTATCGCAAGCGAGGATCTCGCCATTGATGGGATCAAGATCGACGTGCAAGGAATGGAAATCGATGCGATCGTGGGGATGGCGTCGCTGCTTCGGACCTTTCAGCCGAAGCTGGTTGTCGAAATCCATCACGGTGTCGAACGGGGCCGACTCCTCGATCTGTTGGAGTCGTTGGGGTATTCTCGGACTGCTGCCCCGATTGATGGGGTCGTAGGAGGGTCCGAACCGGAATACTTGGACGACCGGAGTTACTTCTTCATCATTCCTCGCGTCACGACAGCTCGCCGCTCGGACGCTTGAGTTGCGTGATCTGCAGGCCTTGCGTTGATGATCGCGCGGCAAATATAACGATGACGAGGAATCAGTATTCTCGGTCGTCCTCGCTGCTGGACGTGACGCAGAGCTACTTATGGGATAGCTCTCGAACTCGTAGGACAGGCGGTTGTCGCCGTGCGCCACGGTGTTCGCCTGCCGGGGATAGGAAGTTCGTCAGCCGCTTAGCGGCGGCGCGCCACAACGAACATGTTCCAGGTCTGAGAATCGAGCTCCTGCTCGGGGTTGTCGAACGACGTCATCTCTACGAGGTCGAAACCCGCGTGATCGAGAAAGAGCTCCAGCTCCAATGGGAAGAAATACCGCATCGCGTGCGTCTCCTCCACTTCCGACACGATCTGTGCACCCTCAACGAGGAGCTGGTGGGCGTGGACGTGACAGAGGTGGCGGCGCAGATCGAGTCGACCGGACGAGAAACGGATCAGGCGTCGCTCGCCGTCGGGGGCTGTCCGCCGCCTTTCGCTCGGCCCGACCGCGAGGACGGCTGCACCGTTCCACACGTCGAACGCGAAGATTCCGCCCGGTTGCAAGTGGTGTCGAACGTTGTCGAGCGATGCGGCGACATCGCGGTTTGTGGCCTGGTATCCCAGGACCGCGAACATGACGATGCACACGTCGAACTGCCGGTTGAGACGGACGTCCCGGAGGTCGCCGAGGACGAACTCGACCTGAGTTTCACGAGGGCCATTCGCCTTCCCGCGCGCCCGTTCAAGCATTCCTGGCGATCGATCTACGCCGACCACACTGTATCCGCGGCGAGCAAGCGGGATAGCGTGATTCCCGGTACCACATCCTAGATCGAGGACCGAGTGCACTTGGCGCGTCGCCAGTTTGAAGGCCGTCTCGAGGCGGTCGCACTCCCCTTCATAGTCCTTTGAGGCGTAAAGCAGATCGTACATTTCGGCATAGCTGTCGCCGAAAGGAATGGGAGGTGTGGTGACGCTCATGATGAATGGTTCCTGCCTTAGACGAGCTGGCAGCGGCTTGGGCGGGAATCTACGGGGTCGGTCTCGTGCCAGCAATCGTCTGGCGCCTCCCACGCGAGCGCGCCCATTGGAGACCTTTGAAGTTCGCAGCGCGTTTCGACCAGTAGGACGTTCCTGATGCGTATCGGGATCTACGCTGAGGTTCGGAGCCAGCAGGGAGGCACCTTCCGGTACACGGTGACCTTTCTGGAGATGCTCCGTGCACTTGATCTCGACGACGAGTTCGTCGTGCTGCACCGACGCAAGACCGACCTCCCGATGACTGCACTAATAGGGGGCGCGTGGTCCCAAGCAACGCTACCAAGTGGGGTAATGGATGTCGTGCAAGACATGGGGGTCGCGATCGTCGGAGAGCAGTTCGCGCGACGCGTCTGGTATTACGCAACTCGCCTGCACCCTAGCAGCGTCGTGTTGACTTCGAAGGGCGAGCCGCGCTTCGATCGGCTTGGGGGGCGGTGGTACCGCGATCGCCGCATGGACTTTGTCGTCTATCCCGTGTACTCGGTCAAGGCGTTTGAGACGCGAGTAGCATCCGTGGTGACGGTGCACGATCTCAATCACCGTGTGTACACAGAGTTCCCCGAAGTCCGAGCTCTGGGGGAATTTGAGCGACGGGAGTACTATTTCAGCAATGTGTGTCGCAGTGCCTTAACCGTGTTCGTCGAGTCGGAGACTGGCCGAGAAGATCTGCTTGAGTACTACGCCGACACGGGCCTAGATGGAGACCGCGTTGTCGTGCTCCCGATGCTACCAGCGTCCACGGTGAAGCCCGGCGTCAGTCCTGGTGAGCGCGCGCGTGTCCGCGAGAGGTATGGACTGAGCGGAGATTACCTGTTCTATCCTGCGCAGTTCTGGCCGCACAAGAACCATCTGCGATTGGTCGAGGCACTGTCTCTTCTCAAGCAGGATGCGGGGCTAACCCCGACACTGGTACTGGGCGGGTCATACTCGGGGGCTCTGCGACGCCGCACGTTTGCGACCGCGATGCGGGCCGCGCGACGCCTTGGAGTTGATCGCCAAGTCCGCCACCTCGGATTTATCCCCGATGAGGACATGTCAGCACTCTACAGTGCTGCGGTGGGCCTAGTGATGCCGACATTTTTCGGGCCTACTAACATCCCCGTTCTGGAAGCATTCGCTGTGGGGTGCCCGGTGGTGACCTCGGACATTCGCGGGATTCGTGAGCAAACCGACGGCGGGGCCATCCTCGTGGATCCGCGCAACCCGGAAGCGATTGCCGACGGGCTGCGGCGCCTCCTCACCTCGAATGACATGCGCACCGGATTGATTCGGCGGGGCCGGGAAGTCCTATCGCGCTACACATCACAGGATTACCGCCGCATTCTGAAGCAGGCGCTGCAAGATACTAAGGTGAGGGTCGGACAGAGGCTCAGCAGTGTCCACAGTGCCCGTCCTGGCCCCGGTAGTAGGACTCTTCAAAGTCGTCTGTGACTGCGGGAACGGTGGATAGTGAATCTAAATAGTGACACGGTCGCTTCGTTTAGGCGAAGGTGGGTTCGCTCAGGTGGAGACCACATCGTGCAATTGGGACGTCCGTCCGTTCAGCAGAGGTGATATAGCTTCATGCGGCTCCTGGTGATCGACAGCATTCCGACTCCGTACAACACCTCCTTTCATGCCGCGTTGGCCGTACACGCCGGCATTGTCTCACGAACAATTTTTCTTGCATCCCGTCATACGAACCGCTCGTGGAACGTGAACCTGCAGAATCTCGCGTTCGACCACCGCATCCTCCCGGGTCTCCACGCGTACATCGAGGCCGTAGAGGTCCCGCTGTACTTTCACTGGGGACTCTGGAGTGAAATGCGGAGTTTCAAACCAGACGTCGTCGCTATCTGCGGCTACGGGTATTTCGCCACTCTTGAGGTCCTATGGTTCGCACGCCTTCACCGACTGGCCGCGGTGCTCTGGTCGGGGGGTCACCTACTGAGCGGATTCTTCAAACGCGCATTGGTCGAGAGGTACAAACGTTGGGTGATCACCCAGTTCGACGCCTATCTCACCTACGGCTCCGCCGCGCGGGACCAACTGGTTCATTACAACGCACCTTCCGAGCGCATTGTCGTAGGCTGTAATACGGTGGACGTCCATTGGTTCAGCGGTCGCGCGGACGCCCTTCGCCGCGTTCGATCCAGTGAAGGTCCACTGCGACTGCTGTACGTCGGGCGCTTCGTGCCCATCAAGAACGTCGCTGCCCTCATTGCCGCGGTGGGCCATCTCCGGCAGCGGGGCCTTGACGTAACACTCATCCTGGCGGGGGATGGTGCTCTCCGACCCGCACTTGAGGCCCAGGCGAATCATGGGGCGCAGGGAGTCACATTTGTTGGGTTCCGCGAAGGTGATGAGTTGGTCGAGGCCTATGTGAATGCCGACGCCTTGGTGCTTCCATCGCTAAATGAACCCTGGGGCCTTGTGGTGAATGAGGCAGCCGCGTGCGGCATCCCATCCGTCGTATCTACCCGCGCCGGAGCTGCGCGAGATTTGATTGTCGAAGGCGAGACTGGACTGACATTCGACCCCGCGGTCGCAGGTGACCTGGAACGAGCCCTTGAGAGCCTGGTCCGAGACCGTGAGCTCTGCCGAAGGATGGGAGAAGCCGCCCATCGCTTTATTCTCACCCGTGACCAGGCACATTATGCGAGCCGACTAGTTGCAGCTGCAGAATCGGGCTTGGCGGCTCGCCCCTATGGTGTGCGACCACTGACGCCCACAGACAGCAACGAGCAGTGACACACGTCTGTGAGGCTAGCGACGTTACGCGACGCGCGTCTCTTGTGCGCCATAGCAGCGAGACGCCCCGCCACCGACCCCGGAGAGCGACATGAGCGGCCCTAAAGGAGTCGAGCGCATACGTGATGGCGACAGCCCTCTAGCAATCATTCTTCGAGCGGAGTACGAGCCGGAGTCGATCGAATTCCTGACGACCAACGACCACTCCTTGCAGCTGGGCGTGATGCGCAGACGACGTGGGCACGTGATCGCACCGCACATCCACAAGCCAGTGCGGCGAACGGTCCAGTATACCTACGAAGCCTTGTTTATCGCACGGGGGCGAGTCGAGGTCACTTTCTTCAGCGAACGTCGCGAGGTTGTAGCCAAGCGCGAACTGGGCCAGGGCGATTGCGTAATGTTGATGACGGGAGGGCACGGGTTCCGCGTGCTCGAAGACTGCAAGATGATCGAGGTCAAACAAGGCCCCTACGCCGGAACGGACTTCGACAAGTTCAGGTTCGGGGAATGAAAACGCCGAGTGTGCGCCGCATTCCCGTATGCGAGCCCTACATGGGCGGACGTGAGGCCGAATACGTGCGGGACTGCCTCGCCACGAACTGGATTTCGTCGGCGGGGAGATATCTCACCGACTTTGAGCGTTCGTTCGCTAGGTACTGTGGGTGTGCGCACGGCATCGGGACGACAAGCGGGACAACGGCACTGCACTTGGCCATCGCCTCCGCGGGATTCGGGCCCGGCGACGAGATCATTATGCCTACCTTCACCATAGCGGCAACGGTGTTCGCCGCGCTCTACACCGGGGCGATCCCCATCCTGGTCGATGTCGAGCCAGACACGTGGACAATGAGGGTTGAAGAGGTGGCCGCGAGGACAGGACCACGCACGCGGGCCATCCTGGCGGTGCACATGTACGGCCATCCCTGCGACATGGATCCGTTGCGCCAACTAGCTCAGCACAATCGGCTCATGCTCCTGGAAGATGCCGCAGAAGTTCACGGGGCCGAATACAAAGGCAGAAAGTGCGGAAGTTTGGGCGATGCAGCCTGTTTCAGCTTCTACGCCAATAAGATCATTACGACTGGTGAAGGCGGCATGGTGGTAACGAACGATGAAGCCTTGGCCGACCGGTGTCGATCACTCAAGAATCTTGCGTTCAATCGCGGGCGGCGTTTCCTACACGACGCTGTTGGATTCAACTACCGGATGACCAACATCCAGGCTGCCATTGGTCTGGCGCAACTTGACAAGATCGATGATTACGTCGCCGCACGCCGCCGCCACGCAGACCAATACATCGAGCTATTGCGGGGCATCGAGGGTTTGCGAATGCCGGTCGAGCGTCCTTGGGCACGCAATGTGTACTGGATGTTCGGCGTCGTGGTCGAGGACGGCTTCGGCTGCTCGCGCGACGAACTGATGAGCGCACTCGCCGCCCGCGGTGTGGAAACAAGGACATTCTTCATTCCGATGCACGAACAGCCCGTGTTTCACCGGCTGGGCCTGTTTCGCGACGAGCGGTACCCCGTAGCGTCGGACATCGGGCGCCGCGGCCTTTACCTCCCCTCGTCCACTGGTCTTACAGCAGAGGACATTCGCTACGTAGTCGACTCGATTCGTGACGTGCAGCAGGACGTCCGACAGCAGCGCCGCCCAAATCGCGACAACGTGTCCGACGCTCCGCTGAGGTGACGCTTCACCCCAGCGCTGACGCATGAGGGTATTGATGATGTTGGGCCGTTGGAGGCGTTGCCTTGGCTAGCGGGCGGGATTCACAGCCCGGTCGTGCGGCACGAGCAACAGGATAGCCACCACGCTAATCAGTTGGGTCTGTATGAACAGCAGTAGGGTGAAGCCGAGGGTCCCAAACCTCAGAAACTGAAAGGCCATCCAGAAGAAGATTGCATAAGCGAAGACACGGCGCGCCGTGGCCTTCCAGGGGCGGAGGAGATCATAAACCCAACCGAAGGAGAGTCCCACGATGTACGTCCCCACAAGCACACCTAACAAACCGCCGAAGGTATAAAGAGCTCCAACGATGCCTACTGCGAAGCCGACGTCCTCTCGTCCGCCAACGCTCACTTGAAAAAATACTTGGCCGAGATCTGAGAAGGCCGGTTTCCCGGCCCAGAGGAACCTGGGGATGAGGTACAAGAGTGGTGCGAAGTTGTAATGGAGGGCTCCCCAGAATGGGCCGCCGATCATCGGCAAGATCACCTGGCGGTCCTGAATGGCCAGCATCGTCATGTCAAAAACGGCGAATTCTCCAGCAGCCAGGTAGAACGTTACTGGTTGTGCTGCGATCGCTGTAATAGCATCCGGCGAGGAGGCGCTTGGGTTGGCAAGATGGTACCCCACGATTCGTGCGAAAAGAAAGAGCGCCATCACTATTCCGCCTGCTGCCGCATACAGAATGGCACGACCGAACGTGATGTTACGACGAAGGTAATGGTACCAAATAAGGGGGAAGAGAAAGAACGGCATCACAGCGGATCGCTTGGGGCTGAGCAGGTAGCCGAACAGCACTGCGATAGCGACTAGGAGGAGAGTACGTCCCTTGTGCTTACCCGAGACCACTGCTCTAAACACGAGGAGCAGAACGCCCCAATCAAAAAATGTTTCGAGGAAGGATGGAATGCCTCCAATCCGCACTCCGGATTCCGACGTAAACGTCGGGGAAAGAAACAGCAGGGTGTTCGAAGACAATCCGCCAATCGCAGCAAGATGCTTCAGCTTGAATGCCAGACCTACAACTAACAATGTGGGAATGGCCGCAGTGCTGATTGGTGACAAGCTCCTCGCTAGCCTCCCCAACTGCGGCAGGTCGAAAGGCCGGAGGAAGGCTCCTGCCCGGGTGCGATATCCGAGGCCGAATGCAGCGAGCCCAAGAAGGGAGAGGGCAAAGGCCGAATTAAACAGACGCTCGCGCGGCCACGATGGGTCAACCCAGGTCGATTGGTAGTCCAGATTCTGCCACACGTGGTAGGCCGGGATCAGAACGTACACGGAGAAATACAACGCGAACACCGTCCCTGGTTGGAAGAAGTCCAACCGTACACCATAGCTCGACGATGGTCGGAAGCAGCAAAAGGGGACGGCACAGAGTGAGAGGGCAAACCATAACACAGTGAGGTCCGGCACGTGACGTCTCTCGCTCAGTTGATGGGCTGCTGCGAACCACGCCACTCCCGCAAGGATCAAGGATAGAATCGTGGCGAAACGCGCTGGCCGGAGTCCCAGGGTGGGTGAGGCGTCGTTCCCGCGTGCCGGTATGTCGCCTAGGCTGCTCACGGTTCCACAGGCTTAAGAACGTACAGGATCAAGGAGCGGATAGATGTCTTGAGTCGCTCCACTAGATTGACCGGCTTTAAGGCGGGGAGGAGCCAGCGCCGAGTGAGCAACCAATTGGCATTCCGTAAGGTGAACACGTGCCGGCGACCACCTGCGAGCTGGCGATTCCGCCGCGCCTCGATGCCTTTCGTGAGGTCGTCAGTGTCGTCGGGCGCGATCATCCCGAGTGACGTGTATGTTCGCTCGTGATTCTGATGAACGCATTCCACTACCGAAGTAGCGTCGATGACCGGTACGCTAAGCACGCGCGCTCGCCAGATGAGCCAGTTGTCGTATAGTGTCCGCCCAATTGCGAACGGTGGGATCTTCCCCCACATCCCCCGCGTGAACACGTAGTAGTCCACTCCCATGTAGGAATGTAGGACGCCATTGCCGCGGATCGCCGACCGCAAGTGATACGCCCAGTGGGGGTTGTCGAAGTCGACCTCTTCCGTTACGTCGAGGTCCCAGCGCCGCCCTATCATTAGGAACGGATCCTTCCGGATTCTCGACACAGCTTCGAGGAAATCATTCATGAGGATGATATCGGCGTTCACATAGCACATTAAGCGGTGTTGAGCGGACCGTTCGGCTGTTACAAAGACATCACTCAGAAGCGGCGTTCCATACTCGTTCCTGGCCACCTTCGGCAGGTGGCGCACACCGAACTCCCGGGCGACGGCAGCAGTTCCGTCATCGTCTCCGAATAGCAGGATGTCACAGCGGGGCTCTAAGTGCGTCCAACTGCGGATGGCGTTGCGTTGAATGAGTCCGATGTGCCCGCGGAATGGCTTGGGTACCGTAAATAGGGTCAGCATTGAGGGGAGATCTTCTTCAGTGCGAGGACCAGGCAATCGCGTTCGGTAGTAAACGCCTCGGTCAGACGGAGCGCCACAGCAAGCGCCATGCGGACGGGGAGGTAGTCGACCCAGCTTCCGACCAAGAAATCGAGCCGGTTGTTGGAGCGATGTAGCCACGCTTTCATGTTCAAGCGCAGCCAGGATTCCGGAGTCGAGCTCCACGACTGGGCGACTTCGAAACCGTGGGCGGCTGCCAGAACAGAGATGGGTTGCTGACTGTATGCGAAGACATGGTACGGCGCAAACCAACCAGCCACCCAATACTTGCCGAAGATCCGGCGCCACGGACTCTTGGCGTTCGGTACGGCCACGTACAATACGCCCGCTGGTTTGAGAACACGATTGACCTCTTGTAGGAGGTCGTTCGGCCGGGCGATGTGCTCAAGCACCTGCATCATATAAACCACGTCGAACTCAGCGTCCGCAAACGGAATCTCTTCGAGTCGCTGAATAAGGGAGACATGCATCCCTGCTGCCTGGTAGGCATCTACAACCGATGGTGTGATGTCCGCGCCAGAGATCAAGACGCCTCGGGACCGAAAGTGTGATATGTATGGCGCGACACCGCACCCATAATCGAGGACTCGAGCCCGAGCTGAAACTTTTACAAAATCGCGGGGGTCAACGTCACCCGAGAACAGGTGGTAGAGTCGCCGCAGGACATCGTGGCGTGATCCCGCTGTGGGCGACAGACGAAGAGCGCTTCCATTCGAGTATCCCGCGTAGAACGCCCGCAACTCGTCGTCGGAAGGGATCGGGTATTGAAACAAGGCGGAGCACGCTGCGCACTCCCAAAACGTCCACTCGCCCGTGAGGCCCCTGCGCCGATCGCGCTGGGTCCCTTGGAAAACGACTTGGTGGCCCCCGCAAATCGGGCACGCGTGACCTTGCGGCGGACTCCAGGAACCAAGGGTCAGACTAGACATCCCAGCCTTTCCATGCGAGCCGGCGGAACGCACAGCACATTGTCCGCGTGGAGGGAATCCCTGAGGTTACGCATGGGTTCGAAGCTCCCCCAGCCGTCCACGATTCGAAAGAACTGGAAGCGCTGCCGGCTCGCGAGGAACTCAAGCAAGTCGGAGGGGACATACCCGAACAGCCGGCTCGTTCTGACATTCATTTCCAATAGCCAGAGGGGCGAGTCCACGCGACGGATAAGACCTTCCGCCCCTTGGAGAACCATCAGTTCTGCGCCTTCCACGTCGACCTTGACCAGGTCTACCCGCGACAACCCACGGTTGCTTACGTAAGCATCCAGGCTCGTCATCCGACATGCTGTCGGTGCGCCACCTTCTGCGGCCTCGATGGAGATCGACGCGTAAGGATGGGGTAGCGTCGTAGGACTGTAGATCCTTCCGACACCACTTTCCGCGCCCACCGCCATGTTGTTGAGAGTCACATTGCCGTCGAGGCCGTTCAGGGCACAGTTGTCGGCCAACTCTTGGAACACGGACGGCTGTGGTTCGAAGGTGTGGCACTGTCCTCGCGGACAGGAGCGAGCGAACAGCGTTGTGTACCATCCAATGTTGGCGCCTACGTCTATTGTCACATCGTCAGCTCGTAGGATCTTTGAGAGCGCCTCGGTTGTTCCCGTCTCGAACGTCCTTAAGAAATACAATCGCTCCCATCCGCAGTCTCTCGGGAATCGAAGCTTGAAGCGACGGTTGTCGCAAGAACAGACGACGTGCGGCCCGGTCCCGAGGATCCGCGCTCCCAACGACATTAGCCTAGTCCGACCATACGCGAGAGGGACGACCCGCAGGTACCACCGAATGGGTAGCACGAGCGCTCTGCGAAGTGAGCCGCGAGTTGTCGTGGGAAGACATTTGGATAGCACTTTGATAGCTTCTCGTCGCAGTCCCGCTGATTCGCTTGGATCGAGGAACCGCAGCGCGACTAGAGTTGCGGCAACCAACCCTACAAACACCGGAATCTGGAGCCACGGGGTCATGACGTCCGGACGCACGAACCGAAGCGCAATTACTCCCATCGAGGCAAGGAGGAGGGAAAGGGCGATTTTTGCGATGCGTATCCACTCGAATGGTACGGCGTATAGACGCTGGCTCAATCGAGCGATGAAGAACGCCTGAATCAAGTAGACCAGTAGGAGTGCGTAAGCAGCTCCAAGCGCGCCCCCAAAACCGATGGTGGCAAGACATAACATCGTGATCAACACGGCCGACAGCACGAAGATTGGCGTAACTCGATTCGTTTGCTCCATGACGTAGGGGCCAATGTCGAGTGGGTACATCAGACCGGACGCCACCTGAGCTAGAGCGACTACCACGACGATCCCTACAGAGAGAGGGAAGGCATCCCGAGAAAGGATAGGAACAATCAGCTGGGCGGCCAGACCCACGCAGATGGCGAGAGTCCCGCCAATGAGCGCGTAATAGGTGAGTACACGAGCATAGATACGCTGGGCGTCGGGACGGTCGAAGATCTTAAACAAAGCGACCATCCACGCCATCGCGAACGGTTGCACAAATAGTAGCTGGAGGACGCTGGCGATTCTCGAGCTCATCGTGAAGACCCCAACATCGGCTACCGTGCCGTAGTGTTCGATAAAGTATCGCGGTGAGCTGAGCACCCACATTGAGGAAAACGTCGCCGGTATGAGCGGTAAGCCGATGGCGAGCAGGCTTCTGATCGGCGCAAATTGAAGGCGGGGGCGGTATCGATGGACCTGTGGGAGGACTACAAACGCTACCAGCAGGCCGTCGGCGATTAGCCGACCGACGAGTATCCCATCCTCGCGAAAACCCCATCTGACGATCAACACGACAGTCGCGGCAAGTCCGGTCGTCGCTTGCAGCGCGGACGCGCCGATGAACCGCCACGCCCACCCCTCGGCGCGATACAGGGTGGCAAACACCAGCCAGATCGTCTCAAGGGTGGAGATGGCGACAATGAGGGCTATTGTCTTATCGTCCAACACGGGGAGGAATCGACTCGCAAGTAGCTTGGCCGCGACAACAAAAACCGCCTCGAGGCAAGCGGTCGAGAGGAGCATGAAACCCAACACGTTGGCGAAGAAGGTTGCTCGCGTCTCCAAGGGTGTTCTTGGGTAACGTGCTAGGATGGCAACATTCATGCCCAGGTTGAGGAGTACCAGAGCGAGGTTAAGCACCATCTCTGCGAGTGCAAAACGGCCGTACTCGGCGGCCTTCAAATGGCCAATGAAGAATGGAATAAGAAGGAAAGCAACTAGACCGTTAAGGGATGCCCCCAGCCCGTAGATCAGTCCCTTCCCGGCCAGTTCACGAAGCATCTCCCTCATCGTTGATGGTGGCCCGGGGAGCGTTTCCTTGACACGATAGCGCGGAGTTCAGACAACGCTGTGTTCAGAGCTTCTACGAAGGTGCGGTACGGCCGCTCAGCCTCGTGTTCGGCAGCACCCAAGAACTCTCTGGCGTAGACGAAGACCAGGGCTGAAAGAACGCCCGCAACAATCGCCAGCAAGACTATCAGCTTGCGTCGCGGAAAGCTCCGGCGATCCGGCGCGACCGCTGGATCGATGATCGTGAGTAGGGGCGTGTCGCGTACCTCAGCAATGCGGGCTTCCTCGACTTCGCGAGTTAGCGTTAAGAAGACCTCTTGGCGCAATTGGACACGTCGAGCCAAACGGTTCTGCTCGAAGGCGAGGAGCGGGGAATCAGCGTAGCGCCGATTGGCCTGCAGAAACGTTAAGTGCTCAGCCTCGGCCTGGTGGAGTTCCAGTTCGGCTTCGGTCAGTCGCTCTGCCGCAAAGCGGCGTCGCGCGCGCGACTGCGATTGCAGCCGCTCGAGGTTGAAAGTGTTGAGGAGCTCCACCATCCGGTTGGTTACCGCTGCTGCGAGAGTCGGAGAACTCCCAACAAATGTTAGCGTGACAATTCCGGTCCGTCGATCGACACGTTGCGTAATGTGGTTCTGCAGATAACGCACCCCGTCCTCGATTCGTACGTCCCCGGTATCATGGCCCAACGGCAGGATCCGCAACAACAGGACCTGCGTGCCTGGCTTGTTGGGGTCATCAAATGAGGAGAGGAGAGTGGCTTTTAAAAGCTCTCTGCTGCCGAGCACCTCCGCAAAGAAATCCGGGGACAACGCGTTGGCGCTTCCTAAATTGAACCCGAGTTCTCCGGCGAGACCCGAGAGAGCGGATGGAAGCGATGCGCCGCCCCCGAACGCCGGCACGAAAGTTGTTCTTGCCGCGTACATCGGGGGTAGCGCCAACGCCAATGCTACGCCGGCGACGCCTGTGAACAGAGGAAGACCGAGGACTAACCTCCACCGGCGGACGACCGGGGTGAGAAGCGTAAATAGGGACGGCTGCCCGTTTTTGTCCGCTGTGACTGCGTTAGGTGGCATTAGGAGACCTCAGTTCAATCGATCCCGTCCTTCCCCGCGTCCGACCATTGTTGAGAGATCGTAGCGATTGAGCGCACGAACTCGCGACCGGCTCAGGGGCGCTGATACTTGTAGAGAGATGCGATCCTAATCGCCCGGTAGGCTGCATACGCCACTCCGGCAACTTGGATGTCGCCCTCCCAAACCACCGCTCCGTTTGGAGCGACCTCGGCGACTTTCCCCGCCTGGGTAAATCCAACGAACGTATTGCCGTTCAGCAGCCTTTGTGCTGATCCGAGGATCGGCGTAAAGATGCCCGGGGTGTGGCGGTATTCCCAAACCAACGTCGCGGTCATGTTCACAGGGTCAAGAGCGTACTCTGCGGCACGACTTTCCGGAGGACTGTGATAGTGGCCGTTATCGTAAAGCAGCAAGTTACCATTGTCTAGGATCCGAGCGTCGTGCTGAGCCCCGAACCCGCCTAGAGGGTCGTTGAGAATTGTGAATTGATTCTTTACGCCGCCCAATTGCCATAGGATATCTCCGCTGCGCGCGTCAATCTTGACCACAGCGTTGAATCGGTAAAAGGAGGCGATATAGTTCCCGTCCCGATCAAAGGCGAGCGAGTTTGGATGGTCAAAGTCGAGATTCCCTATGAATGCCGGGGGAGGATTCACACAATCATCTAGAGAGAAATGGTCCCACGCGCTCCATATGAAGTCTGGTTCACCATTGGCGGAGTGGCGCAAGAGGGCGTGTCCTGCAACAAGCGCGCTCGCAGGTCCCCCGAAAGAAGAAAGGTCGAGATTGCGAATGTCGTAACCGAACAAGTGAGCGTTCTCGCCGGCCCCCTCGTTTGGCGTCAACAGCAACTCGTGAGGGTTTGTGTAGTATGGCTGGCCTGCGAAGTGGTTCTGGACGGTCACACCATTCGGTAGGAACTCGACAAAGCGACCGTAGGTCGGGTTGAAACCGAACGACCTGCCCAAGAACAGGGTAAAATTCCCACTCGGCTGTTGCTTCGCTTCAACCGGACCGACCCCCTCGTCAAACCCCCTGTACCACCGAATCTCCCCGGATCTGTCGAACGCAACAAGAAAAGCTGACGTGCCCCCGTACAAAGCGGTGAGCGTGTACCCCGGACCGGCGGTGCCAGTGATCGCGAGCCGCGCTTCTTGCAAGGGTTCGGGCAGAGACCCGCTTGCGAGCAGAAGTGTATCAGATTCGGTGGTTCCTTTTGGGCCTACGAGCTCGACTTGGTAGTAGTAGTTCGTAGTAGCCTTCATGCCTAGAGTGAAAACCGTGTCGGTACCGCTGCTTACGGGGCGAAACGGTGTAGTATCCGGAGATTGACCAGAGCTCCAGTAGATCACACGAGCGGAGTCCGCGTGGTCGGCGATAAATGTTATCACGGAGGACAGGTTGTTGTACGGATTCAACTGAGCGTTCAACCCCGTAATCGTCGGTGTTACAGGAGCGGCTGGATTGTCCGCTCCGCAACCGAACAAGCCTAGGCTTGGCCCGAAGCACATCGCCGTCCGTACGAAACGTGAGTACAAAAAGCCTCCTAGTTAGCGTGGTGCACGTTCGGACCTCAGAACCGTCTCGCCACCACAAGGATCGCCACCGTGCTCGCAAGTATCTGCGCTATCGCGGCAAATAGCGCGACCGTGTCCGTATGAGGAGCGTTTGGATCTTTAAAGGGCACCAGGACTTCCGACCCCGGCCCCGGCTTCGGATTGCTACTGTGGAAGAGCTCCCAGCGACGCGTCCGGACCTCGCCGTTCGCGTACCGCACGCTCACCTGCCCCTTTTCCGCGGCCCGCGTGAACCCACCGGCGGCTTCGAGATAGTAGTCGAGCGGCGCGCCGCGCTGGTACAGCACACTCCCCGGTGAATTCACTGCTCCCGTGACCCGCACACTCGGCTGGTACTCCGGAATCCGGATCGAATCGCCGGGCTGGAGGATGACGTTGTCGCGCGAGCCGTGATCGCGTAACGCCTTCGGCAAGTCGATGTCGATCCGGCCGCGATTATCTACCGCCCGAAAGAAACTGATTCCTTCCGAGTACGCCCGCGGCGTCAGGCCACCGGCGCGCCCCACCAGATCCGCCAGGCGATCGTCCTTGGCGCGCAACGCGTACGTTCCCGGATACAGCACCTCACCCGTGAGCGTCACGGTCCGCTGCAGCTCGAAATCGGGCTGGCGGAAGATCAGGACATTGTCGTACGGCTCGAGCACGACCTCCTGGGCTGTCCCGCGGGCAGGGAAGGACAGGCCCGGCGGACCAAGGTAGCGATTGGCGGAATCGCGCTCGAACAGGTAGCTCGAGTCGAGCGGCACGCGCAGCGTCGTAGCCAGCTGGCCCTTGGAGCGGTCGGCCGGCAACCGCGCGATCTCGGCCTCGCGCAGATCCACCCCGATCCGCGGCCCCCGCGCGAGCACCATGAGCTGGCGCAGCGTCAGCCCCGGGCGCCACGGAAACGTGCCCGGCTGCTGGACCATCCCCGTGATCGCCACGGTATACTGCTCGGCCGCCGCCTCCAACGAATCGACCTGCACCACGTCGCCATCCTCGAGCGCGAACCGCGGCAACACCGCCCCGGGCATCGGGACGTCGATCGTCACCCGCGCCGTCGTTTGCGTCCCGCGCGCATCAGCGGGCAGGATCCGCTCGACCTTGACGCGTTCGAGCGCCGCGTCGGGGCGAAATCCGCCGGCGGCCTTGATCACATCAGCGAGCGTCTCGCCCGACTTCGTCTCGTATACGGCGGGCCGCAGCACCGCGCCGCTCACGCGCACCCGTGACTCGTGAATGGGTACAAACACCACGTCACCCGTCTCGAGTCTCACGTCGGCACGTGTGTCACCGCGGAGCAGGTAATCGTAGAGGTCGAGTGTGGCGACAGTTTTGCCGAGGCGCCGCACATCGACGCCGCGCAGCTTGGCGCGCTCCGTCACCCCGCCCGCGGCATACAGCGCCGTGAAGACGGTGCCGAGTGAGCTGATCTGATAGGCGCCCGGCT
>WNFZ01003066.1_pt1 | contig 19392 bp, 17 predicted proteins | sample 5400081 | NCBI WGS metagenome assembly WNFZ01 (sample SAMN13153365, study PRJNA577476) | soil metagenome | isolation source: 80 cm soil or saprolite under grassland replicate 1 | place: USA:California | collected 2016-06-15
GCGTGCTTACCAACCACGCGGGCGACACCGAGAACGGTTATAATTGCTCCATGTCGACGCCCATTTTAACCACGAAACTGTATATCCCGCCACCGCGACCGAACGTGGTCCTGCGCCCGCGCCTGAGCGAGCGGCTGAACGAGGGTCTGCACCGCAAGCTGACGCTGATTGCTGCCCCGGCCGGCTTTGGGAAAACCACGCTGGCCAGCGCATGGCTCGCTTCTTGCGAGTGGAGGGCCGCCTGGCTGTCGCTTGACGAAGGCGATAGCGACCCCACCCGCTTTCTGACCTACCTGGTTGCTGCGTTGCAGACGATTGCGCCGACGATTGGCGCAGGGGTGATGGGCGTGCTCCAAGCCCCGCAGCCACCGCCCATCGAATCGATTCTGACGGCGCTGCTCAATGACATCACCACCCTCCCAGACCATGTCGTCCTTGTCCTTGACGACTACCACGTCCTTGATGCCAGACCGGTTGACGATGCCCTCGTCTTTCTGCTTGAACACCTGCCACCCCAGATGCACCTGGTGATCACCACCCGCGAAGATCCACCGCTGCCCCTGGCGCGGTTCCGCGTCCGGAACCAATTGATCGAACTGCGCGACACGGACTTGCGTTTTACTCCCGCCGAAGCGGCCGGATTTCTCACCCAAGTGATGGGCCTCAACCTCTCGACGGAAGACATCGATGCACTCGAAGTCCGCACTGAAGGCTGGATTGCCGGACTACAATTAGCCGCACTTTCACTGCAAGGACATACTGACGCCACCAGCTTCATCCGATCGTTCACCGGCAGCAGCCGCTTCATCATCGATTATCTTGCCGAAGAAGTGCTTGAGCGCCAGCCTGAAGCGATCCGGGCGTTTCTGTTGCGAACCTCCGTGCTTGAGCGCATGTGCGGCCCTTTATGCGATGCGGTACTCAACGTTCAGAGCGACGCTGCGGCGCTGGCCGGCTCATCAGAACGCATCTCGTCACAGGCAATGTTGGAAAAGCTGGAGCGATCGAACCTGTTCATCGTCGCGCTGGACGACGAGCGACGTTGGTACCGCTATCACCATCTGTTTGCGGATCTGTTGCGGCAGCGACTGCATCAGAGGAGCACCTCGTCTCCAGGGGATGCAAGGGATGGCGTGGCCGAGTTACACATCCGTGCCAGCCAGTGGTATGAAGACAATGGCCTAGAGATCGAAGCGTTTCAGCATGCGGCTGCCGCCAATGATGTCGAGCGCGCCGAGCGCCTGATTGAAGGAGCGGGCGTGCCGCTGCACTTTCGTGGCGCGGGTGGCCCGGTACTCCGCTGGCTGGAGTCACTGCCTGTGGCAGTGCTGAATGCCAGACCATCCTTGTGGGTAACGTATGCCTCGGCGCTCTTCTTTGTCGTTCACCAACATACTGCCGTCGAACAGAAACTCCAGGCTGCTGAAGCGGCTCTGCACGGCACCGAAGCAGACGACACAACCCGAGACCTTGTCGGGCGGATCGCCTCCCTGCGGGCTACGTTGGCGATCATCCAGCACGATCCGCAAACCATCATTGCCCAGTCACGCCGCGCCTTGGAGTATCTGCACCCCGACAACCTGCCTGCCCGCACTGCCGCGAGCTATACGCTGGGACATGCCTACCAGCTTCAGGGCGACCGTACTGCGGCCAGCCAGGCCTATGCCGACGTCATCGCTAGCAGTACGTCGTTTGGGGCTTCGATCTACACAACGGCGGCGACGCTCGGTCTGGGTCAAGTACAGGAAGCAGACAACCAGTTGTCTCTCGCGGCAGAGACCTACCGGCGTGTCCTCATGTTGGCAGGTGATCCGCCGCGGCCGATTGCCTGCGAAGCGCATCTTGGCCTGGCTCGTATTACTTACCAATGGAACGACCTGATAGTTGCTGAGCAGCACGGGCAGCAATGCCTCCTACTGACGCGGCAGATCGAAAGCGTCGACACCTTCGCTGCCTGCGGGGTGCTGCTCGCCCGTCTGCGGCTTGCCCAGGGCGATCTGCCCGGCGCGGTTGCTGTTTTGGATGAAGCCGAGGCGTTCGTGCGCCGGCATCACTTCGTGTTTCGGATGCCTGATGTTGCTGCCGCCCAGGTGCTCATACTGCTTCACCAAGGCCATCTCGCGGCGGCCGCGCAGCTGGCTGCGACCCACGACCTCCCGATCAGCCAGGCCCGCATCCACCTGGCTCAGGGTGACCCGGCCACAGCACTAGCGATGCTGGAGCCAGTACGCCAGCAGGTGGAGGCCAAGGGTTGGCAGGATGAACGGCTTACGGTGATGGTGCTGCAGGCGGTGGCGCTCCATGCGCAGAGTGAAACGGACACGGCCCTGCACCCGCTCAGTGAGGCTCTATCGCTAGCAGCGCCGGGCGGCTTCATCCGCATCTTTGTCGACGAAGGGGTGCCGATGGCGCGTCTGCTCTACGAAGCCCTTGCTCACGAGATTGAACCAGCGTATATTCGTCGGTTGTTGGCAGCATTCCCAGTTGCCGAGCCTGCGCAAACGATAGCATTGCCCGTGAGCGGCCTTGAATCCGAATGGCTTGAGCCGCTCAGCGCGCGTGAACGCGAAGTACTCCAACGGATCGCCGAAGGGCTGACCAATCAGGAAGTTGCTGCAAGATTGTATCTCTCGCTGCATACGGTCAAGGTGCATGCGCGCAATATCTACGCGAAACTGGGAGTCACGAGTCGCACACAAGCGGTTGCTAAGGGAAGAGCGTTGGGGATCTTGTTACAACCGTAATTGCCTGGATGGCTTCATCCGGCAGTGTTGACCTATACCAAAAAGACGGGCCAGCTTCTCGCGGCCCGTCTTTTGATTCCCCTTGCAAGCACTTGCGAATAATCCTCAGAGTAGCTCTTACGAGGTATGACACTACTCCCACCGGCCGCGTATAGTGACAGCAATGGATTTCACCAATCTCGGTAGAGCTAAAAGAGGAGCGAAAACGATAGGTACACGGACATGGCAAATAAACCCAACCCAACAACGGATCCACGTCAACCAATGGTCTATCAGATCCGAATCCAGGGCCATCTGGGTTCGGAGTGGACAGACTGGTTTGAGGGTCTGTCCATCACGCTCTCTGACAACGGCGAGACGCTCCTCACCGGCCCGGTGGTCGATCAGGCCGCATTGTATGGCTTGCTCAGAAAAGTGCGTGATCTCGGCATGCTATTGCTCGCGGTCAATCGCGCCTACCCCAGCCAGGCAGATGCGGCAGATGTCAAACAGTGAATTGAAGCAAGCTGCTGAGAAAGGAGATCGGCCTTTGATCCAGTGCTCGCCTCTTTCAGCCCCCAGGAACAGGATGGGCGACACACGTGTATGCTGGTTCAATGCAATCGAACGTGTCACTATCGGAAACAGTCGAATCGACAAAAGGAGCAAAACGATGACTACCAAAGAAACGATGACTACCTACAGAACGACCGCACGAGTCGTGGGGGTGGTGTACCTGGCGGGGTTCGTTGTCGGCATTGGAGGGCAAGGACTCATCCAATCCATGCTTGGTGCGCCGAATTACCTTTCCACGGTTTCCGCAAACAGCATGACCGTGGCAATCGGCGCGCTGCTCTGGTTGATGGCCGTCGTTGGCGACGCCGCTCACGGGGTGCTGATGTTCCCGATCCTCAAGCAACACAACGAGCGCATCGCCGTCGGCTACCTGGCTGCCAGAATCGTCGATGCCATCTTCATTGCCATCATGGTGCTCTTCATCCTGATTCAAATACCACTGGGGAGCGAGTACGTGAAAGCAGCGGCCGCCGACGCTTCCTATCTTCAAGCCCTGGGCAGGCTGTTCACACAGGCGCAGCTGTATGCCTACGAGATCGGCATGAGCACGCTTGGGATATCTGGTTTGCTGCTGTGCTCCACCTTGTACGAGGCAAAGTTGGTTCCGCGCTGGCTGGCCGTCTGGGGCCTGCTTGGCTACGCGATCATTTTGTGCGGAATGGTTTCGGCAGTCATGGGATCCGGTCTGGGTGATCTTTCCTCGCTTCCCGGCGGCCTGTGGGAGGTGTTCATGGGGGTGTGGCTGATCGTCAAAGGATTTAACGCATCTGCATTCGTTTCCCAGGCTCCAAGAACCGGCACCCTGGCAGAACCACTTGTCGCATAGCTGGATCTCGCACATGCATGAAGAGCGCCAAAGACAACGTAGGACAGAAGGCGGAGGGTGGCTGAGTCTCGGAGAACGTGCGTCGACCTGGACAGGGCTACTCAGGTCGACGCAGGCAATCGAAATTGACACATTGCCGCTGATTGCTCGACAGAATGGATAAGGAAGGATAACCACATGCTAGCGATTGTAAACACAACATACGGGTCACCAGATGTGCTGAAGCTGAAGGAGGTCGAAAAACCGACTCCTAAGAGCAATGAAGTGCAGGTCAGAATACATGCGACAACTGCAACAGCAGCGCACCTTCTCATTCGAACCGGTCGCCCATATATTGGTAGATTGTTCATTGGAATCAGAAGCCCCAAGAACCCAAACATCGGGACTGAGTTCGCCGGAGAAGTTGAAGCAGTCGGCAAAGATGTGAAACTATTCAAAGCCGGTGATCAGGTTTTTGGATCTACGGGCATCAATGGTGGTTGCTACGCCGAATACAACTATCTCCCTGAAAATGGGGTACTGGCAATCAAACCGACCAATATGACCTATGCACAGGCCGCCGCCGTTCTTGATGGAGCATCAACAGCACTGCACTTCCTCAGAGACAGGGGAAATATCGGGAGTGGGCAAAAAGTGCTGATCAACGGCGCATCTGGAAGTGTCGGCACAGCGGCAGTACAGCTTGCCAAGTACTTCGGTGCAGAAGTGAGCGGCGTATGCAGTGCAGCGAATCACGACATGGTGAAATCGCTGGGAGCTGATACGGTCATTGATTACACAACAGAGGATTTTACCAAATTCGGCCAAACCTACGACATCATTTTTGATACAGTCGCCAAGAGTTCATTCCAACAGTGTAAAAGCTCGCTCAAGCACAATGGAATCTATCTTACAACTGTCGCTGGCCTGCCACAGATGGTACAAAGCGTGTGGACGTCGATAGTGGGCAGCAAAAAGGCGCGGTTTGGGGCGGCAGGTTTGCGCTCGACAAGCGCACAGAAGGCAGACCTGATCTTCCTCAAGGAACTAATTGAGGCCGGAAAGATCAAGGCGGTCATTGATCGGTGCTATCCGCTTGAACAGACCGCCGAGGCGCATCGGTACGTCGAAACCGGGCGCAAAAAGGGCAATGTGGTCATCACTGTGGCGCATAACCACAACAGCTGACAAAAGGCTGTGCCTGCCTTTATGAAACGTCCATGCAACGCAGCGGCGGGGTGCGGGCCAGCTGCGCTGAACGCTCGGGGTGTGATGCACGAGTTGGCAGCAGGTTGTTAGTCACCGGAAGCGCTGGGAGGCTGACGTATCAGCCATCCGTTTGATGAAGAGCACCATCCTATGGCACACGGTCTCAGTGAAGGGCTAAATAGTAGTTGCGCTCGAGAGGAGCAGCCATCATGCACCAGATCGTCCCTGATCTCTCTGTCCTGCGCGGATTTCCGCCATACGCCATCAATGTCTATCTCATGGGCGACGTGCTGCTCGACGCCGGAACCCGGTACGCCGGACGCCGTATTGTGCGACAACTCCGTGGACGGCAGGTTCACACCCATGCCTTAACGCATGTCCATGCGGATCATCAGGGGGCGAGCCATTACGTCTGTGGCACCCTTGGGCTGCCATTATGGTGCGGTGCCAGCGAGTCGAGCGCCATGGAACGGGGAGATCTATCGCAGCAGCATCCACATAACCGGGTCACGGCCTTTCAAGAACGGTGGTGGGCGGGTCCAGCACATCCAGTCGCTCGTGCGTTACGCGAAGGCGATGTGGTTGGCGGCTTTACCGTCATCGAAACGCCAGGACACTCACCGGGCCATCTCGCCTACTGGCGTGAATCGGACCGCACGTTAGTCCTCGGAGATGTCCTCGTGAATATCAACTTCTTAACTGGACAACCGAGATTAAGCGAGCCGCCGCGCCAGTTTACCCTTAATGCCACGCAGAATCGAGCGTCGGCACGAAAACTTGCGGCGCTCGCTCCAAAAGTCGTCTGTTTTGGACACGGGCCACCGGTGTACGACGGACACACGGTGGTCGAATTTATTGACCGATTGACCTGAATGCCACCAGGAAGCGCGACACGTCACAACATGTTATGGTGGTGGTCGTTGTGAGGAATCCACGAAAGACATGCCCTGTCCACAGGAAGAGAGGACTGTTTGTCGAAGCGGACTGGTGTACCAAAGAACAGATCGGAAGAGGTCATCGACGGACTATTGGAGATTAGCATCAATGGCCGGGAGTAAGAAAATGGGTAACGTGCTGGCGAACCAAACAAAAAAGACTTGGCTTTTAGGAAAGAGCTGCTTGAAGCCGGCAAAGTAGTACCTGTTATAATGGATCTATGTCGACGCCCATTTTAACCACGAAACTGTATATCCCGCTACCTCGGCCGAACGTTGTCCTGCGCCCACGCCTGAGCGAGCGACTGAACGCGGGCCTGCACCGCAAGCTGACCCTGATCTCTGCCCCCGCTGGCTTTGGGAAAACCACGCTGGTCAGCGCATGGCTCGCTCTCTGCGGGCGACCAGTCGCCTGGCTGTCGCTGGACGAAGGCGATAGCGATCCGACCCGCTTTCTGACCTATCTGGTTGCTGCGGTGCAGACGATTGCGCCGACGATTGGCGCAGGGATATTGAGTGTGCTCCAATCGCCGCAGCCACCGCCACCCGAAGCAATGTTGACGGCTTTGCTCAATGAGATCACCACCATCTCCGACCATTTCGTCCTGGTTCTTGACGACTACCACGTGATCGATGCCACACTGGTTGACACGGCCCTCAGCTTTCTGCTGGAGCACCTGCCACCACAAATGCACCTGGTGATCACCACCCGCGAAGATCCCCAGCTCCCCTTGGCTCGGTTCCGCGTCCGGGATCAGTTGACCGAACTGCGTGCCGCCGATTTGCGGTTTACCCCCGCCGAAGCCGCCAGATTTCTCAGCCAGGTGATGGAGCTCGACCTCTCGGCGGAGGACATTGCCGCCCTGGAGGGCCGCACCGAAGGCTGGATTGCGGGGCTCCAGCTGGCGGCCCTCTCCATGCGCGGGCGCGATAACATCGGCCAGTTCGTCAGGGCGTTCGCCGGCGACAACCGCTACATCGTGGACTATCTGGTCGACGAGGTGCTGCAGCGTCAGCCTGAACCGGTGCGGAACTTCTTGCTCCAGACCGCCATTCTCGACCATCTGAATGGCTCGCTGTGTGATGCTGTCACCGGCCAGGAGCGAGGCCAGGTGCAACTCGAGGCCCTGGAGCGTGGCAACTTTTTTGTCGTGCCGCTGGACGATACGCGCCAGTGGTATCGCTACCACCACCTGTTTGCCGAGGTTCTCGCTGCACAGTTGCGGGCGGAGCAGCCCGATCGGGTATCCACGCTGCACCGGCGCGCCAGCACGTGGTACGAGCAGCATGGCTCGGCGGCCGATTCGATCCGGCACGCGCTGGCCGCCCAGGATTTCGGGCGGGCGGCGAACCTGGTCGAGCGGGCATGGCCAGCCATGCGCCGGATGAGACAGGATACCACCTTCCTGGGCTGGCTGAGGGCGCTGCCCGACGAGGTGCTCCACTGCCGGCCCGTGCTCAGCGTTGCGTATGCTCTAGTGGTACTGGCCAGCGGCGAGCTCGCGGGCGTGGAGCACCTCCTGCGCTCCGCCGAACGGTGGCTGGACACGACCGCAGCCATGGGTGCGCGACCGGACGCCCCAGCGGCTGCGATGGTCGTCGTGGACGACGAGGCATTTCGCCATCTCCCGGGTACGATCGCGCTTGCCCGTGCCGGACTGGCCCTGGCGCGGGACGATGTGCCAGCGACCGTGACCTATGCGAGGCAGGCGCTCGATCTCGCACCGGAGGACGACCACCTGACCCGCGGAGGGGCGGCGGGATTCCTGGGACTCGCAGCCTGGACGAGCGGCGATCTCGCGGCAGCGCACCGGACGTATGCCGAGGGCATGGCGCATTTGCAGATGGCCGGGAACATCGCTGACACAATCAATGGCGCCATCACCCTGGCTGCTCTACGGATGGCGCAAGGGCATCTCCATGAGGCGATGCGAACCTACGAGCACGCGTTGCGGCTGGCGACGGCGCACGGCGACCCTGTACTGCGGGGAACGGCAGACCTGTATGTGGGCATGAGCGAGATCGAGTGTGAGCGTAACGATCTGCCTGCCGCCACCCAGCACCTGGCTTCTCAGCAGGTGCTGGGTGAGCACACTGGGTTCCCACAAAACCGCTATCGCTGGCGGGTCGCGATGGCGCGCATACGCGAGGCCCAGGGCGATCTGGCCGGCGCGCTCGACCTGCTCGACGAAGCTGAGCGGCTGTACATGCGTGATTTTTCCCCCAATGTGCGTCCCATCGCGGCGCTGAAGACACGGGTGTGGCTCGCGCAGGGGCGGTTGGGTGACGCCCTCGGCTGGGCGCGTGCGCAGGGCCTGTCCGCCCAGGACGACCTCAGCTATGGGCGCGAGTTCGCGCACATCACCCTGGCCAGGGTGCTCTTGACTCAGTATACGATCGATCGTGCCGATCACTTTATGCGTGAGACCATTGGACTCCTCGATCGCCTCCTGCAAGCGGCGGAAGCAGGCGAGCGGACGGGCAGCGTGATCGAAATCCTGGTGCAGCTATCTCTCGCCCACCAGGCGCACGGTGACCTCCCTGCTGCCCTGGTGCCGCTCTCGCGTGCCCTGACGCTGGCTGAGGAGGAGGGCTACGTCCGCATGTTTGTAGACGTAGGCGCACCCATGACTGAACTATTGATAAGGATGAAGGATGAAGGCGGAAGGATGAAAGAGTATATTCGCAAATTGCTGGCTGCCTTTGGAAAGCAAGAAGATGTTCATCCTTCATCCCTCATCCCTCATCCTTTGATGGAACCACTGAGCGCGCGTGAGCTTGACGTGCTTCGGCTGCTCAGGACCGACTTGAGTGGCCCGGAGATTGCCCGTGAGCTCATGGTGTCCCTGCACACCCTGCGGACGCACACCAATAACATTTACACCAAGCTCGGGGTGACCAACCGGCGGGCGGCCGTTCGCCGGGCACAGTCTCTCGATGTGTTCTAACGCACCCGCGAACACCACACGCAGCCCCGGCAGGTTTGTCGTACACCTGCCGGGGCTTTTTGTTGCCCACGCAGCATGCCCATTAGAGAGATCAACACATCAATCAACACATGTGGTGATGCCTGCTCATCACATGAGCTTGTATCTTGTGATCGAAGACACGAAGGGATGGAACGAGGTGGATACGCATCCATAGGAGAAAAAGCACGAGGCGCAGCATGAGTGCAACACACCCATCAACGGAGGATCATCACGAGCCTGGACAGTACGAGATTCGCCTTAAGGGACACCTTGATATCCGGTGGGCCGACCAGTTTGCGGGCCTGAGCTTCACCCACGCAAGCGACGGAACAACCATCCTCGCTGGCCCACTCGTCGATCAGGCCGCGCTGTATGGCGTGCTCAGAAACGTGCGTGATCTCGGCCTGCCATTGCTTTCAGTCATTCTCATTGAACCCAAACCGGCGAACGGGCCGGATGGCAACGTGGACACGGATCGCAATCGTTCGACAAAGGAGACAAACCCATGAACGCCAATCGCCAGACCACCGTCATTCAAGAGAACAACAAGGAGCGTAAAATGAAGATAACAACCTCGAAACTCATCCATTGGGCAGGTTTATCCGCTATGGTGGCAGGGATCATTTTCGCGGGCATTCAGCCGATCCATCCACCTGACGTGCTTGCGTCAGTCACCACCACCCCTTGGGCAATCATCACCCCCGTGAAGACGGTGATGTGCCTCCTTTTCCTGCTCGGCATTACGGGGATCTACGCCCGGCAAGTGGAAGAGGCCGGGTGGCTTGGTCTGGCCGGCTATCTCCTGTTGAGCCTCATGTGGGCGCTCCAGATGGCCTTTATCTTCGCCGAAGCCTTTATCTTGCCGCTGTTGGCGACCACGGCACCGACGTTTGTGGAGAGCTACCTCGGGATCGTCAATGGGCACCCCGGCGTGATGAACATTGGAACCCTCGCAGCGATATATAACCTCCTGATAGGGATCCCGTATATGCTCGGCGGGCTGCTGTTTGGCATCGCGACGCTACGCGCCGGCATCCTGCCGCGCTGGCCGGCCGGTTTGCTTGCCGTCGCGGCCGCGGTCACCCCCGCGGCTGCGCTGCTCCCGCACGAGATCCAGCGGTATGCGGGGATTCCGGTGGGGTTAGCTCTCGCTTGGCTGGGCTATGCGCTTTGGTCGGAACGGCGAGCGCACGCCTCGGAAATCGTACCTGGCAGGGCAAGCCCCCAACTCAGCCAAACCGCAGCCGAGTAAGATCGCTGGAAACCGGATGGCGTACACAAGCGGCCACACGGCCGCTTGTCTCATGAGGCCCTTGATTGTCACGCTATCAATTCAATCACCACGGCTGGTGATGACGCCGTACCACCCAGCCCTGTAGCTTCGGAACGTGCGGTGAAACGCACACCGCACTGCCTCTATTCGTCCAAGGAGCTGAAATGAAGAATGAGTTAGGGAAATCTATGCCCCAGAAACCCAAAGCGCCATCAGGTTCGGCAAACTGGCTCGTCACCGCACTGATCGTGCTGAGCGCCATTCCGCTCGCCGCCGGCGCCTTCCGCCTGACCCAGCTGGCCAGCGGCGCGGACATCACGCCGGCCAACGCCCGGTTCTTTGCCTCGCCGCTGCCGGTGGTGGTGCATATCGTAAGCGCCGGCGTCTATGCCATCTTGGGCGCGTTCCAGTTCGCACCCGCCTTCCGGCGGCGCCGGCCCGGCTGGCACCGCGCGGCCGGGCGACTCGTGGTGCTCTGCGGGCTGCTCATTGGGCTGTCCGGGCTGTGGATGACCCTGTTCTATCCCTGGCCTAAGGGCGACGGTGCGCTGCTGTATATCTTGCGGCTCGTGTTTGGGTCGGCCATGGTCGTGTCGATCGTCCTCGGCTTTACCGCGATCCGGCGCGGGGACGTAAGGCGGCATCGCGCATGGATGCTGCGCGGCTACGCGCTTGGGCTTGGCGCGGGCACGCAGGCGCTGACTCTGGCGGCCGGGGCAGTGATCCTCGGCCCGCCGAGTGAACTTAGCCGAGCGCTGCTGATGGGCGCAGCCTGGGTGATTAATCTGGCCGTGGCCGAATGGGCCATCCGCACGCGGTCGGCCTCGCCAGCCCGCACGGCATCAGCCGTTGTTTCCCTTCTGCACTGAGCTCAGCCGTCACAGCGGCCTAGAGAGCGCCGCAGAGCTTCGTTCTCAGGCGGGACTGCATGAGGAGCGCGATGCGTGAAACACACATAACGGCAACCGAACACGACACGCCTTGGCGATGTGAGCTTCGCATCAAGGGACACCTGAATAACCGGTGGACCGACTGGCTTGAAGGCCTGACCATCGCGCGAGAAGACAACGGCGAGACGCTGTTAAGGGGTCGGTGGCCGATCAGGCCGCGTTGCATGGCTTGCGAAGGAAAGTGCGTGATGTAGGCATGCCCTTAGTCTCGGTAAGGGGCGTCAGGCCCAGCCAGGCCGATGCGTAAGGTGTCAAACACGGAGTTGCGCCAAGCTGCGAAGACCAGGAGATCTGCCCGTGATACATTTCTCGTCTTTTTCGCACCCTATAGTGACTATCTTGGTTGTGCCGAGCGTTTAGAGTTACCCTAGCGTCATCGTCAATGTACATCAGCTGGTGTAGAGACACCTCAGGAGGAAATGTAACCATGAAAAATTTGATTGCAAACAAGTACGCCACGTTGTCGTTGATCAGTATTATGCTGACAGCGATTATCAGCGCCAGCCACCATGTTTTCAGAGATGGACTCGGGCAGATTGTTCTCTTTCTCATCATCATCCTTCTGCCGTATGTGTTGATACGTTGGTTTACCCATACCGGAACGAAATGGGCGGTCGCGATATATGGCCTGTACAACATACTCATCATCGCAGGGCTTGGTGTGGTTGATGGCTTCCTCGACCATACCTTGAAGGCGCTTGGAGTACAACACACGACAATTCTGCCTGGCGGAGAAGCCGAGGTTGTGAAGACGGTCTTTTCGCTGTGGTCTCCAGCGGCAGGGAATAGCTTCTACGAGGGCACAGGTATACTCACGTTCATTGGCAGCGTCTTCGCGACGGTCTATTTGTTCCAATTCGTTCGGACGCTTCACCAGCGTACCGAAAAAACAGCGAAGGAGCAGGTGCATGGGCCAGGAGAAGCTGGTGCATGAGGATACGTTCTTCGTACGACTGATCAAGGATGACGAAAGAAGATCATCGTGAGTACCAACTTCCAGAGATAGCGTGTCATAAAATAGACCCTCAAGCGCCCCTATTGCAAAATCTTCGTAATAGGGGCTTTACCATTCGGTGCAATCCCTTTCACACGGCGGATGCCACGCATGGTTCGTTCAACCTCGGGATCCTTGGTCGGAAGGCCGTGGCGGGCCTGCTTGTGATAGTAGCCAATACTGCTCAGGCGGCGATCAATTGTCGCGACAGTGAAGCGGTCAACCAAATCGACGATGTAACACAGGATCGTTTCAGGAGAGGCGGGCAGCGCACGGCGCTTGTGGTCGTCGCACCAGGCGCTGAAGTGTTTCCAGTCGGCAGCGTAGGCATCGAGCGTGTTTTTGGCGTGACTATGCGTGACATAGGTACGCGCTCGCGCCAGGAGATCTTCGACCGGCGTCAGTGAATCGGTAGTGTCAGTCATTGGGTTCCTCGTAAGCTCTTGGAAAGGCAAATACATCACACGAGCGTACAAGGTACGGGATACAGAACGGTTGTTGGTGTCGAAAATCGGTGCTTCAAATAAAACAATGTCGCATTTTGAATACGAATGTTGCGTTACAGCCTGGACGCTGCTGACATACTGGTGTCACTGCCGCGTGCTAGACTATGACTCTGAACAACGGGTTCTCTTACCACGGCAACAATCAGAGAAGAGAGGAACATCCATGGCAAAGCTTCTGGGACCCGATTTTATGAGCTTGCAGGTACGCGATCTGGCGATCTCTCGTGCTTTCTACATCGATCTCCTTGGCTTTACGGAAGACCCACACTTTCGTGCGCCAGGGTTCGTGCTCTTCGACACGACCACCATTCCATTTGGTATCAGTGAAGCGCGAGTCAACTTGGACGAAGCCATGCATCTGGGATGGGGTGTCACGCTTTGGATTGATTGTGATAACGTTGATGAGCTGTACACCAAACTCGAAGCAGCCGGGGCGACTATTGTTCAGAAGCCCTACGACAGTCCGTTTGGTCGCGCCGTGGTGTTTGCCGATCCGGATGGCTATCGCATCACAGCCAACCAAAACCCGTGGGACCGCTTTCCATTAGGCGGTCGGCGGTAGGTCAGCAGACACGGTTGAGCAGGAAACGGTTCGTCTCATGGCAAGGTAAAGTCGGCGCAAAAAGGGTAGAAGGCTTTGGCTCTTCTCGAAAGAGGCCAAAAGCTTCTACCCTTTCTCGTCACCGAAATCTTGCTCACGGTCGGTAATGTGGTTCACCCTCACTTTCCGTGGAGCTGATTCCTGGCCCGGCTTACTGATGCGGTCGGGCAGAATCGCGAAGCTCGATTTTCGGCTTCGATCACGGAAAGTGATACCACTGGCGAACTCCATTTTCACTCTCAGGCGGCTTGAGCCTGACGGTAGAGTCGTTCAAATGTCGAGTGACGGGTCTTGGCCTGCGGAGTCTCGTCTAACCAATCCGCGATGCGGAGGAGATTGAGCGCTGCAGCGGTCGCTAGATGTTGCAGCCGCGTTTTGGCCAGCCCACGATAGCGCGCGTGACGGATGCCACACCGCCGCACTCCCTGCGATATCGTTCCCTCCACGCCTGCACGTTTGGCGTATTCTTCCTTGAAGCTGTCGGTTCGCACTCGCTTGCGCCGCTGCTGGAGCGCTTCGTACTGCTCGCGCGGGCGAATACTGATACAGCGGCGTTGTCCATCCGTACACTCCGAGCGATGCGCACAGGCTTGACAGTCACGCATCGCAAACTTAATCCGTATTACCGGATTTTCGCGCGGGTCGATCGTCGGGTTCCAATTGATACTGGTGCATCCGGCTGGACATCTCGCCTGGCGTGCCTCCCAGTCAATCACAAAATCGGAGGCGGCAAACCCTTTATCTTCTCGTCCTTGTCGCCGATAATCGCCACGTACTGGACCAAATAAGTTGATCTGATACTGGCGCTCGCTGTCCACCAGCAACTCGGCATCAATATAGCCCATATCGGTCAGATGCACGCTTGGCAGCAGATCGCGTTGTCGGAGTGATGCATGTATCTGGTCAGTAACTGCATCATCTGGTGTGGTTGCTATCGTGGTTTCTACGTTTGTAATCAGATGTGGTAGCTCGGCATCACAACTTTCGGTCAAATGGATTTTGTAGCCGACCCACGAGGTACTGCGCTTCTGAGAATAGCGCGCCTCGAGGTCGTAGGGCGAGCCGATATACTGCGCTGATGGTGGTATCTCGTCATTGGTACGCCAGCGCAGCGTGTCCTGGTCACTCCAAGTATAGTTTTGGAGCCAGACCTGACGCAGCGTTTGCACAGCAGGGATGGTGTGGAGCCAGTCCGGGGCGTCGGTGGTCGTGATGGCCTGCAGCAGGGTTACTCCATCAGCGCCGATAGTGCTTGCAAAGGCAACACGCTCATCTTTGCTCTCAGGCAGGCGGTAGTCTTCCATGCGCGGTCCGTAGCGTTCAAGCCAGTCGGGAAGGCTGTGGGCAAGCAGCCAGTTTGGGACGATGACGGCGAGAGCATTAAGGGCGTGGCGCATCGTCGCACCGACACATTCCAAGCGATTGAGCGCACGCACTGCCGCCAGCACGTGGGTAGAATCGCTGCGCTGCCGCCCGCGCGAGCGCAACAGCCCCTGGGCACGGAACTGGGAGAGCAATGTGTCGAACAGCAAGTACTCAGCATGGTCTTCCACTAACCGCGTGCGAAACTCACTCAACACAGAAGGGTCAAAGCCGGCGTCTGTGAGTGGTAAGGCCAGCAGATATTTCCAGTCGATGCGCGAGCGCACGGCGTCGGCGGCTTGTTGATCGGAAAGGCGCTCGGCAAACTGCAAGATGGTGATCACGGCCAGCCGGGCTGGGTCAAAGGCGGGCTGACCGGTATGCGAGAAGAGGTGCGCGAAGTCCGGGTTATGAAACAGTGGTCCAAGGGTATCGCGCAAGCGCAAGTAGCGATTGCCTTTGGGAAAGGCGGCCTGAGCGACACGAACGGTTTCCTCGGGGATGATATAGAACAAAGGCGCATTCAGCGACATCACACACCTCGATTGCTGGTCGACGACACCTCCAGTGGGGTTGGAGTGATGATACAACAAGCCGGCGTTTTTCGCGCCTTTCAGCACTCCGTGCTTCCAAAATGGAGTTCGCCAGCGGTATCGAAAGTGAGGGTGAACCACTTTTAGAGCTATCCCGTTCAAATGCACCTCTTCTTTTTGGTGTACTGGCTCGTTGACGTGGAGCACCGCCGCCTGGTGGATACGTTGATCGCCGTGCAACAGCATGATGGGATCGTGATCTCCTGTCCAAGCGCGGTGCCTGCGCTCCCAGTCAACAACTGTCGCCTAAAGGCAGGCAGCTTGTTCCTCAACCCAGAAATCCGGGTCGGAAACGATAGGCTGGTTGCGCAGCCCACCGGCAAGGGATATGCCCCCACCGGCACGGTACTTGGCCGCGATATTGCGAGCGGCGTTCAGGTCCGCATTGAGATGATACCCACACTGCCGACACTTGAATGCGCTCTGGGAACGCCGGTTGGTGCGGGCAGTATGCCCACAGCAGCTACACAGCTGCGAGGTATGTCGCGGATCAACCGCAACCACCGTACAACCGCGCTCCTCGGCCTTGTACTCAATTTTGGTTTTGAGAGAGGCGAACGGCCAGCTATGCATCCGGCGTTTCGCCCGTCGCTGCTTGGTGGATTTCTTGCTCTGTTTTGTCCGCTTGCGGATGTCTTTCAGGTTTTCCAGCACGATCGTCGCACCAGGGCTGGCGGACTGCACGATCTGCTTACTGAGGACGTGATCGGCATCTTTTCTGAAGCGTGCCCGACGTCGTTTGAGCTTCCGCAGGTGCCGTTTGGCGGAGCGGCTGCCCTTCTTTTGCAACGCGCGGATCTGCTTGAAGTAGCGGCCCTCGACGGCTTTCCAGCGTCGCTTGCCAAGAAACTGGTTGTTGGATGTGACCGCTGGCCGATTGATGCCTAGATCGATGCCGACCACATGATCGGTCGGCTGGATCTCTGGCGCGGGGACGGTGACGACCACGTGCAGCCACCAGCGCCCCTCCCGTTCGATCAGGTCTGCCGTATCAACCGGATGTCCAACATACTTCGCCGCATAGTCCTGGACACGGAACCGGATCGTTTGGCGCCCACCGACGAGCGACATGCGCACCGTGCGGCTTTCCCAGTCTATGCGATAGGTATGCAGGTTGTAGCGTGGCGGGCAAGCTGCTGATTGGGGTTGGCTGACCTTCTTCTCGCGGTGCTCGCGCTCGTACTTGTGGCGCAGGGCCAGGGCGCTCCTCACGGCCTCGGTCGCCTTGATGCGTGCTTGCACGTGCAGATCGCTCACCAGGGCGGGATAGTCGGTTTTAAGCGGATAGTACAGCGCGCGGTGCAGCTCAATACCGTTTTTCTCGTTCTGCTGCCAGCCATAGGCACACACCGTGTTGAACACCGCGGTAAACTGGCGGCTGGTTTCCGCGAGTGCGGCAGCCTGGATGGGCGAGGGTTCAAGCTCAATGCGTATCGTGCGCTGCATATGAGGATTATAGCATATGTAGCACGTATGTTCGAGTACAGCATAGCCCAGCGTAGGGCTGATGCAAAGTCGTAGAACCATGGAATGCTAACCCAGATATGGGACGTTGTGCTGATGTTTGGAGTAGTAGCGCCCCACAGGAGCGTGGCTCGCAAACGACGGCCGCCCTGTTCACCCGACCAAAGCTGACCTTGCATCAGCCCTATAGCCCAGCGCTTCCTCTGTCGCCTAAAGTGCGACAGTCCCCGCACCGTGGTGATGTCGTACCGGCGAAACGGCAGGCACCTCCCAATGGTGCATAGGGCCGCTGGGATGTAACAGTTTCGCACACGGATCGATCACCTCATATGTGCCTTTTTCGCCTAAGATGGGAGCCGGACGATTTTGCGACGTACACACCTTAGATAAGGATTAGGTAAGGACGCCACACAATGACTATCACCGCCTCAACGAATGGCCGCGATCCCCAAGCGGCCTCTGCCATATCCCCCGTTGCCGGGGGTCCGCTTGCCGCCACCTCCATCAGCCGTGCCAGCCAGGCCGCGCTAACCCAGGCGCTGAATACGGCGTTGGGTATGGCTGAGAAGGCCGGGCTCGACGCGTCGTCTGCCACACTGCTGCGCACCACGCCGGACGAAATGCTCGGATTTCGTAGCGTACTAGAGCTGGCGCTCCAACACTTGACCGCCGGGAACGCCCCCGCCGCCACAGCCCTGCTTCAGCAGGTGCTCGGGCCAGCATTCGCGCTCGATCAGAACCAGATCACGCTGGACACCGCGTCGAATGGAGCCCGAAACGCGCAGATCGCCTACCAAGCGGTCGCGCCCTCCGGCGCGGCTGATCCGCAGGTCCTGACCGACCCCGCGAAGCTGCGCGATTGGGCGGCCGCCGCCGAGCAGGTCGCGGTTGCCTTCGACGATCTCGTCACGCGACTCAAGGAACGGGCCGATCTGTTGTCCCGGAGCCAGTAGGGGTAGGCGGTTCGTACCACCTTGGTGCTGCCGCTCCCATCTGGCGGAGGGATCAGTATGATCGAACCCTGGAAGTCATGTACCGCACGCCAGATGGCGGCGGCTTGTCCCTGGCGCGACAACCTTCGTGGCTGTCTCCGAGACGTGTGGCTGCATGACAGCAGCCCTGCCAAGACCACGAATGTTCTTAGCAGCGATTACGTCCGCGTGACCAGCGCAGCCACACGACGTACAGCGGAAGGTGGATTGATTGGGGCGATTGGCTTTGTCGATATGTCCGCAAGACGGGCATGTTCGACTGGTGTTTCGGGGATCAACCAGCACAACGGGGATACCAACACGCTGTGCTTTGTAGGCGATAAAAGAGCGGAGTTGGAAGAACGACCAGCTATGCAGTTGAGCACGCTGCTGCCGCTTAGCCCTCACCCGCGTGCGAATACCCTTGAGGTCTTCAAGGCTGATCGCTCGCTTCGTGCGTTCGGCAGTCTCAACCAGGCGTTTGCTGATCGTGTGGTTCACGTCTTTGGCAAAGCGGCGCTCTTGGCCGGCAAGCTGTTTCAGTCGCCGTCGCGCCGCTTTTGTTCCCAACCTCTGGAGTTTTGTCCGCAGTCGCCGATGGCGATAGCGCACGTTGTTGACCGTTCGGCTGCTGTGGATGGCACCATCCGAGTCGCTGGCGATGTTGGTCACGCCGAGATCAACTCCCAACACATCGTCAACGTCCTGCGCATCAGGTTCCTGTATCTCGCACGTTACCAGCAGATACCAGTTGCCGCGATGAAGCAACAAATCACTCTCGCCCTGCCGCGTTTCCAACATCCGCCGCTGACGTTCACCACAGACGAACGGAATCGCCTGCCGCCCGTCGAGTGTCCAGATCGAGAGCGACGAGTCGAGCAGGGAGAACGAGAGGATGCGGTCATCGTAGGCGATACTGGCGTGCGGGCGAAACATCCGCTTGGTCTGTTTGTCCAACTTGTAGGCATCGCCCACTTTGGCGAGCACGCGCACCGTCATCTGTGCCGACAAGCCGAACGTCTCACGCACATGCTGATAGCACAGCTTTTGCAGCGCAAACTTCCCAAACGTATGTGTTTCCCACGCGACATCGCTGATGGAGTTGCACGCAGCGTTGGCCGCTTCAAGCGTGCGCTTGAGCGCATTCGCTTGTTCGGGCGTCGGCTGCAACTTCAGGTGCGCGATCAACTTCATATATTGAATTATAGCACAAAGGAGCGACTGATGCAACCCGAACGCCGTATAGCATTCCTCTGCGCACCAGAAGGCGGCGGCTTCCTGCCGCCATTTCTGTAAGTCGCTGTGTCTGCGATGGTCGAGGCCCGCGCCGCCCCTGGCGCTGCGGTCATCTCATCTCGTCGTCTCCACCTTGGAGCCCGTCTGCTGCACGCTGGCGTCGGCGCTCGCTTTTTGCTCCCACAAACCGCCTCGCCTGGGGCGCAGCTCCCACCGCTGCGCCCG
>WNFZ01004363.1_pt1 | contig 19388 bp, 16 predicted proteins | sample 5400081 | NCBI WGS metagenome assembly WNFZ01 (sample SAMN13153365, study PRJNA577476) | soil metagenome | isolation source: 80 cm soil or saprolite under grassland replicate 1 | place: USA:California | collected 2016-06-15
AAGACGATCTCTTGGTCGACCCCCATATTCTTAAATCGGGCCGCCACGTACCGTGACCCTTTTTTATTAGGGAGCACGACCAGGTTGAAATCCGAGATTTCAAAATCCTGAGCATCGTACAGGGGATCGAAGTCGATCTGATCCACTTCGCCTTTTGAGTCCTCTTGGTCCTTAAGATAGAGGTCAAGGAGCGGTTTGTGAAAATAGTTTGAAAGTAGTTTCTTGCTGGCTGGGTACTGCAACGGGTCTGACTTTCCAGAGTGTTCCTTATACAGCTGGGCAACCAATTCCTTTCCTGTGTCGAGGTTTGATGACCCAGGTTGCGCCGAAGCGAACCCCGCGACCAGCGCCAAAATTGTTACGAGTACAATTAATCGGTTCATAGATCCCTTGTTCCTAACCAGAATAATACGAAATTTTTCGTGTAACCAATATTCAAACTTGATTACAATTACGAGCGGCGAGGACGATCGAATCGGCAGCCGAAAATCGACATCAAACCTCGAGCCTTCGCGAGTGCCCCCCGGCTCGGCCGGCGAAGATCGAACATCAAACTTCAGAAAGTCCGGATATAAGCTTTGGCGCGCAGACCGGCGATCCAGCGTTCCTGGAGATCTTGTGCTTCCTCCTGGAGTAGTTTCTTCTCGATTTCTGGCCGCGCTTCAGCAAGCGAACGGGTTGTGCCGCCCTCCCTCTCCTCGACCTTGAGGATGTGGCATGTTGAAGGCGACCTTTTCAAGTGGCGCGGCGAGCGTTTTGCGTTCGATCCAGCCCCAGTCCCCGCCGACATCGCGCGTCCCGTCTTCAGAATAACTCTGCGCCATGCGCTCGAACTCGGCGCCGCCGGCCAGTTGGCCGAGGACCTCTTCGGCCAGTGCTTTCTGCGTGGCAGACTGCCCCGTATCCGCGTGGCCGGGGATCATGATCATGCGGAGCTTGACCCGTTCCTTGGCGGTGAATTCCGCGCGGTGTTTTTTGTAATACTCTTCTACTTTCGTCGGTGAAGAAATTGGATTCCGCTTGACGTTCTTGGCGCGCATCGCCTGCACGATCATCCTTTCGGTCTCCCTTTGTTTGAACTCGCCCAGCGAATAGCTCTGCGCCTCCAGCGTCTTGATAAACGTATTTCGGTCGCCACCGAATGACTCCTTGATAATTCCGCGCACTTGTTCTTCTACAAAATGATTCGGAATTTCAAATTTCTCCTTCTGAAACGCCTGAATGATGAGGCGCCGGTCGATCAGATCCTTCAGCGCCGCTTCCCGCGCCTCTTTCAACCCCTTTTCCAATTCCGCGCCGCTATATTGCGAACGCAGCAACTTTTCCCGGGGCGCGGACAACTCACGGACTTGCGAGTATGTGATCACGTCTCCGTTCACGATCGCGGCGATCCCATTGATCACTTCGGGCTCAGCGGCGAATGCAGCACAGCAAAGTGGCAATAGAGCCGCCCCGGAAGCCGCCAGTAACGCGATGGCAAACCAACGCAGGATGTGTCTCATAGTTTTTTAATCAACTCCAAAATTTCACCGAGATACTGCTCGATTCCGGCCGCAACTAAACGGGGGAATTTGCCCGCGACAAGTATAAAATCCTCGTGCCGGGTCAGCATCAATTTGCGGTCGCGCACCTCGACCCGGGTCACGCCGGATTTTGCAGCCGCGAGCTTAATTTCGGTGAGAAGAAATAAATTGTCCACCGCGACTGGGAATGGCCCAAACCGGTCACGCCAATCGCGGCGCAAACGATCCAATTGATCGCGCGTCGTGATTTCGGCAATCTCGCGGTACGCTTTAATGCGCAAGGTGGCATCGCTGATAAAAGTGGTCGGAATGAACGCGGGGATTTTGCTCCGGAAGCTGTCAGCTCCCCTTGGAGTGGGCTTTAGCTGCTGAACGAATTCCGCTTCATTTGTGGCGACAAAATCGATCCGCAGATCGACATCAAGCCGGCGCTGCACTTTTTCGCCTTTGAGCTGCGCGACCGCCTGCTTGAGCAACTGACAGTATAAATCGAAACCCACCGTCATGATGTGGCCGCTTTGCGCGGTGCCAAGGATGCTGCCGGCGCCCCGAATCTCCAGGTCGCGCATGGCAATGCGAAAACCCGCGCCAAGGGAGCTGTACTGCTTGATGGCGTTGATCCGCTTGCGCGCAGCGCCGATTGCCATCATTTCGCGCGGAAGAAGCAGATAGGCGTACGCTTTGTGCTCGGCTCGGCCGACGCGTCCGCGCAGTTGATAGAGATCGGCGAGCCCAAACCTGTCCGCGCGATCGATGATGATCGTGTTGGCGTTTGGGATATCGAGGCCGCTTTCGATGATTGTGGTGCAAACAAGCACGTCAACTTTCCCGGCAATGAATCGCGCCATGACGGCTTCGAGTTCATCGGACCCCATCTGGCCATGCCCGATTTCCACCCGCGCCTGCGGGCACAGATGGACAATGCGGTCACGCGCACGATCGATGGTTTGCACACGATTGTGCAAAAAGAAAACCTGACCCTGGCGCTCCAGCTCACGATTGATGGCATCGCGGACAATTCGCTCATCATAGGCGGAGACCATCGTCTCGACGGACAGCCGGTTGAGCGGCGGCGTTTCGATCGTGGACATGTCTTTTACACCCACCAGCGACAGGTAAAGGGTGCGCGGAATGGGCGTGGCGGAGAGCGTCAGGACATCGACGAGCTTAAACAGCTCCTTGAATTTTTCCTTGTGCAGAACTCCAAACCGCTGTTCTTCATCGATCACTACGAGCCCCAGATCTTTAAAGACGACATCGCCAGAGATAAGCCGATGGGTGCCGATGACGATATCGACGCCGCCTTCGCGCAAAAGTTGGAGGATCTTTTTCTGCTCTCCTTGCGAACGGAAACGGCTGAGCATTTCGATTCGCACGGGGTAATCGAGCATGCGCTGCCGAAATACTTCGAAATGCTGCTGAGCCAGAACAGTCGTCGGCGCGAGGACTGCAACTTGTTTGCCGTCCATGACGCCTTTAAATGCGGCGCGAATGGCGACTTCGGTCTTGCCAAAGCCGACATCACCGCAGATCAAACGATCCATCGGCTGCGGACGCTCCATGTCGATTTTCGTGTCGATGATTGCTTTCAATTGGTCTGGCGTTTCGCGAAACGGAAACGAATGTTCGAATTCCGCCTGCCATTTGCTATCAGGAGCAAATGTGTGCCCGGGATGCATCTGCCGCTCCGCCTGGACCGCGAGCATTTTGCCGGCGTAATCGAAGATTGAAGCCGCCGCGTTTTTCTTGGCGCGCGTCCATTTCGCATCGCCGAGCGAACTAAGGGGCGGCGATTTTTTTCCGACGCCGACGTAACGCGAAACCAAATAGGCTTGTTCGAGCGGGACGTAGAGCTTTGCTTCGTCGGCAAACTCGAGTGCTAGAACTTCCTGCTGCTCGTCCTGGTAGGGATCCCGTTTTTGTGGGAGGCCGTCCGCCACCGCGTGCTCCGGCGCGCCCTGCGGTCGCGCCCTACCAATTTTCACCAGCCCCAGAAATCGTCCCACGCCGTGTTCGAGATGCACGACGAAGTCGCCTTCGGTGAGCTCGCTGAAATCGATCTGTGCGCGACGCCGTTCCGCACGATGCAGGCGGCGCCGTGGATGGGCGGCCAATCGTCCAAATAATTCAGCGGCCGAAAGAACGACGAGATTGGCTGCCGGAAAACAAAATCCATGCGCGAGCGTTCCTTCGAGAAGATCGACATCATCCAGCGCCTCCTTCTCGCCCATCACCTCGTGGAAGCGCTCGATTTCGCCTTCAGTCTGAAAATAAATGACGACCTTGGCCTTGTTCGCGCGCCACCGTTCCAGGCGTGCGGAAAACTGCGCGCGTTTCGCTTCGATGAGCATGAGATCACCGATCGCGAACTCACCGGCTTCGCAATCCTGAAACGCGCCGCTGAAATCTTCCGGACCGATCTCTATCCAGCCTTCGCTGATTTGTATGTGCGCGTTGGAAGTTTTTTCGGGTTCAATGTCAATCGCAAGATGATCGCGCGAGATATGATCGCGGACGACTCCGCTTTGATCTTCAGTCGCTCCCAGCAAAATATCGACCGAAGTCAAATCGCGCACCGAGCTTTGAGTATCGATATCGAATTCGCGCAACGAATCGATTTCGTCGCCAAAGAATTCCAGTCGCACCGGTAATGGCGCCTGCCACGAATAGAGATCGACAATGCCACCACGGACGGCGAATTGCCCGCGTGTAGTGACTTGAGCGACGCGCTCATAACCAGCGCCCGCGAGTTGCTCGACGAGGTGTTCCATGTTCGCGTTTGCCTCGCGCCGAAGTTGAACAACTGCGGATTGGAGCTCATCACGCCTCGGTGCAGCTTGATTAAGACCTGCGCGCGTTGCGACGATCAGATGTGGGCCGGGTTCGCGATCAACCTGCATAAGCAGCGCGAGCCGTTCGGCTGCGATTTCTGGATCGGGCAAAACATTTTCGACCGCGGCAAACTCGGCTTCCGGTAGAAAAAGTGCCGCCGGATGCCAGTTCAGCAAGCTCTCGAAAATCAGTTCTTGAGAATGAACATTGGGACAGAGGATCCAAATTGTCTCGTGGATGCGAGGGGCGATCGTAGCGACGAGAAATGCCTGGGCCGGCTGAGTAACGTGTGAGAACCGCACCGGCCATTGCGCTCTATCGATTGCGCGAAGTTTGCGCGCGATCGGCTCGCTCGCCGCAACGATCTCTAGAAGCTCTTTCCGCCACGATTTCTCCATCGCTTAGCTGTCGCCGAAAAGGAGTGGAAGTTCAAAATTGCCCGACAAAAAGCGGCTCGGCAGTGTTGCTCAATTGTCAGTCGGGAATGCTGGGCGAATCGGATGTCAGGCTACCAGCCTGACTTGGCGAGCAGGCTGCCAGCCTGCTCCCCACGCCCATTCGCCAGGCTGGCAGCCTGTTGGCCGAGTCAGCCAAGCTGGCCGACATCCAATTTCGCCTCTTACAGTCAAACTGACAACAAACGAGCACTACCAAGATCCGGAGAATCTGGCTTCGTCAGGGAAGAAGCGTGGCAGCCGGTGGTTGAGCGCAGCAGTTCTCGCAGTAGAGTTTGACCCGAAATGTTTGAACTGACCATCGGGTGTCTCAAATGGGCCGCTGTCGGCTTCATCGTGGCGTTTTTTCTGATGAGGATGTACGAAGCCAGTCATATTCATGACGATATTCCCAGACCTGAGTTCAAAAAACGCCAGTCGAAACGCGCAGCACTCGTCCTATCGACGTTCGCGGCAATGTTATCCGCGCTGGTGTGGCTTTTGGTGCAGAAATGGGACTAGCGTTATCCCATGTAAAATCCGCCGTTCACGTTCAAAACGTGGCCCGTGATGTATGACGCCATCGGCGATGCGAGAAAAAGCGCTGCATCGACAATCTCGTTCACCTCGCCAAGACGGCCGAGCGGGATTTGTTTGATAAAATTCGCGGTGACTTCTTCGGACATGCCTTTGCTCATCCCGACATCGATGAAGCCGGGCGCAATGGCATTGACGGTAATGTTCTGACGCGCAAACTCGCGCGCGGAGACTCTGCTGAGCGCGATGATCGCGGCTTTGCTCGACGAATAATTTGCCTGGCCAAAAAGCCCCATCTGGCCACTGACCGAAGAGAGGTTCACGATTCGTCCACCGCTGTGCAAAATCGCGGCGGCCTTTTGCGTGACTGTGAATGTGCCGATGAGATTCACGCGCACCACGCTCTCGAATTCTTCCGGCGACATTTTTTTGATCGTGCGGTCGTGGATAATCCCGGAGTTGTTCACGAGAATATCGAGGCCGCCCCGCTTGTCGCCGATCTCGGTCATCATCGATTCGACCTGGCCCGGCTGCGTCACGTCGCACTCGATCACAAGCGGCGCCTCTAATTCCTTCGCCACATTTGCCGCATCAGTCTTATTTTGGCTCTGCGCATCGGCCACATAATTGACCACACATTGCGCACCGCGCTTGCCAAACGCTTTAATCATTTCCGCGCCGATTCCGCGCGAGCTCCCCGTGACGAGGACAACTTTTCCAGTGAAATCCAGTGGATCAGGCATTTAGTGATTTAATGAGTTAGTGATTTAGCGATTGCAATCGTTAAATCACTGAATCACTAAATCGTTAAATCTCTTCAAATGGCTTCACCGATTCGCATCCTCACCGCTGTTCCAATTTGTGACGGCCACGACAGCGCGATCAATACAATCAATCTCGAGTTCATCCGGCACGGCATTGAGGTCATCTATCTTGGTTATCATCGCTCGGTCGGCGATATTGTTCGCGCCGCGATCCAGGAAGACGTGCGCGCCATTGGCATTTCCAGTTATAACGGCGGGCACGTCGAGTTCTTCGCGGAAGTGGTCGCTCTTTTGCGCAAACGAGGAAGCGACATCAGGGTCTTTGGCGGCGGCGGCGGTACCATCACGCATGAGGACGCTGCAATCATGAGACGCAAAGGCGTGGACGAAATTTTCTTCGCGGGAACGTCCCTCGACGACATGGTGAAGTTTGTTCATCAGCGTTACGGCAAACCGCGCGGGAAGAGAACGCGCGCCAAAAGGTCCGACATGGAGCTGGCGCACAAGCTGAGTGAAATCGAAGACGCCTACGCAAGCGGGAAGAAACCGCCAACGCTCAACGCTCGGCGCCGAATGTCGAAGGCAGAGGCGAAGCAAAATCAAACATCAAACATCAAACATCAAACATCAAAGGTCATCGGATTCACCGGACCTGGCGGCGCGGGAAAAACGACGTTGATCGATGAGTTGGTATTGCGCTTCCTCCATCAAAATCCAAAAGGACGGATCGCGATTTTGTCGCACGATCCGAGCGTGATTGGCGAAGGCGCATTGCTGGGCGATCGCGCCACCATGATCAACTCGCAGGACGATCGTGTCTTCATGCGCAGCATGGCCACCCGTGGGCAAGCCGGCGGACTTTCGCCTGCGACGCACGATTGTCTGGCGTTACTCGCACGCTCTGGGTTCGATTGCGTGATCATTGAAACGGTTGGCACCGGCCAGGAAGCCATGCCATTTCGAAAAAATGGCATTGTCGATCTTACCGTGCTGGTGATGAATCCTGATTACGGGAGCCGGTTGCAACTGCAAAAGATCGTCATGCTCGATCTCGCCGATATCGTGGTCGTGAACAAAAGCGATCTCCAGCGCGCTCGCACTGCCCACAGCGAGATTGAACAACGTCTGCAGCAAAACCGGCGTGGCCAGCGATTGATCGACACGGTCGGAAAACGGCATCGTGACCCTGGCGTGGGTCGATTGTTCGATCTAATTTCAATGGTAGGGCGCGACCGGTCCGAGCCGGACTGGCATCAGGCGCGCCAAACGAGAGGACGCGACAAATCATGAGCAAACTTGGAAAAGTCATTGAGTCGATTGAGAAGTACAACAAGTTTGTTCTCGATCAGGTAAGGCGTGCGCGCACCGACCAACAATTCGGGCGCGATCTGCTCGGTCGCTGGAACGATATCAAAGCGAAAACACCGATAACTCGGACACCAACCGGATTGCCCTTGCCGCGCCTGGCGCTGCCGGAGATCGATGAACCGGGCGAGATTGCCCGTTATTTCTTTGGCGAAGGATTACCGGGTGAGTTTCCATTTCTCAACGGCGCCTACCGCGAGATGTATCTGGAGCCGGTGCGCGAGGTCGAAAGCTTTGAAAAGGATGGTGGTAGGGCGCGACCGGCCCGAGCCGGACTGGCATCAGGCGCGCCGGACAAGAAACTCCCTCAAGCCGAGGAACCGACGCGTTTGTTCTCTGGTTTAATGCTGGCCGAGGACACCAACGAACGTTTTCATTACCTGACCCAGCACCAGCGCACGCATCGGCTTAGCACCGCATTCGATGGGCCAACTCTTTATGGCATCGACAGCGATGCCGATGGTGTCTTCGGAAAAATCGGCGAGGGTGGCGTGGCGATCGATACGGTCGAAGATATGGTGCGGCTTTATGATGGATTTGATCTTGGCTCGCCCGATTTTTCCGCGTCGATGACCATCAGCGGGCCGGCGCCGATCATCATGGCGATGTATATCGCGGCTGCGAAACGCCGTTTCGGTCCGAAAGTTGTTGCGAAATTGCGCGGCACGATTCAGGCCGACATTTTCAAGGAAGTCCAGGCGCAGAATGAAACGATTTTCCCGATCGAAGCCTCGCTGCGTTTTCTCACCGACATGGTCGAGTTCACGACTCGCGAGATGCCCCGCTGGTATCCGATCTCGATCAGCGGTTATCACATCGGCGAAGCCGGCTCGACGCCCGTGCAACAGGCGGCTTACACTCTCTCAAACGGCTTTGCCTACGCGGAAATGTTCGCGGCGCGCGGAATTCCCGTCGATCAATTCGGTCCACGCCTCTCGTTCTTTCTCGATTGCGGGCTGGACGCGGAATACATCGCGCTGGCGCGGGTGTCGCGGAGGATTTGGGCGATCGGTATGCGCGATGTATTTGGCGCGGGACCGCGCGGGCAGCTATTGAAATTGCACACGCAAACCAGCGGTCGGTCGCTCATCGCTGCCGAATTCAAAAATAATCTCACGCGCACCGCCGCCGAATTAATGCTCGCCTACATGAACGCCACGAATTCGTGTCATTCAAACAGTGCGGACGAGCCGTTCACCACGCCGAGCGAAGAATGGATCCGGCTCGCGGCGCACGGACAGGCGATCCTGCTCGAGGAATCCGGCATTTTCAAACACACCATGAACATGTTGAGCGGTTCGCCCGGCATGAAAGCAGTGGAGCACGCGGTGGAAGGAGCGATTCTTGATGAGTTCCGCGAGATCGAACGACTCGGCGGCGTGCTGGCGGCGGTGGAAGACCGCTATCAGCGCAGCCAGATTCAAAACGCCGCGCATCGCTACGAGCAGCAAATCTACGATGGGACTCGCCCGATCATCGGTCTCAATCGTTACCGCAACGGCAGTGACGACATACCGGAAGTGAAACTTGCGCGCACCCCGCGCAAGAAACAGCAGCTCCAGGTTGATCGGCTTGCGAAATTCAAAAAGAAAAACGCCGAGAAAGCAAAACGCGCGCTCGACAAGCTGGCCGCCGTCGTTGAGCGCGGTGAAAATTGTTTCCCCGCTTTGCTCGAAGCCGTCGAAGTCTGTTCCTTGGGTCAGATCACTGGACGGCTACAGGAAGCGGTGGGTAGATTTCGGCCGATGGTGTAGCATAGAGGAGCACAGCCCATCTTGGCTGTGGGGCCGGCGGGCGTCTCGCCTGCCGGATCGCCCGAGGCACGCAGGCAAGGATGCCGCGTGCCCCACAGACAAGATGTCTGTGATACTTCTTCCCGATCCGCTTTAGGCGCATATTCTTCCCGTAGAATGCCAGGCAGCGTGGATCCGCCACTCGCGTAGTTTTCATCGACACGATAATGTCGTCCCCCGCGCGAGTGACCAGTTCCCGAATCATTAAAACTATCTTTGAACGTAAATTCCAGCGTGTCCTTCCCACGGATTTTCGCTGGTCCCTGACCTTCCGGCTCCGCACCGTGGCCATTCGAGTAAGCTGCGTCGAAGGAAACTTGAATCGCGTTTCCGGACTGCTCGATGCTCATTTCAAAAACTGCTTTTCCATCTAGGAATTTCTTGTCCACATACTCGCCACCCCAGCTTTGCTCTTGCGCGCTGATCAACCTGACCGCGACGAGAAGTAAGGCGGTCAGACAAACAGGAAGAGATTTGCGATTCATGCCGGCAAATTAGCAAACGCGGGCGATTGAGATCAATCGCCCCCGCTTGCCGCGACCCGCGCGATCGCTTCAAGGCTCGCCGGATTTTCCAGCGCGGAGGTGTCACCGAGTTTCTCGCCGATGTACGCGGCACGAAGGAGGCGACGCATGACTTTTGCGTTTCGCGTTTTCGGGATGTCGGCGACGAACAAGACATCTTTCGGCATGAGCGCTTTGCCGAGTTCGGTTGCGATTTTGTTTTTTAAGGCGCTTGCCAGAGCGACATCTCCATTTGCGCTCATCTTCAAAACACAGAAACAAACGAGCGCTTCGCCTTTGATCGGATCGGGCACACCGACCGCCGCCGCTTCGCTGACCTGCGGATGCGCAACCAGAATTGATTCCACTTCCGCTGGTCCGACACGTTTGCCCGCAAGTTTAATCGTGTCGTCGGAACGCCCGAGAATGTACCAAAGGCCGTCGTCATCGACCGCGGCCCAATCGCCGTGGACCCACACATCGGGGAAGCGCGACCAATAACTCTCAATGTAGCGCTCGCGATCTTTCCAAAACCCGCGGGTCATCCCAATCCACGGCTGGCGTATGACAAGCTCGCCCACTTTCCCGCGCAGTGATTTCCCATTTTCATCAACAACATCCGCTGCCATTCCGGGCAACGGACCGGAAAACGCGCACGGTTTCATTGGAGTAAGAACGTTGCCCATCACGATGCCGCCGGAAATCTCCGTGCCGCCGGAGTAATTGATGATCGGGAGTTTTGCGCGCCCGACGTTTTGAAATAGCCACATCCATGGATCGGGGTTCCACGGCTCGCCGGTGGAAGCGAACTTGCGGAGCGATGAAAGATCATGCCGGTGCACGATCTCATCGCCATAACGCCGCAGCGCGCGGATCAAAGTCGGAGAGACGCCGAGCGCCGTCACCTTGTGGCGGTCTACCAACGACCAGACGCGATCCGGTTCAGGGAAATCGGGCGCGCCGTCATAAAGCATCATGGTCGCGCCCAGTAGCAAGGTCCCGAAAACTTCCCACGGCCCCATCATCCAGCCCATGTCGGTCATCCAGAAAAGGGTTTCATCCGCATGGAGATCGAGCCCGTGCCACATGTCCTGGGCAGACTTAATGGGAAATCCGCAATGCGTATGCACCGCACCTTTTGGGCGGCCAGTAGTGCCCGAGGTGTAAATGATCATCATTGGATCTTCCGCGGACGCGACACAAGTTTGATGTTCGATGTTTGATGTTTGATGTAAGAGCTCGCGCCACGAGTGAGTTCTGTAGGGGAAGCTGACAGTTTCCCGTGTTTTCTTAGAAGCGACGCTAACAGCGTCGCTTACAGATTGCCCCAAAACGATCAGGTGTTTGAGTGTCGAAATCTGCGACGCGGCTTCCTCTGCGACCGGTCTCATCGCGCAGAATTTTCCACGCCGAGAAGTTCCATCGGCCGTGAAAAGCGCTTTTGCCTCGGCATTGTTGAGCCGAGAGACAATCGCCGCCGCACCGAAACCGGAAAAAAGCGGCAAGAAAATCCCGCCGATCTTGATGATAGCGAGCATCGCGATCACGATCTCGGGAACCATTGGCATAAACACGCCGATGGCGTCGCCTTTCGCGAGGCCGAGACTGCGCAACCCGGCCGCCATTTTATTCACGTGTTCGCGAAGCTCTTTGTAAGTGACCGTGCGCGTCGTGCCGTCTTCGATTTCGGATTTGATGGCGAGACCATTGTCGATCTCGGTGCCGGCATATTTATCAAGCAGGTTATGGACGATGTTCATCTGGCCATCGACGCACCAACGCGCCCATGGTTTGCCGTCGGCCAGATCGACAACGCGCGAGTACGGTTTGTAAAACTGAATACCGAGATCGCGCAGCACCATCTCCCAGAACCAGGCAATGTCGGTCGTCGATCGTCGCATCAGTTCATCGTAGGAACCAAGCGCGTGTCTCTCGATGAAGCGCTGCAAATTGGATTGTGCGATCAGCTCCGGCGTCGGGTGCCACACAAATTCTCCGCCAAATTGAAATTCGCTCACAGGAAGATTGTGCGAACGATCTGTAGACAGTGCAAGCAGTCAGAGGAGGGGAGCGCGGGCTTGTAGCCCGCTCTGTCCGGCATTTGTGCCGGACAGCTTCGAGCGCGACGTCAGGGGAGATGCGACCCGCCTGCGGTAAGGTTATCGTCTGGGAAAGCCGCCGGCGGCAGCGGGCAGAATGCCCGCGCTCCCCAGAGTTGCCCGCACGGAATTCATCGGCAGATTGAAATTGCAACTTCACATCAAAATGGCCACTACGCTTGCTCATCAGCTCGCCGAATATACATGCGCGCTTCGATTTGAAGACCTGTCACCGGCGGTCGTTCACGAGGTGAAGCGGCGCATCATCGATTCATTTGGTTGCGCGCTGGGCGCATGGAACGAGGAGCCATGCGCGATCGCCAGAAAAGTCGCTTCGGACTTTTCGGCCAGGGATGGATCGACAATTATCGGCACAAACCACAAAGCGCCACCGGATTGGACGGCCTTCGCGAACGGCTGCGCCATCCGCTACTTCGATTACAACGACACATATTTATCAAAGGAACCGGCGCATCCGAGCGACAATATTTCCGCTGCGCTCGCGGTCGCCGAAAGTGTCGGCGCGAATGGGCGACAGCTGATCACCGCGATCGCGCTCGCCTACGAAGTGCAATGCCGCTTCTGCGATGCGGCCAGTATTCGCGCGCGTGGCTGGGACCACGTGACCTACGGCACGTTTTCAACTGCGCTGGCCTGCGCGCATTTGATGAATCTCGATCTCAAAAAAACGCGTCATGCAGTGAATATTGCAGGCGTAGCCGGCGCGGCCATGCGTCAGGCACGCGTAGGCGAGCTCTCGCATTGGAAAGGCGTTGCTTTTGCGACTGCCGCGCGTCACGGCGTGTACTCCGCGTTGCTCGCGCGCGCCGGCATGACCGGGCCAGGACCGATTTTCGAAGGCCAAATGGGATTCGAAAAGCAGCTCGGCATTTCGTTGGGCAACCTCGGCGAAAAATTCGCCGTGCCGTTGGAAAAAGACGGCGACGGGCCAGCGTCAATGATTTTGCGCACGAGCATCAAATTCTGGCCGGCAGAATATCACAGCCAGAGCGCGATTGAGGCGGCGCTTTTCTTGCGAGAGGAAATCGGGGACCCGGCGACTGTGCGCGCGATGACGATCGAGAGTCACGATGCATCGGTCGATATCATCGGCAGTGAGCCGGAGAAATGGAAACCGGAGACGCGCGAGACTGCCGATCACAGTCTGCCATATATTACGGCGGTCGCTTTGATCGATGGCGAAGTGACCGAGGAGCAATTTCAGCCGGAGCGGTTTACCGATCCGAAGATTTGGAAATTTTTGGAGAACGTTAAGGTCCAACGCAATGCGGAACTGAGCGCGTTGTATCCCGACGCGGTCGCGAACATTGTGCACGCTGATCTTGCTGATGGCCGGCGATTGACCAGGCGAGTCGATTATCCAATGGGCCACGCGAAGAATCCGCTGAAGGATTCACAGGTGGAAGAGAAATTTGAGGTTCTTGTTCACCCGATGCTCGGCAGGGAGCGTGCACGGAAGATTCTCGACATGGTGTGGAAGCTCGATGAAGCGAAAAACGTGGATGAATTAATGAAGGCGATGAAAATGACGAATGACGAGGGGATGACGAAACCCGAATGACGAAAGAACAGTGCGCTCGCCCTTCGTCATTTGAGCACTTAGACTTCATTCGTCATTCGTCATTTATGCTTCGTCATTTTGCGGACAAAGAGCATGAGCATGAGCAAGAGGCTGCGTGAATTGATCGCCCAAGGCGCCGTGATGATGCCGGGCGTCCCAAATGCAGCAATGGCGCGGCAGGTTGAGCGCGCGGGTTTCGAGGCGGTTTACATCAGTGGCGCCGGGATGGCGAACGCAACCGCAGGGATGCCCAATGCGGTCAGGATTCCGGCAATTGTCGATGCGGACACGGGATTTGGCGGAGAGGAGAATGTTGCGCGCACGATCCGCCAACTTGAGCAGGCCGGCCTGGCCGGCTGTCATATCGAGGATCAGGAATTTCCCAAGCGCTGTGGACATCTTGCCGGGAAAGAAGTTGTAGATGTGGACGAGATGGTGGGAAAAATCAAAGCGGCGGTTCGGGCGCGGCGCGACCAGGATTTTTTAATCATTGCGCGCACAGACGCGCGCGCGGTCGAAGATTTCGATCGCACAGTCAAGCGCGCGAGGAGCTATGTCGAGGCGGGCGCGGACGGGATTTTTCCGGAAGCTTTGCAAACCAACGAGGAATTCAAAGCCTTCGCCCGCGAAATAAAAGCGCCTTTGCTCGCGAACATGACGGAGTTTGGCAAGAGTCCCCTGCTTTCGTTTCAAGAGCTGTCCGATTTCGGATACAGAATCGTAATTTTTCCGATGAGCGCGTTTCGCGTTTCGATGAAAGCGAGCGACGAATTCCTGCGCGATCTGAAGAAGCGCGGGACACAATCGGGTTGGCTCGATAAAATGCAAACGCGCAAGGAGCTTTATGAGCTCCTCGACTACGACCCGACTGCCGAGAGTTGGCACGCCCGTTAAATCGTTAGATCGCTGAATCGTTTGAACGTTTCCGATTCGCGAGTAAGAGAGAACAGACCCATGAGCAACGAAACCAAACCAGAGTACAGTCCCGGTCTGGCCGGGGTGATTGCAGGCGAAACGGCGATCTGCTGGGTCGATCCCAATGCCGGGCTCATGTATCGCGGCTACGACATTCATGAAATGGCGCAGAAGGCGAGTTTTGAGGAAGTCGCTTACCTGCTGCTCAATGGCGAGTTGCCGAACGGAAAACAACTGGCCGAGTTTACCCAACAAATTGCCGCGCAACGTGCGTTGCCCGGCCCAGTGACCGAAATGCTCCGGCTTCTGCCAAGCGGGACGCATCCGATGGATATGCTGCGCACGGGTGTGTCGATGTTAAGCGCATTCGATAAAGATCTGAGTGACAACTCCCATGACGCCAATATTCGCAAGTCGATTTGCCTGATCGCACGCGTTTCCACTCTAATCACTGACGGCTGGCGCATCTCGCACGGCGAGCAGCCGCTGCCGGAAAGACCCGATCTCACGCAGGCCGGCAATTTCTTTTACAAATTGGATGGCAACGTTCCGCAGGACTGGCAAATCCGGATGCTGGATACGATTTTCAATCTTTACGCCGACCACGAATTCAACGCTTCCACCTTTGCGGCGCGCGTCACGGCTTCGACGCTCGCAGGAATCTACGCAGCGGTCACCTCCGCAGTTGCGACGCTGAAGGGTCCTTTGCACGGCGGCGCCAACGAAGAAGCAATGGAGATGCTTGAAGAAATCGGGACGCCGGATCACGCGGAAAGCTGGCTGATGAAAAAACTGGACACGAAAGAAAAGGTCATGGGTTTCGGCCATCGCGTTTACAAAAAAGGCGATTCACGTGTGCCTGTGATGCGTGAGATCGGGCGCGACTTGGGCAAACGCACGGGCAAGGAACAATGGATTCCAATTTGCGAAAAACTCGAAGAAGTGATGGACCGCGAAAAGCATCTTTGCGCCAATGTCGATCTGTACGCCGCGCCCGTGTTTTGGATGCTCGGGTTTCCCCCCGAGTTGAACACGCCGCTTTTCGGCGCGTCCCGCGTGGCTGGCTGGTGCGCGCACGTGACAGAGCAACACGATAACAATCGCTTGATCCGGCCGCGCTCCTTTTACGTTGGGCCAAAGTTGCGTCCGTATCCGGGAGTGCGCCCGAACGGCGCGTAAAATCGACAGTCCTTCGCGGACTCGCGTTGTCCTCGTGACGAGTGCCGAGCGAGCGACCCATGATGAGCGAGAAATCACTTCAGGAAAAGTATGCACCGAACAACGCGTGCTGGGGCTGCGGACCGGCCAATCCCGATGGTCTGCGGATTCGTAGTTTTCCGAAAAACGGCGAAGTCGTAGCAGAATGGCAACCACAGAAAAAGTATGAGGCTTTTCCCGGAGTATTGAATGGCGGCATCATCGGCACGTTGCTCGATTGTCATTGCAATTGGACGGCGGCCTTTCACCTGATGAAGCGGGCGAAAGAGGATCGCGCGCCATGCACCGTGACGGCAGAATATTCGATTAAGTTGCTCCGGCCGACTCCGACCAGCGCTTCCGTTTTTCTGTCGGCGAGGGTTGTCGATCTAACAGATGATCGCGCCACCGTTGAAGGAAGCTTGAGCGTTGGCGGGAAAGTTTGTGCCACTTGCCGCGGAATTTTCGTTGCGGTCAAAGAAGGACACCCGGCGTATCATCGATGGTGAACGCAGCGGCGCTTCCGCTCCGCGAGGGCGAAGGTTGAAAAGTGGCACAGGTTCATTTATTCTTGTGCCACCGTAAAAAAGCGAAACTTTAGCTCGCCGCTGGTGTATAATGGTTAGAAATCAAATCTATACTATGAATTTAAAACTTATACTTTGCATAATCTGCTCCGCTGCGGTTCTGATGACCGCGTCCGTTGCGCTGGGTGCCTCGCGTGGTGGCGGCGGGCATTTCGGTGGCATGTCGGGTGGAGGCCAGAGCTTCGGCCGTGGCGGAATGAACACAGGGGGCCCTCGTTCTATTGCCGGGAGCACTCGTAATTTTAGTGGCCGTACTTTTAACGGCCGCAGTTCGAATGGCCGTCATTTCAGCGGCAATCGGCACCATTTCCATGGCCGAGGCTTTAACAATGTTGTCTTCATCGGCGACTTCGGCTTTCCGTGGTGGTGGGGCTGGGGATGGGGCTGGGGTTACCCGTACGGTTATTACCCGTACGATGGCTACGGTTACGGCTATGGCTATGACGGCTACGGCAATGGCTACGGCTACGGCTCTGGCTACGGATATGATTCTGATCGGTCCGGTTCGCAGTACGGCGTTGCAAGCCAATCAAGGGTGGCTGAGCTGCAGCGGCGACTCGCCCGCGCTGGCTATTATCATGGCTCTGTCGACGGGATCTTGGGGCCCCAGACGCGGCGCGCAATTCAAGCTTACGAGCGCGACCATGGATATGAGGGCTGACCGATCGCCAATTTTCTCGCCAATGGGAATGAGGTAAGTCGGCGGATGAGTTGACGGCCTTTCGATTGGTTAACCGGCGGATTTCGCAGGGCGCAAAGGGCGAACCGCCGGTCTCCTTATTTTCGGCGGCCTGAACATCGCACTTGCGACCCGGCGGGACTTCGGACGTGACGACGCTGCCATATTCTGAGAATCATTGGGCGGATTCTTTTCCCGGTTTTTTCTCAGGTTTCGTTGCCGGAGTCGTCAAGGGACTTTTCGCAGGCGCGTCTTTAGGCGCGGTTGCCGTTTCTCCGGCTTTTTGCGTGGCTGGAGACGGAGAGTCTTTTTTGGCTGCCTCTTTATACGAATCGCTTCGATAATCTGTGATGTAAAAGCCGGATCCCTTAAAGATGAGACCAGCCCCGGTGCCGAACAGGCGCTTCACCTTGCCGTGCCCCCACTTTGGCAACCGGCAAAGTTCTTTCGGACATTCCCGAAACGGTTCAGCGCGCATCGATTGGAATGCTTCAAAATTCTGGCCGCACTTCTGACAAGCATACTCGTAGGTTGGCATAAAGAATGTGTGATTAATCGACTAGCGGACAATGCCGGGTAGTCTGCATTAAACAAGGGACAGTTCAAGCTCGCTCAAACTCCTGCAATTCGAAGTTCTTCTACCAGATTTTTTGAATGGCTCGCTCATCGCTCGGCCTTGACTTTCTCCATTGCTTGCGCATTAAAAGTCCGTCCCAAAATGCTTATGCTGCGTTCATCTTATAGCGGTTTACATGCGGTATTCTATATAGCTATCCTCGTCTTTGCGGCCGGTTGCGGCGAAGACCCCCGCTTTTCGGCCAAAACACAATATCTGGGTGGCGTCTACGGCAACGCCCCGGCTGGTCCTCCACAAGATACAGTCTCGTACTGGGATGGGGACAGCGTTAGTGGAAAACCCTCCATTACAATCAGCCTAACCGAGCAACGCGCCTATTTTTACAAGAGCGGCGTGCTCGTCGGTGTCTCCCAACTTTCAACCGGCCGCGAAGGGTTAAACACGCCGTCCGGCCACTTCTCGATAATCCAGAAAGATATCAATCACGCTTCCAGTCTATTCGGGGATTATGTTGACTCAGCGGGGAAGGTGGTTGTGCCCAATGTCGACGCCACTAAGGACCCGAAGCCAAAGGGGACCCACTTCAGGGGCACACCGATGCCCTATTTCATGCGCATTGTCTCCGGGACAGGATTGCACGCAGGCTATTTGCCTGGCTACCCCGCGTCTCACGGCTGTATTCGAATGCCTGAATTCATGGCCGAAAACTTTTTCAAGTCGGTCTCAGTCGGGACACCAGTCACAATCACCAATTAGATTCTTCGAGGGCATCAGTATCCGGGCTTGCAGAAAATTGACGACGGCGGCATTCTCATGATTCCGCCGGTGGATATATGATCATTATCACGCGACCGAACGCTACTGAGGAACAGATTGCTCGGGTCGTCACGCGCGTGCGCGAGTTCGGGCTCGATGCGCAAATCAGCCGCGGCGCCTCGCGAGTGATCATCGGCGTGATCGGGCCAGAGGCGCTTCTTCGCGAAAAGCCAATCGCCTCCATGGCTGGCGTGGAAGCGATTGTGCCGGTATCGAAGGCGTACAAGCTCGCCGCGCGCGATTCCCGCGGAGCCTCATCGGTATCAGTTGGTGGCGTCCCAGTGGGCGGCGAAGAAGATGTTGTTCTCATTTCGGGCCCATGCTCGGTCGAGAGCAGAGAGCAGATTCTCTCGATTGCGAGGATCGTAAAAAAATCTGGCGCGAAGATTTTGCGCGGCGGCGCGTTCAAGCCACGCACGTCCCCATACAGTTTTCAGGGATTGCGTGAAGATGGGCTTCGGTTTCTCGCTGAAGCCCGCGCGGAAACAGGGCTGCCTGTAATCACAGAAATCATGGATACGCGCGACCTTTCCGTGATCGAAAAATACGCGGATTGTCTTCAGGTTGGCACGCGAAATATGCAGAACTTCTCTTTGTTGAAGGAGGTGGGACGCAGCAGACTGCCTGTTCTGCTCAAGCGCGGTTTCAGCGCCACGATTAACGACTTGATCATGAGCGCGGAATACATCCTCAGCGAAGGCAATATGAACGTGATTCTGTGCGAGCGCGGCATTCGCACCTTCGAGACCGCAGCACGCTACACGCTCGATCTAAGCGCCGTCCCGCTTTTGAAAGCCAAAACACATTTGCCGATCATTGTCGATCCAACGCACGCGATCGGCCTTCGCGAGTTTGTTCCACAAATGTCCCTCGCCGCTCTCGCCGCCGGCGCGGATGCGCTCATGATTGAGGTGCACGATTCCCCTGATCTGGCCAAAAGTGACGGTGACCAGGCGTTATTGCCAACGGTTTTTGACGAACTCGTTCCGCGGCTCCGCGCCGTCGCCGCGGCCATCGGTCGCGACTTGTAGCAGCCAACCCGTTCATCCCGCCGCGAGGCTTTGCAGCGCATCAGCCAGCGTCTGAAACGTCGCAATTTGAATTTCAGGGCCGTAATGGAATTGCGAGAGAATATTTAGACCGATATCCTTGTGCGGATCGGGCATTACTCTCGTCACCGAGGCG
>WNFZ01007235.1_pt1 | contig 19374 bp, 12 predicted proteins | sample 5400081 | NCBI WGS metagenome assembly WNFZ01 (sample SAMN13153365, study PRJNA577476) | soil metagenome | isolation source: 80 cm soil or saprolite under grassland replicate 1 | place: USA:California | collected 2016-06-15
CGCGGCACCGGCGCGCCGGATCACGATCACGTACACGACCCACGACGGCCATCGCCGCAATGCCTATGTCCAGCTCCCGGCCGACTATCGCCCCGGCAGCAACCCGTCGATCCCGCTTGTCATCTCGCCCCACGGCCGCGCTGTCGACGGCAAGATCAACACTCGGCGCTGGGCCAACCTGCCCACCATTGGTCGCTTCGCCGTCGTCAGCCCCGACGGCTACGGGCGGCTGCTGCCGCTGCATTCCTGGGGCTACCGCGGCCAGATCGACGACCTCGCGCGCATGCCCGACGTCGTCGAGACCGGGCTCTCGTGGGTCCACATCGACCGCAGCAGGATCTACGCGGTCGGCGGATCGATGGGCGCCCAGGAGACGCTGCTGCTCGCCGCGCACCATCCGCACCTGCTCGCGGGCGCCGTCGCGGTCGACGGTCCGGCCGACTTCGCGCTCCAGTACCGCAACTTCCCGCGCCTCGAGTGCGACGCGGAGTGCCTGTCGAGCTGGGGCCACATCGGCCTCGGCAAGCAGCGCCTCGCCCGGCGCGAGATCGGCGGAACGCCCACGAGCGCGCCGGCCAAGTTCGCCGCGCGCAGCCCGCTCAGCTACGCGTCGACACTCGCAGCATCGTGCATTCCTCTGCAGATCTGGTGGAGCAGGACGGACGAGACCGTGCTCGAGCCGGAACGGCAATCCGGACGCCTCTACCACACGCTGGCAGAACTGAACCCGAACGCGCCGATCGACGAGTATGTCGGCGACTGGGCACACACCGACGCGATGCGACCCGAGACCGATCTGCCGAAGATGCTCGCCGGCCTCGGCCTCCTGCCGGCCGCATTCGAGGACGTCGAGCCCCTCGCCGCCGAGCACCACGGCCCGGACGCAGCGCAGTGCAACCGGTAGACAGAGTAGGCACCGTCGGTCCGCCCGGCTAACCTTGGCCGGGCCGACCGCGTCTAACGAGCCGTGCGCCTCCGCCTCCTTCTCCTCTCACTCCTCACTCTCGCCCTCCTCATGCCGGCGTCGTCGGCGCTCGCCTACCCCTGGCCCATCAAGCCGTTCAACAAGCAGCATGCGATCCGGGCGAACTTCGGCGACCCGCGGACGCGCTTCCTCAACACGCTCCTGACGGCCGGACTCGAAGGGCCCGGCACCTTCCAGTTCCACAACGGCATCGACATCTCCGCCCCTGACGGGACGCCGGTCTACCCCGTCGTCTCCGGGACCGCCAGGTTGATCGACGATACAGCCGTCTCGATCCGGACGAAGGATCACCGCGCGTTTCAGTACTTCCACATCATGGCCACGGTCGTCGACGGCGAGCACGTCACCGCAGGTCGCACGGTGCTCGGCTACGTCATGCGCGCCTACGAGCACGTCCACCTGACGGAGATCCGCGGCCGCAGGGTCTGGAACCCCCTGGCAGCGGGCGGCATCGCACCGTATCGCGACCGAACGGTGCCGCAGCTCGATTCGATCAGTATCCGTGGAACCGCGTCGCTACTGTCGCTGGAACCGGTGAATATCTGCGGGACTGTCTCGATCGTCGCCTCGGCCTTCGACACGCCGCCGCTGCCAGTCCCCGGCGCATTCGCGGGCTTTCCCGTGTCGCCCGCGCTCGTCACGTGGAGCCTCGAGAGGATCGGCGGAGAGGTCTACGTGCACGACGTCCCAGCGGCAGACTTCAGGACGACGCTGCCGCTGGTGCGCAATTTCTGGAACGTCTACGCGCGCGGAACGTTCCAGAACGCTCCCCGGTTCTCGAATCGCCAGTACTTCATGGCGGGCCGCTTCTTCTACAACCTGGCGAACTTCGTCGACACGCGGGCGTATCCAAACGGCCAGTACGAGGTCAACGTCCGTGTCAGCGACATGCGTGGCAACACCTCCGAGTCTGCGCAACTCTTCACGATCGCGAACCAGGCCGGCACCGAGACCGGCTGCGTGGCTTAGCGGTCTGTAATCAGTTCGGGCGAAATAGCCGGTCGTTTCAGACGGACGCGCGGGCAGAGCCCACGCGTCCTGAGGACGGCACCGCAAGCGGTGCCTCAGGTACCAAGCTCGGCTCCGTAGGCGCGGCGGTAGATGCCCTTCAGCTCCTCAACCCGGTCGACGTAGGCGCGGGTCTCCGAGAACTGGATTCCACGGCCGGAGCGGCGCCACCGATCGACGTTGTCCTGGCCTGCGTTGTAGGCCGCGAGTGCCGTCTTTTCGTTGCAGGCCGATCGCCCCCGATCGCGAGCGCGCGTCGGCCTTGAACTTCGACTCCTGGTAGATGACGGCGGCGAGCAACGCCGGATCGAGGCTGTAGTTGTGGGCGTGGCCACGCACGATGTGCTCGTAACGAAGCGGGTACCACAGCCGCTCCCACCAGCCGGGTTTCGACGTCTGGAGCAGGGCGAACGTGCCGAGAAGCGCGCCGGCCAGGAGCACGACGGTGAGGACACGCTTCACGCCGTCAGGCGTGCCATCACGTCGGCGACGAACGCGTCCAGCTCCTCCAGCGTGCCGTCGTTGACGTAGGCGTAATCCGCGAGGCGCACCTTCTCGTCCTCCGGAAGCAGTCGCCGCTCGCGTCCGTCGCCGATCGGCCGTCGCTCCGCCCGTATCGGCTCGGGCGCGGTGATCACGACCACCACGTCGAAGCGCCTTTCGCCACCCGTCTCGTAGAGGAGGGGCACCTCGGTTACGGATACTGCTGGAGGATGGGGAGCGCGGGCCAGTTCCTGCCTCCATGCCGAATGTTCTCTCACCACCCTCGGATGGAGCAGCTCCTCCAGCCAGTCGAGCTCGGCCGGATCGTTGAAGACGACACGTGCGATCGCCGCGCGGTCCACCCCGTCTCGCCCGATCACGTCTGTTCCGAAGTGCTCGACGAGCTCGCGCCGCACTTCCGGATCGTCGCGCAGAAGTCGGTGGACGATCTCGTCGCTGGAGATGGTGGCTGCGCCGTGGCGCGCAAACGACGCGAGGGCCTCGCTCTTGCCGGCGCCGATCCCGCCGGTGATCGCGACCGCGACTGTTGGTCTAGTGCTCGTCGGGCGCGGGCTCGACGGGAGCGACTTCGTCGGCGGCAGCCGGGTCGATCTCGTCGCCCACGTTCACGGCCTCCCGCTCAACGGCCTGCTCGGCCGCGGCGCGAGACTCCGGCGAGGCGTCTTCTTCCGGCAGCGGAGGCGCCGGTGCGGCGGACACGTCAGCGAAGACGTCCTCGGAGAGATCGAGATGCGGCGTTCCCTCGATCGGCGCCTCGCTCTCCGCGCGGCGCTCGGGATCGACTCGCTTGAGCGACAGCGACAGGCGGCGGCGCTCGGCGTCGACCTCGAGGATGAGCACGGGCACGAGGTCGCCCTGAGCAACCACCTCGCGCGGATTCTCGACATGGTGCTGCGCCAGCTCGGAGATGTGCACGAGCCCCTCGACACCGGGGAGGATCTCGACGAACGCGCCGAACGTGACGACCTTCGTCACGCGGCCCTCGACCACGTCGCCCTCCTTGTGCTGCTCCAGCACCTGCTGCCACGGATCGGACTGCGTCTGCTTCAGCCCGAGCGAGATGCGCTGGCGCTCGCGGTCGATGTCGAGCACCTTGACCTTGACGGTCTGGCCGATCTCCAACACCTCGGAGGGGTGGTTGACGTGCGACCACGAGAGTTCCGAGATGTGAATCAGACCATCCATTCCGTCGAGATCGACGAATGCGCCGAAGTCGACGATGTTGGAGATCTGCCCCTCGACGACGTCGCCCGGGTTGAGGCGGTCGAGGATCGCCTGGCGCATCTCCTTGCGCTCGTCCTCGAGCACGGCGCGACGTGAGAGAACGACGTTGTTCCGCGAGCGGTTGAGCTCGATGACCTTGCATCGCAGCTCCTTGCCCATGAACTCGTCGAGGTCCTGGACGCGGCGGATGTCGACGAGCGACGCCGGCAGGAAACCGCGCACACCGAGATCGAGGATGAGGCCGCCCTTGACGACCTCGATCACCCGGCCGTTGACCGGCTCGCCCGACTCAGCGGCGCGCTCGATCGCCTTCCACGCCATCTCGAAGCGGGCGCGTTTCTTCGACAGGATCAGCCGTCCCTCAGCGTCCTCTTTCGTCATCACGAGCGCGTCGATCTCGTCGCCGACCGAGACCTCGTCGGCGGGGTTCACCGAGCGCCGGATCGAGAGCTCGGCAACCGGAATCACGCCCTCCGACTTGTAACCGATGTCCACGAGGACCTCGTCCTTGTCCACCCGAACCACCTTGCCGTGGACGACCTCGCCCTCGTTGATCGTCGGGAAGGTCGACTCGTAGTCGGGGATCAGCTCGCCGTCAGGACCCGTCGTCCAGACGCCGTCGCCGGCCGTTCGCTGCTCGGTTTGTTCGGTCGCCATGAGCGGTCGATCAGTATAGCCACGGCCTGAAACCGCCCTTTTCAGGGTCAGGGGGGCGCCGGTGCGAGCCGAATTGAGCGAGGGGCGGGCGCAGGCGCGCCCGCCCCTCGCTATTTCTACGGACGCCCTCTCAGATCGAGCCGCGCAACCTGCGGATCGTGATCGGACGCCTGGACGGCGAACTCGGAGTTCACGTGGACCGGGTCGTAGTCGGTTGGGAAGTTCGCCAGCATGGTGTTGCTGACGAGCACCTGGTCGAGGACCTGGGAGTTGCCCTCGAAGTCGTACGAGTAGCGCTCCTGCTGCGGCAGCGTGGCCATGAGCGTCGTCAGGACGCCGCCCTCGAGGATCTGAACGGTGTCCGAGAAATCGAAGTCGTTGATGTCGCCGAGCACGATCACATTCGCGTTCGCATCGGCGGCCAGGATCGTGTCCACGAAGTCGTTCACGACTTGGGCCTGCGCGTGCCGCTTGATCTCGCTCGACCGCACAGGCGGCTGCCAGCGGCCGAACAGCGGCTTGTCGCCACCCTTCGAGGCGAAGTGGCTCGCAATCACGAACACCTTCTTGCCGTGCATGCGGAACTCGCCGGCGAGCGGCTTGCGTGAGTCGTCCCAGGCAGAGTTCTCCGGGTCGATGCGGCCCGGGCTGAATGAGAGCTGCGGCCCCGACGGATGCTCGACAACCGTGGTCGCCGTCGTGGAGTCGCCGCCCGGCCGGTCGATGAAGCTCAGGCCCCGGTCGGTGCGGAACAGGAAGCCGACGCGGATGTTGCCTCCGGGCTCGCCACCGTCCCGGTCGTCGACGGGGTCGATCTGCCGGTACTCGTACGAGGGCCCACCCGTGGCCTGGATCGCCGTGATGAGCGCGTTCCACGTCGCCGACGCGTCTGTGACCGAGTCGTTCGTCGCTCCGTTGTTGTCCTGGATCTCCTCGATCGCCAGCAGGTCGGGCGAGCGCAGGTGGTTGACGATCAGGTCGGCGTGCCGGGCGAAGGCCGCGCCGTCACCCGGATCGAGGTTCTCGACGTTGTACGTACCGACGACGATCTCCTGGTCGTGCGGCACCCGCGTCACCTCCCGCTCCAGGCCGCGGTCGACCCGTGTGAGCGGGATGGTGACGTCCAGCTTGAAGTTGCCGAAGCTGTAGTCCATGACGCCGACGACGGGCGTCGTGAAGCCGTCGCCCACGTTCACGACCGGCGTCGACAGAAGTGTGTCGTCGAGTTGGATTCGTTCCGGATTGAAGTCGTTCGGTCTGGTCACGACGCCGCCGCGAACGGTGTCGATCCCCGCGTGCGCGCTGTTGTCGCTCACGACGGGAATCTCGCCGAACGCGTTCGTCGGCCCGACGGCGAGAGCGTCGTTCACCTGCACCCGCATGCCCTCGACGCTCTCGTAGAAGTCAATCCCGTCCTGGGCCGGATCGAACGTCCCGCTGTCCTCGAGGTTCCCGGTTGCGTCGTCCTCGATCACCTCGGAGGGCGGGATCCGACCGCCCGTGCCGAGCACGGTCGGGCCGGGAAGAGCGCTCCCGCTCGAGAGCACCGTCACGCTGAGCCCGGGCGTCGTGATCTCCGTGGTCGTTAGGTTGTCGAGCCCGCCGGAGCCGCCGGGCCGGAACTCCAGCACCCGGCCGCCCACGCGTAGGTGGTCGCCCACGTTGACGAGCGCGCCGAGCCCGCTGCCGAAGACGAGGATGCCCTCCGAGGTCGCGTCGTCTGCATCCGGCGTCGGGTCCTCCATGTAGAAGCTGCTCGACCGCTCCCAGGTGACCACCCCCTCCACCCCGGAGACGTCCTGGCCGTTGTACGGCGAGATGTGCGCTGCGCCCTGGACGTCGTGGATCCGGAGCGGCGGATTCTCCGTCGTGAACGTGAACGTGTAGTCCGACTGCATGTTGTCCGGCGGGTCGAGCAGGTCCTGGTCGGCGACCTGAGCCGCATAGACGGTGACCGTGCACGACTCGCTGAAGGCGAAGTCGGCGTCGGGATCGAGGGTGTAGGACTGCGGCCCACCGCTCTCCACTGCCGTGTGCAAGCCGCTCGTCCCGCAGGAGATCGAATACCAGCCGCTCGCGACGTTCACCGGCTCGCTGAAGTTGATGGTGATGTTCGCGTCGCGCGCCACTCCCGTCGCGCCGTTCGCGGGATCGGTGCTGGCCACTGCGGGCGCGTTCTCGACGGAGCAGAGGAAGGCCGGAGAGGCGCTGTTGCGCGGGTTGGGCGCGCCCGCGGAGAAGTCTGCCGCGTTGTTGTCGGTCTCCGCACAGCCGTTCTCGGCGCGTAGAGCCGCCGTGGTATTCGTCAGCGCCGGCGCGGGCCCGCTCCCCTCGAAGCAGTTCGGCGTCGTGACCGTCGGCCCGTAACCCACGAAATCGACGACTGCGGCGGCCGGCGGGCAAGTCCCCGAAAGCACGGTCGTGCTGCTGACGAATGCGACCTTGCCGGCCGTAGCCGACATGGCGGTGGTTCCGGTCGCGTCTGGAGTTGGAAGGTCGACGGCTCCCCCCGCCCCTGCAGCCTCCTGTACGAGGTAGTAGCGGCCGGGCTGGATGACACCCGACAGAGCGGTCACGAACCACGTCGAGCCGGTGGACGAGGTGTACTGCACCGACCACCCGGTGACGTCCACCGGGACGCTGCCGCGGTTGAAGAGCTCGATGAAGTCGTTCTTGAGCGTGGCGCCCGTGTTACCGCCCCCGCCGTAGATCTGGCTGATCAGGACGCCGGTGCTGAGCGCCGTTGCCTGTTGCACGCCGCCGGCTAGGACGACGACGAGCGCGAGTACCAGACACGCGCCCAAGCGAAATCGAGCGGCTTTCACTGAAAGTCCTCCCTGATCGACGTGGCCTTCGAGGCGCCCCGGCTCGCGCCGATGGTAGCGCGCCGTCCAGTCGGCCCTCAATCGCCGGAGGGCCTAGTTCTTGGCTTCCTTCCAGTCATCGCCCACGCCGATCTCCACTGCCAGCGGGGGATCGAGCGGGTACGCGGCGCACATCTCGTCGCGGCACCTCGAGCAAGAGCTCGTCGTGGACCTGCAACACGAGCCGCGCGCCACGACCCTCGCCGCGAAGGCGCCGGTGGATCGCGATCATCGCCTTCTTGATGATGTCCGCGTTCGATCCCTGCATGACGAAGTTCACGGCGAGCCGCTCGCCGAGTGCACGCGTCTGCCGGTTCGAGGCCCGGATCTCGGGCGTTGGCCGGCGCCGGCCGAGCAGGCTGGTGGTGTAGCCGTCGCGGGTGGCCTGCTCGATCGTGCGCTGGATGAAGTCCTGGACGAGCGGGAAGCGGGCGAGGTACGCGTCGATGTACTCCTGCGCCTGCTCCCTCGGGATCTCCAGGTTTTCCGACAATCCGAATGCCGAGATGCCGTAGACGATCCCGAAGTTGATCATCTTGGCGATCGAGCGATCGCCCGTGGTCAGCTCTGACGGTGCCTTGCCCAGCACCTCGGCGGCCGTGGCAGTGTGGATGTCCTCCCCGCGCGCGAAGGCCTCACGCAGCTTCGGCTCGCCCGAGACGTGCGCGAGGATGCGCAGCTCGATCTGGGAGTAATCGGCCGACAGGAGCCGATGGCCCGGCTCAGCGACGAAGGCGGAGCGGATCTCCTTGCCGAGCTCCGTCCGGATCGGGATCGCCTGGAGGTTCGGGTTCGAGGTGGAAAGCCGGCCCGTCGACGCAACCGTCTGGTTGAAGTGTGTGTGCAAGCGCCCGTCCTCGACGGAGATCAGGCTCGGGAGCGGCTGGAGGTACGTGTTGAGCAGCTTCGAATACTCGCGCCACTCCTCGATCACCTCCACGATCTCGTGCTCGTGCCGGATCGTGCGCAACACCCGCGTGTCGGTCGAATAACCCGTCTTGCCCTTGCGGCCCGGCGTGAGCTGAAGCTTCTCGAACAGGATCCGCGCGACCTGCTGCGTCGAGCCGAGCATGAACTCCTCGCCGGCGAGCTCGTACGCCTTCGCCTCCAGCTCCTCGAGCTGATCCGCGAGCCGCGCAGTGATCTCGCCCATCCGATAGGTGTCGATCTTCACGCCGGCGTCCTCCATCGCGGCGAGAACGGCGGTGAGGGGCAGCTCGATGTCGCGGTACAGGTCCTCCGCCCCGCGCTCGCGGACGCGCTCGAGCATCGTCGGCGCGAGCCGGCGCGGGATCTCGGCATGTCGAACGAGGGCGGCCGTCTCGTCGTCCGTCGCAGGCGTCGGGATCGGCTCGACGCCGTACTCCTGCGCGAGGTCGTCGAGCTCGTAGCCCGCTCGCCCCGGCTCGATCAAGTAGGCGAGCAGCATCGTGTCCTCGGCCGGTTCCATGGTCAGGCGTGGCAGCGCCTTGAAGTCGTGCGCGACGAGGTCGGCCCGATCGAGCCGCCGTTCGAACGCCGGCTCCCACGATCCGACCACGACGCCGTCATCCTCCTCCGCCAGCGCGAAGCGCCCGTCCCGGATTGCGAGCGCGGCGCGTCCGCGCACCTCGGGGAACTCGCCCTCGCGCCACGCGACCTCGGTCCCCTCCACTCGCATCGGCTGGGCCGGGACGGCCTCGTCGAGGATGTCGACGCGGCCGAGCAGGTTCCGAAACTCGAAGCGCCGGAACATCTCGCGCAGCTGTGACCGGTCGGGCGGGCGGAGCACGAGCTGGGCCGGATCGCAGTCGACGTCGAGGTCGCGGCGCATCGTCGCGAGCTCCTTCGATTGCTGCGCCTGAGCGGCGTGCTCGGCGATGTTCTTCCGGCGCGCCGGGGACAGCTCGCCGACGTGTTCGATCACGTCCTCGAGCGAACCGTACTGCGCGATCAGCTGTCCGGCTGTCTTGTCGCCAATCCCCGGGACGCCGGGGATGTTGTCGGACGTGTCGCCCTTCAGCCCGATGAAGTCGGGTACCTGGTCGGGCCGGATGCCGTACCTTGCCTCGACACGGTCGGGCGTGTACACGTGGACGTCAGAGACGCCGCGGGGCGTCATCATCAGGCAGACGTTCTCCGAGACGAGCTGGAACGCGTCGCGATCGGTGGAGACGACGCACGTCCTGATTCCGGCCTCGTCCGCACGCGTCGCGAGCGTGGCGATCACATCGTCCGCCTCCCAGCCCTCGAACTCGAGGTTGCGGTAGCCGAACGCCTCCACGATCGGGCGGAAGTAGGGGAACTGCTCGCCGAGCAGATCGGGCATCGGCCGCCGCTCGGACTTGTACTCCTCGGAGATCTGGTGCCGGTGCACGGCGCGCGTGTCCCACGCGACGGCAACGCCCTTCGGCTTGTAGTCCGAGAGCAGCTTGAAGAGCATGTTCGTGAACCCGAGCAGTGCGTTCGTGGGAAAGCCCTCGGTCGTCGCGAGCTCCTCGGGCAGCGCAAAGAAGGCCCGGTAGGCCAGGTTGTTTCCGTCCACGAGGAAGAGCTCGGCGTCGCGCGCCGGCGCGTCGTCGAGCTGGAGCTCGGCGCCGGTGAGGGTCTTCGGGGACATCCGGCCATGGTAGTCAGGTGCCGGACTTCGGTCCGGCTCCGACGAACTGGTCCTCTATCGTCCCGCCTCGATGCCGGGGCTCGAGATTCGCGCATTTTCCGACAAGCAAGTCGACGACGCGGCACGCGTGCTCGCGGAACGCGGCGAGCGCCACCGCTTCGGGGAGCAGCTCCTGCAGTGATGCGCGTGCCGATGCTCGCCGGGTCACGGCTCGTCGTCGTGACCGCCGCGGATGACGCGCTCGTCCTGCGGCCGCCATCCCCGGCCGACGCAGTTGCCGACATCGGTGCCGCAGTCCGGGACGCGCTGCGGTTCCCGCTCGCCGGCGAGCCGCTCGAAGCACTCGTGACGCGCGGTTCGCGTGCGACGATCGTGGTCGAGCCGCCGCAGCTGCCGCTGCCCGGAACGGAGCGCGACCCTCGCCAGGCCGCGATCGCGGCGGCTGTCGCGGAGCTCGAGCGGCTTGGGATTCCGACCGGCTATCAGACGCTCCTCGTCGCCGGCGGACTGGCGCGGCGTGCCGGCCACGATCAGCTCGAGACGCTCGTGTCGCCCGAGTTCGCGCGCCGTTTCCACGGTCACGTCGAGGTTCACGACGTCGAGCGCGACGACCTCGTCGAGCTGGGGACGGCGGGCGCCGTGCCGCTCCGCGTCCATCCAGCGCTCGTCCGCACGGACGCTGTCCTGGTCGTGACGGCCGCGGAGACGGTGCTGCATGGCGGGCCGGGCGCGCTCGTCGGCGCCTCGGGGAAGGAAGTGCTCCGCGCCGCCGGCGCGTACTCACTCCTCGAGACGTCGTCCTCCCAGGGCTGGCGGCTCGGGCTCGAGCTGGAGCGCGCGCTCTTGCGCCGCGTTCCTATCACCGGTGTCTCGCTCGTCCTCAACCACCCGCGCCTAGGCGGCACGCTGGGCGGCTACCCCTACGAGACCCAGGCGCTCGAACGCGTCGTTCGCTCGCCGTTTCGTCACATCTTTCGGATGCTGCCAGGCGGCGTGCGGGCCTACGTGCTGCGGTCGCTTCCGCTGGAACGCTCGGTCGCGGCCGCCTTCGCCGGTCCGCCATCGGTCGCGCACACCGAAGCGCTCCTCCGCGGGGTCGAGCTGCGCGGGATCACGCTCGACGGACAGCTCGACGCCGTCTGCGTCGGAGTTCCGCGTACGACGCCGTATCTTCCGCGCGAGCGCCCCAATCCACTGCTGGGCGCGTATCTCGGGCTCGGCCTTGCCCTGCGACTCTGGCGGGACTCGTTCCCGGTCACGGAAGGCGGGACGGCGATCCTCCTGCATCGCTTCCAGCGTCACTTCAGCCATCCGACGCAGCAGCCTTACCGCGCCTTCTTCGCGGCAGCCCGGCCGGCGGGCCCCGACGCGACCACCCTCGCCGAATCCGAGCGCGCCGCTGCTGCAGACGCACGTGCGCTCGAGGCGTACCGCGGCGGACGCTCGTGTCACCCGCTGCTTCCGTTCGCGGATTGGGATGGATGCCGCCCGGCGATCGGACAACTCGGGCACGTCCTGATCGCAGGCTGTCGCGACCACACAGCCGCGCGCCAGCTCGGCTTCGTCCCCACGCACGGCATCGGCGCGGCGCTGACGATGGTCCGAGGCTGGTCCGACAGGCCGCCCCGGGTCGGCTTTCTCCTCTGTCCGCCGTACTTTCCGATTCGCGTCGCGAGCTCGTAGCCTTCGCGCCCGCCCCCGACGACACAGGCCGGCAGCTAGACCAGGCGAAGCCGATCTAGCGGCCGGCCGACGTGATGCGTGTCGGGAGGCGCAGCCCCACGACACGCACTGCCACTCCGATCGGCCCTCCGCCCAAACGTTTCGCGGCCGGCGGAGACCGCGTCTCCGTCGGCCGCGCGTACCTAGAAATCGATCCACGGCGTCAGCCGTGGATCGACCTACTCGGTAGCGCCGAGGTACGTCTTGCGGACGTCCTCGTTCTCGCGGAGCTTCTTCGCGTCGTCGGCGAGCGCGATCTTGCCCGTCTCCATCACGTAACCACGGTTCGCAACGTCGAGCGCCATCAGTGCGTTCTGCTCGACGAGCAGGATCGGCGTTCCCTGCGTGTTGATCTCGCGAATGATCTCGAAGATCCGCTCGACGAAGATCGGCGCGAGGCCCATCGAGGGTTCGTCGAGCAGCAGGAGCTTCGGGCGCGCCATCAGCGCGCGGCCGATCGCGACCATCTGCTGCTCGCCGCCCGAGAGCGTCCCCGCCTTCTGGCTCTTGCGCTCGGACAGGCGCGGAAAGAGCTCGTACACGCGGTCGAGGTCCTGGCCCACGGCCTTTCGATTCCCGCGGTCGGCGCGCTGGAAGGTCCCCATCTCGAGATTCTCGAGCACGCTCATCCGTGGGAACAGGCGCCGCCCCTCCGGCGACTGGGAGATGCCGCGCTCGACGATGTCGTGAGCGGATGCGTGCGTGATGTCGTTGCCCTGGAAGCGGATGCGGCCCCGGCGTGGGCTGTTGAGGCCGTTGATCGAGCGCAGCGTCGTGGACTTGCCTGCGCCGTTCGCGCCGATCAGCGTCACGATCTCGCCCTGCCGGACGTTGATCGAGATCCCCTTCAAGGCTTCGATCGAGCCGTAGAAGGTGTGGACGTCCTCCAGCTCGAGGATGTTCTCGGCGGGGGTGCTCACGACGCCCCTTCGAGCGCCTGCTTGCCGAGGTACGCCTCGATCACCCGGCTGTCCCGCTGCACCTCCTGCGGCGTGCCCTCCGCGATCTTCTCCCCGTAGTCGAGCACCGTCACCCGGTCGGAGATGTTCATCACGACCCGCATGTCGTGCTCGATCAGCAGGACGGTGAGTCTCTGCTCGGTGCGCAGCCGGTCGACGAAGGCGGTGAAGTCGGCGGTCTCCTGCGGGTTCATCCCGGCGGTCGGCTCGTCGAGCAGCAGGAGCTTTGGTTGCGTCGCGAGCGCGCGGGCTACCTCGAGCCGGCGCTGATCACCGTAGGAGAGGCTGCGTGCGATCTCGTCGTCCTTGTTCCGCAGGCCACAGAACTGCAGGAGCTCGCGTCCCTTGTCGCGGGCCTCGCGCTCTTCACGCCGGATGCGCGGGGTGCGCACGATCGAGCGCAGGATGCCTCCCTTGAGCCTGCAGTGCATCCCGACGAGGACGTTCTCGAGCGCGGTCATGTTCTGGAAGAGCCGGATGTTCTGGAACGTCCGGCCGATGCCCCGCTCGGTGATCGCGTGCGGTGGCCTACCCGTGACGTCCTCGCCGTCGAAAATAATCCGCCCCGAGGTCGGCTTGTAGACGCCCGTGAGCATGTTGAAGAACGTTGTCTTGCCCGCGCCGTTCGGCCCGATCAGGCTGACGACCTTTTCCCGAGGGATGGTGAAGTCGATGTCGTCCGTGGCGACGAGCCCGCCGAACTCCTTGCGCACCTTCTCCGCGACGAGGATGTTGCCGTTCCGGTCGCCGTCGCTCATTTCGTCTGGTCATAGAGCGGCGTGTCCGCCACCCCCTCCTCGAACTCGGCTCTGCGTCTCGCGCTCGGGATGAGACCCGTCGGCCGGATCAGCATCACGAGCACGATGATCGCGCCGTAAATGCCGAACTGGTACAGCGGGACGTCGAGGTTCGTCCCGAACGTGTTGTTGAGCGAATGGCCGATGTTTGCGAGCCCTTCCTGGTTGAGGTAGGCGAGGAACGCGGCGCCGAAGATCACGCCCCAGACGTTGCCCATCCCGCCGAGGATGACCATCGAGAGGATGAACGCGGAGATGTTGAAGTTGAAGTCGTTCGGGAAGGTCGAGCTCTTGAAGGCCGCGAAGTACGCGCCCGCGATGCCGCCGAAGAACGCGCCCGTCGCGTAGGCCCAGGTCTTCGTCCGCATCAACGGCACACCCATCGCGGCCGCGGCGGTCTCGTCCTCGCGGATCGCGATCCAGGCGCGCCCGAGGCGCGAGTCACGCAGCCGGATGCTGCAGAAAACCGTGATCGCCACCAGCACCAGCACGCTCCAGAAGAAGAGCCGGCCGCTCGTGAAGAACGAGCCAGAGCCGCTCAGGTAGCTGAGGCTGCCGAAGCCGGGCGAGTCGATCGGCGTGATGCCGTTCGGCCCATTCGTGAGGTTGAAGCCGCCGAGGTTGTCGCCGTTACGCGCGACTTGGGGCAGGATCTCCCCGAAGCCGAGTGTCACGATCGCGAGGTAGTCGCCGCGTAGACGCAGAGTCGGCAGGCCGATGATCACGCCGATGATCGCCGTGAAGATGCCGGCGAGGATCAGCAGCAGCCAGATCGAGATGTGGATCCCGGGTGTGCCCTCCCGGACACCGACAGCGCCGAAGTGGATGTCCCGGTGGGCGAACTGGACGGAGGCGAACCAGGCGGCCGTGTAGGCGCCCATCGCGTAGAAGGCCACGTAGCCGAGGTCGAGGAGTCCTGCGTAGCCGACGACGATGTTCAGCCCGACGGCCATGATCACGAAGACGCCCATGATCACAGCTGTGTCCATGCTAGGAAACGCTCCGAACAGCTGCATCGTCGGCAGGCTCTCGTTGTAGAACGGATACGTGACCGCGACGACGAGGATGATCGTTGGCATCACGAAGCGCTTGACCCACGCAACCTGAGCCGGCACGTACGGGAACCCGTACTGCACGGCGAAGAGCATCGTGACGAGCAGCGCGAGCGGCCAGGCGATCCAGACGAGGACCCCGAGGAGGATCGCGCGCAGGAGGAGCCTCACCTGGAAGCGCTGGCGCTCGTCCATCCCGCGCCACCGCCTCCGGAGCTCGCCGAGAGCGCCGGCCCAGCGGTGCCATTCCGGTCGCCGGAACTCAGCCACTTACCCGCCCTCCGGGGTTCGCTCGCCGAGCAGGCCCTCGGGTCGGAAGACGAGGATGAGGATCAGGATCGCAAAGACGAGCGACTGGGTCCAGTCGGAACCCGGCGCGTTCCAGGTCAGTCCCTCGTTGAACTGCTGGATCAGGCCGATCAGGAGCGCTCCCAGGACGGCGCCCGGAAGGTTCCCGATTCCCCCGAGCACGGCGGCGGTGAACGCGATCAACCCGAGCGAGAAGCCCTGGTCGAACTGGATGTTGGTCGAGTAGAGCGCATAGAGCAGGCCCGCGACGCCCGCCAGCGCACCCGCGATCAGGAACGTGAACGAGATCGTGCGGTTGACGTTGATGCCCATCATCGCCGCGGCCTCCTGGTCCTGCGCGGTCGCGCGCATCGCCTTGCCCTGGCGCGTGCGCTGCACGAGCCAGACGAGCAGGATCAAGACCGGGATCGTCGAGAGCGCGACGATCAGGCTCGACCAGCGGTACTTGTTGCCGCCGATCTCGAAGACGACCCCGGTCGGAAGGATGTTGGGGATGGACACGGGCGCCGGCCCGAGCCGGTTCAGGCCGACGTCCTGGAGGATGAACGACATCCCGATCGCCGTGATCAGCGGCGCGAGCCGCGGTGCGTTGCGAAGAGGTCGGTAGGCGACGCGCTCGATCGTTGCGTTGAGGACCCCGCAGAAGGCCATCGCGGCGAGCAGCGTGAGCCCGAGACCCCACACGACGGAGAAGCCGGAGCTCGAGTCGTCGAGGCCGATCTGGTGCGCGGCGACGCTGAGGGAGATCCAGCTTCCGAGCATGAACACGTCGCCGTGCGCGAAGTTGATCAGCTCGAGGATGCCGTAGACGAGCGAGTAGCCGAGCGCGACGAGTCCGTAGACGAGCCCGAGCGTCAGGCCCTCGAGCGCGACGCTCACGAAATCGGACGGCTCCTTGTAGAGGTTGACCGCGAGCCACGCGATCAGCAGGAGAACCAGGGAAATGCCCAGCCACGGCACGACGCCGGCGCCCTGAAACCCTCGGAGCCAGGAGATCTGCTGCCGGCGCGCGTCGGTAGCCACGGTGAGAGAGCGGCGGGGAGGGCCGCGAGGCCCTCCCCTACCTCCTTGTCCTTTCGCCTACGCCTTCTTGACCAGGCTCTCCGGCGGCGTGATCACCTTGTAGGTGGTCTGCTCGCCGCCCTTGATCAGGTACATCGTGACCGGGTTGGCGTTTGTGTCGCCCTCTTCGTTGATCTGGAACGAGCCGAGGATTCCGTCCGTCACCTTCGTCTTGAACAGCTGCGCCGCGACGTCTGCGCGCGTGCCGTCGGAGTTCTCGATCGCCTTCAGCAGCACCTCGGCCGACTGTGCTGCGTACGCCGAGTACGGGTCGACCTGGCCGCCCGCTTGCGTCGCGCCGAATTCCTTGACGAACTTCTTGCCCGTCGGGCCGAGGGCCTCGTTCGGCTGGCCGGCGATGCTGACGTAGGTGCCTTCAGCCGCCTTGCCCGCGCCGTCGACGACGGCGGAGATCGGCGTGAACCCGTCGGGAGCGACGAACGTCACGCCCGTCCCGAGCACCGAGCGCAGGTCCTTGATCAGCTTGCCGCCGTTCTCGCAGATCAGACCGCCGAGGAACACACCGTCGGCGCCCGACTGCTTGATACGGGTCGCAAGCCCGGTGTAGGACGACGCCTTGCCGTTCCACGCCGAGAAACCTGCGATGCCGATCCCGAGCTGCGTTGCCGCGTTCCTGAAGTTGTTGGCAACGCCCTGGCCATACGCCTCCTTGTCGTTGAGGATGTAGACGTTCTTCAGGCTGAGCTGCTGCGTGAGGACCGCGTCCGCAGCTCCCTGGAAGTCGTCCGCAGCGACCAGACGAATGTAGTTGCGCGTGCCGGTTGGGTAGTACTTGTCCGGCTCGCCCGCCGCCGTTCCTGCACCCCCGTGCGTGAGTCCGACGTACGTGTTCGCCGGGCTGACCATGCCCACCGGCCCGTCCGGCGCCCGGTTCAGCACCGGGATCACGATCTCGGCGCAGCCGGAGTTGAACGTCCCGATCAGGCCGATGACACTCTTGTTCTGCGCGTACGCGTTCGCGTTCGCGGAGCACTTCTCCGACGCCCACTTGCCCTGCTGGGCAGTGGCGTCGTCGCACGACTGGTAGCCGATCTTGTAGTCGCCGGCCTTGAAGTCGTGCTGCTTCAGGATGAACTTGATCGCTTCCGTCATCTGGACCGTCTGCGTGCGGCCCGAACCTTGCAACGGCAGATCCGACGCGATGATGTAGTCGGGGTCGCCGTCGCCCTGGTAGTAGATGTCGGAGCATGACGAGGCCGGCAGCGCCTGGACCTGCCCGCCCTTTCCGCCGCCGCCTCCGCCACCACAGCCCGCGGCGAGGAGCGCCAGCACGGCGGTGAGGCCGATCAGCGCTGTCAGCGAAAGCTTTCTGCTCACTCTCCCTCCTCAGTCGCCAATACCGGTGCTTCGCCGCACGTGCCGGCGAGGCCCGCACCGCGAGTCGAGAAGTATCGCTAATCGGAGGGCCGAATCAAGCCTGAACCGACGCTACAGTGGGTTTCTCGCCGAAGTGGCGGAACTGGCAGACGCGCCGGACTCAAAATCCGGTGGGCCGCGAGGCCCGTGTGGGTTCGACCCCCGATTGCCCTGGGCTCAATGCGGTGATCCGCGCTGTTGGGCGCCGTGTGATGACCCGCGGCGGCGAGGTCATCGGGGTCCTCGACGGCTGGAAAGGTCTCGTCGACGGGAGATTCGAGCCGCTCGGGCCACGCGAGATCTCGGGCCTGCTGCCGCGCGGAGGGACGATCATCGGTACGACGCGGACGAATCCCTTCAAGCTCGACGGCGGCGTCGAGCAGGTTCTCGCGCATTTCGAGCAGGAGGGGCTCGATGCGCTGGTCGCGATCGGCGGCGAGGACACGCTCGGGGTTGCGGCGCAGTTACACGAGGAGCACGAATTTCCGGTGGTCGGCGTGCCGAAGACGATCGACAACGATCTGTCGGCGACCGATTACACGTTCGGCTTCGACACCGCCGTGTTCATCGCGACGGAGGCGATCGACCGGCTGCACACGACCGCCGAATCCCATAACCGGGTCATGGTCGTAGAGGTGATGGGTCGTCACACAGGCTGGATCGCGGTCATGAGCGGGATCGCCGGTGGCGCGGACGTCATTCTCATTCCCGAGCAGCCGATCTCGATCGACGAGGCCTGCGAGGACATCCGCCACCGCCACGAGCGGGGCAAAGACTTCTCGATCGTCGTGGTTTCGGAGGGCTACGAGCTCGAGGGCCTGGGCGAGGGTGACGACGTGGATCAGTTCGGCCACGTCCGCCTTTCGGAGCGGGGAGTCGGAGCGGCACTCGCGCGCGAGATCGAGGAGCGGACGGGCTACGAAACGCGCGTTACCGTGCTCGGGCACATCCAGCGCGGCGGGTCGCCGACTCCACGCGACCGCGTTCTCGCGACGCGTTACGGCCTCAAGGCTGCCGACCTCGTCCGGGAGCAGAAATGGGGCCGCATGGCCGCGCTGCACGGCGACCGCATCGTCGATGTGCCGCTGAAGGACGCCACCGCGGAACTGAAGACGGTGCCGGAAGAGTGGTACGCAGTCGCGAAGGCCTTCTTCGGCTAACGGCCGACGAGCGCAGACCTTCAAGCCGCGGGCCAGTGCGAGCGAAGCCGCACTGGCTGGAGGCGAACTCACGCGGGCGGGGATGCTTCAGCACCACCGCCCGCGGACGCGACCAGTCGCCGACCGATACTCGTAAGAGCGCGCGTGCTTCGCCCGCGTGTGTTCAGCCGCGGAGCGGCCGATAAACCCGAGCGAAAGCGCAGCTTTCGCTCGGCCGGTCAAAGCTCGGCCAGCGGGAACGAGCGGTGCCGTCGCGGCGGCACGAGGAAGTTCTGTCGGTGCGTCGTCCGCAAGACGGCGTTGAACCCCTGATTTCGCTCGCGCGGCGAAAGGGGGAGGCGCGTACCGTCCGGGAGCACACCGTCCATCGCGAGCCGGTTGCGATGGAAGTCGTCGCTCGTCGGGTTGAAGACGACGAAGTGGAGTCCGGCGGCGGGCCCCTCCAGCATTGCATCGCGGTCGGGGTGTGCGCTCCACGTGAAGGGATTGTCGAGTGAGTTGAAGTCCGCCCGCTGCGGAATTGCCGTCCCGCGTTTGTAGACGGTCCCGTCGTCCGCGACGTGATCGCGCTGGAGACGTGAAGACGTTTGGATCGAGGCGGCATGCCCGATTCGCCCTCGACCGTGGAAGTCACGCTTGACCTGGGCGGTGTGCTCGATGTCCCGTGGTCGCTGATTCACGGTCTGGACGCCCGTCCGCACATCGAGGCCGGGATGGAAAGCCGTGTCCACTCGCTCGGCGAAGTCGAAGTTCAGGTACCACGCCTCGAGGTCCTCGAAGAGGTGCGAGACGTGCATGCTCGTTCCCTGCCGGAAATACGAACGCGGACCGAGGTCGACGAACCCGAGCGTCTCGAAGTTGACGATGCGCCGCGGCCCCAGCGCTTCCTTCTGCGTGGACGTGAAGCCGAGGAAGAGCTGTGCCGAGTCGGGGATGAGATCCGCGCCGGCGATGCCGGCCGCGACGGCCACCTTCTTCGGGAGACTGCGCCGGCCGCCGAACCCTCCCCCGACGAATCCCTTGCGCACGCTTGTCAGCTCGAACACGGACAGCTCGTCGAAGAGCAGGCGCGCCGAATCGGCGAGCTGGTCGCTC
>WNFZ01004619.1_pt1 | contig 19362 bp, 16 predicted proteins | sample 5400081 | NCBI WGS metagenome assembly WNFZ01 (sample SAMN13153365, study PRJNA577476) | soil metagenome | isolation source: 80 cm soil or saprolite under grassland replicate 1 | place: USA:California | collected 2016-06-15
CCCTCCCGGGGTGCCGACACGACGCTCTCGATCCATTCGGGGTGGTGCGACGGGTCGGCCACGTAGGAGAAGACGTCTTCGGGACGACGGGATATCTCGATGCTCTCCACGATCTCGGCCATCTCGCCTCCTTGGCCGCGGGCGGCGCGCTGCTGCAACTGGCCGTGGGCCCTCGCCACCTGCGGTCGGCTGGGTTTCGCTCGACACTGCTATGTCGGGACGCGACCAAGGAATGTGACCGATGGGCGACCTTTCGCCTCAGGATGCCTACGGATCAGGACAAGGCAGTCAAGATAGTCGGCACCTTCCGCATAGCGGCTGCATAGTAGTGCGAAAGTTCCCCGGGCTACGATCCGGCCCGCTGGCCGGAATCTTCCCGAAATCCCTTGGAACCTCCTGAAGCCAAAACTGAAGCCGACCTTTGCAGGGCACCCGGCGCCCTTCCATGTCGCACCCAAAGGAGCAGAACCGGAGATGATCTCGTGGCAGGGGCCGGCACGTAGGGCCATGCCCCGTGCCAGGGCCGGCGCGGTCGTCCTCGCGCTGGCGTGCGCGCTCGCCATCACCGCCTGCGGTTGCGCGCGGAGGTCGGTCACCGCCCCGCGCCACCCGGCCTCGACCACGCTCCCGTCCCCGCCGACGATCCCGCCACCACCGGCCACGACGGCGCCCACCCTCCCAGCGCCGGCGACGGTCGCGGCGCCCGCGGCGCTGCCCGGCCTCACCGCCGCGGGGCTGCAGGCCTACCTGCGGCGGCTCGGCTTGCCGTGCCGTGGGCAGGTGACGCGCTCGGACGCCAGCTACCACTGCGAGCGCAACGTCCGCAACGTCACCCAGACGGTCGACTTCGAGGGCCCCTCGCCGGCGCGGATCACGCGGCTGAAGGCCGCGGCCAACCGGGGCGGCGGCACCAAGGCGGACATGCGGCGGTACTGGGATTTCTTCCGGGCTGTCGCCGGCGTGCGCTACAGCGGCGCGCAGCCGTCGCTCGCGGGCGAGTGGACCGTGAACAGCACCATCGACGGCATCGGCGACCTCTGCGGCTTCCAGCCGGGAGCAGACGTGCAGCGGCGCTTCGGTGCGGTGGCCTACGAGGTGGTCTCGTGCAACCAGCGGGCGACCCTGGAGCTCACGCCCGGCGGGAGCTGACCCGACCGCCGCGGCTGGCCTGCCGTCAGTGGGCCGGCCTGGCCATGCCGGTGACGGCCTCGGCGTTGGCGAGCATGCGGGCGACCTCGACGGGCGGGTGCCGGAGCTCGTGCACGGCGACGGCGAACGGGTCGACCCAGCGGCGCTCCCCCAACGGGTTGGTCACCTCGACGACGTAGCGGAGCTCCCGCCGGGTGCCCGGCACCTCGACCACCCGCCAGTCGCCACCGAAGCTCACGATCATCCAACGCGCCACGTACGCGGCAAGCTGGGCGAGCAGGCCGTCGTCGAGGGCCTCGAGTGGCAGCCGCGAGACGTAGGCCTGCAGGTAGGGCAGGAGCACAGACGGCTCCCTGCGGACCTCGTCCACGGGTGCGCCCAGCGCCTCGGCGAGGTCCGCCAGCAGGCGTTCCGACCGTGACCACCACGCCCGCACTCCGGCGCGAGCCTGTGCCATCCGGTCGTCGGTCATGTTCTCCTCGGCATGCTCAGCCGTGCTCGACGAAGATGATCCTCGCGCGCGCGAGGTATGCGCGCAGCTCCGGTGAGGGCCCCGCGCCGACGAACACCCAGCGCGGGTCGAAGGTGGGATCCTCCCGGCGAAGCTGCACGTCCTTGTTGACCTGCTCACGGATGCGCGGCGACAGGGGCACCTCGACCTTCTGCGTGACGCGCTGGCCGGAGGCGAGCGTGACGGTCCGGAACCTCGCGTACGTCTTCACCTCGATGGCGAGCGTCATACCACCCAGCAGCTCGACCGGCGCCGAGGCGTCGACGAAGCGCCCGCCAGGCGCCGTGACAGGAAAGTCGGGATCGTCGACCGGGGCCAGCGGGTAGTGCCGCTCGGGCCTCGCTCGGTACAGCTGGCGGGTCCATTCCTCACCCGCCTGCCATCGTCCTCCCCGGCCTCCGGTCCCAGGCTGGGACCGCGCGCGCGATCGGCTTCGAAGGACCTGGTTGCGCGACTGGGACGCCAGGCCGGGGGGAAGCGCCAGGGGCGCGCGGACCCGCGCCGCGGCGCCCCCCGGTTCCGCGACCGCAGCCGCCGGGAGGACGTCGCCCTCGACCAGGTACTGGTCGGAGCCGTACTCGGTGGTGGCGACGGTGACGCTGGTCACGCGGTAGCGCAGCCCGCGGTCGAGCAGCACCTCCCGCTCGTTCCCCTTGTCGGAGATGGCGTCGACGCCGAGCGCGGGCGTGCCGGCGGGCACGCGCAGCCTCAGCAGCACCTCCGAGTTGCGGAAGTCGGTCGCCGGCCCGCCGACCGAGGCCGACGTGTACGCGAGGTCCTGGTGCACCGTCCCGACGGCCAGGCTGCCCAGGCCGGCGGGGAACCCCGAGGCGCTCACGCCACGGTAGACGACCAGGGCCTCCGGGAGCGGCTGGCGGGCCAGCGCCTCGTCGATCAGCGCGACGTCCTGGCGGAGGTCGGCGCGCGGCGGCACGCTGGCTCGCAGGGCGTCGTTGATCGGCGCGAAGCGGTACCCGGTGTACTGGCGCAGCGCGCTGGCGCTGGCCGGCGAGAGCCGCGCGACGACGGGGTCGTAGGCGGCACGGACCCACTGGGCGGCCTGCCGCGGGTCGCCGAAGTCGAGCACGCTCCGGGGTGGGACGGCCTCCGCTGGAGCGGCCGCGGCGGCTGGCGTGGGTGGCGTGCCGGCGGGGCCGGCGGGTCGGGCGCTGCCTACCGGTGGGGCGACCGCGAGCGCGGCCAGATATGACGCTGCCGGCGCGGCCGCTGCCTCCTCGGCCTGCGCGCTGGCGGGGTCGGAGACGGTGGGGCGATCGGAGACGATGGCGGCGGCAGCGGCGACCCCGACGATGGCGGCGGTGGTGGCGTTGAACGAGGCGGCCGTGGCGAAGCAGTCGGCCTGGGTGCCGCAGTTGTCCGCCCACGCGGGTGCGGCGGCGGCGACGGTCGTGGCGGCTCCGGCGAGGGCAGCCCACCCGGCGGTCACCAGGCCGCGGCGTCGCGGCAGGCGGCGTGGCCAGGTCATGCTGCCTCGCGAGGGAGCGGCTGGCCGGGCATCAGCAGGTACAGCGCCGCGACCGCGCTGGCGACGAACAGTGCCATCGGCGTGAACGACTCCGACCGGCCGACGAGGGCGCTCGCCACCGCTCGCACCGTCAGCAGGGCGACGGCGAGTCGCAGCGCCAGGGGGATGCGGGCGACCAGGCGCCGCCACGCGTCGACCCGCGGCGGGAGCAGGCCGAGGCTGAGCGCTCGCAGCAGCAGGAGCTCGGTGAAGTACAGCAGGGCGACCCACCACGCCTGGATGAGCCCGGCGAGCACGAGGGTGCTCGCCGCCGCGGTGAGGACCGCGACGGGCAGCGCCCCGGCGCGCTCGGCGAGGGGGCGGACGGGCACGGCTTCGGCCAGCTCGGCCTCGACCCGCCGGACGCGGCGGGCCAGCGCCGGCACCCGGAGGCTGAGCCAGACCAGGCCGTAGCGGGCCAGCGTGGCGATCACCGCGGCGCGGACGATCCAGAGGCCGTCGCGCTGCAGCGTCCGCACGGCCTGGGGGGCGACGATCTGCTCGGGAGGGATCGGCGCGCCGAAGATGGTCAACCGGACGCTCCAGGTGTACAGGGGCCTGACGAGGACCGCGGCGGCGTGGGCCCAGACCTGGACGCCGAGGTAGACCAGCACCAGGTTGAGCAGCATCGCGACGCCGAAGCCGAGGTTGCCCGGCAGCCGGGAGACCCCGGGGATCCCCGCCAGCAGGCCGCGCACGAGCGCGGGGAGCGCGACCGCCAGCGAGGCCAGCAGCAGGTAGGCGATCAGCATGGGCACCCGGATGCGCAGCAGGCCGGCGAGCAGCCCGTGGCCGAGCGGCCCGCCGGCGCCGCTGCGGTAGATCCAGCTCGTCTGGCCGGCGAAGAAGTCGCCGACGGCGAAGCCGGCGACGAAGGCCGTGCCGAGCTGCGTCGCCAGGTGGCCGAGCACGGCCGCGGTGACCACCAGCGCGAGCGACTCGCTGAACGAGCGGTAGTAGCCGATCCGCAAGCCGCCGAACAGCAGCCCGCCGACGGCCGCGGCCGGCGTCACGACCGCGCCGAGCAGGGGGTACCCGGCCAGGAAGTGGCCATCGGCGACGGCGGCCGAGAGCGCTCGCGACAGCCGCAACGCCGCGCACGGCAGCCGCACCCACCACCACCGGGTCGCCCGGCCCAGGCGCGTCCTCTCCCCCCTCATGCGGGCCGTTCCCCGGCGGAGTTGGTGAGCAGCCGTCGGGCCAGCAGCCCGAGCGTCGCGCCGTAGGCGAGGTGGCCGAGCATCGACACCTGGGCGAACTCGCCGAATGCGGCGATGTGCAGCCAGCCCGGATAGAGCCCGAGCATGAACGCCTCGAGCAGCAGGGCGAACCCGATGCCCCACAGGGGACCGCGATCGCCGAGCCACACGGTGAACGCCACCCCGAACAGCAGCCCGTTGGTCACGTGGTACGCGCCACCGGCCGTCCAGCGCGTCCACGCCGGCGCGCCCGTCCCGATGAGCCCGGCGCCGAACAGCGGCCACGCCGCGAACGGTCCGATGCTCGAGTGGGTCAGGGTCACGAACAGCCACCGGGTCGTGTCGTAGGCCACGGTGGCCACGGCCCCACAGATCAGTCCCAGCTGGACCCGCCGCCCGAGCGCAGCGCCCAGCGCGCCGCCGCCGAGCGCCAGGAACGCGGCCGCCGCCAGCCCGATGCCACCGAAGACCGTCAGCCACAGCGGCAGTCCGACCAGCAGGTGAACCACCAGCCCGGCACCGGTGACGAGGAACAGCGTGCCGCCGGCCCGCTGCCGCCACGGCGTGGGCCGCGCCTTGGACCGCGTGGTCATTGCCCGGGCGCTCGCGTGCACTGGGTGGTGATCGCCTGCCCGACACCGCTGACGCTCGTCAGGATCGCCGCCGGGTTGTCGGGGTGAGCGGCGAGCTGGTCCATCTGGTCGGCCTGGGCGTCGACCGCGGCCCGCAACTTCTCGTCGGCGACCTGCCTCGCGGTCGCGTGCAGGTCGGTGGCGCTGCGGCGCAACCCGCCGGAGAGCCTCGAGGGATCACTGAGCGACCGTGGGTCCTGCAGGATCGCCCGCAGGTCGGCCTGGACCTTCTGCAGCGCGCCCTGCACCTTCTGGCAGTCCTCGGCCCGTTTGGCGATCGGATCCGATCTGCACCCCGCGATCACCGGCCCGGTGACGACCGCCAGCGCGAGCAATCCCACCCGCCAGCGCCGGCACACCCGAGAACGCACCGATCCACCTCCAACCTCGATCCGGGGTCACGGCCACTTCCGAGCGCCAGCGCACGGGCACCACTCCGCGCCTTGGTGAGCTGCCTGGCGCCACGCCGACCGCGCAGCCGCGATGCCGCCACGTCGATTCTTGGGGCCGCGCCCGCGCCGGTCGCGCCTGCTTCGGCGTTGGAGCGATTTCGGGCGGTCCGGCCCATTGCGGCCGGATGGTATGACGGGGAACTTTCGCACTAGTATGTGGCGGCTATGCGAAGCGAGCAGGTCGGCCGCCGCAGCGGCAGCCGAGGCGTGCCGGTTGCCGCCTGACCGCGCCGCGGTGTCGTCACGCCATGGCACCGAGGATGCGCCTGGCGAGCTGCACTTCGCGGTGCTGGGCCCGCTGGAGGTGCGTGACGGGCTCGGACCGCTCGCCCTGGGCCCGCCCAAGCAGCGGACGCTGCTCGGCGTGCTGCTCGCGCGACCCAACGTCGCGCTCGGCTACGACCAGCTCGTCGCTGCCCTCTGGGGCGCCGGCCCGCCCCGCACGGCCCTGCAGAACCTGCACGTCTACGTCTACCACCTGCGCCGGGTCCTGGGTGACCAGCGACGCGTCGAACGCCGCGGCGCCGCGTACGCCCTGCTGGTGCGCCAGGGAGAGCTGGACGCGCAGCGGTTCGAGGCCCTCGCCGATCAGGCGCGGCAGGCGCGTGCGCCAGACCGTGAGCTGCTGCGGCAGGCGCTGGCACTGTGGCGCGGCCCGGCGTTCGCGGACCTGGGCGAGGTGGACGTGCTGCGCGAGGCGGCGCGGCGCCTGGAGGAGCGGCGGCTCGGGCTGCTGGAGGAGCGCATCGAGACCGACCTTGCCGCTGGCCGCCACGCCGCGCTGGTGGAGGAGCTGACCGGGCTGGTGGGCGAGTACCCGCTGCGGGAGCGGTTCCATGCCCAGCTCATGCTCGCCTTGTACCGTGCCGGGCGGCAGGCCGAGGCGCTGGCGGCCTACCAGGACGCCCGCCGCCTCCTGGTCGCCCAGCTGGGGCTCGAGCCCGGCCCGGAGCTGCGCCGTCTGGAGCAGGCGATCCTGCGCGCCGATCCTGGTCTGGACCACGCGCCAGCCCCGTCGCTCGCCGGTCCGGCGGTCGGGCTGGTCCCCGCGCAGCTCCCGCCCGACGTGGCCGGCTTCACCGGCCGCACCGAGCACCTTGGCCGGCTGGACGCGCTGCTGGCCGGCACCGGCGACGCCCGGGAGGGTGGTGCCGGGGCGCGTGAGGTGGTGATCACCGCGATCGCCGGGGGCGCCGGGGTGGGCAAGACGGCGCTGGCCGTCCACTGGGCGCACCTGGCCGCCGACCAGTTCCGCGACGGTCAGCTCTACGTCGACCTGCGTGGCTGGACCCCCGGAGGGCCGGTGAGCCCGCTGCGGGCACTGGCCCAGTTGCTGCTCGGAGGTCGACCACGCCGCTGGCCTGTACCGCTCGCTGCTGGCGGGCCGCCGGGTGCTGGTGGTGCTGGACAACGCCCGCGACGCCGAGCAGGTCCGCCCGCTGCTGCCGGGCAGCCCCGGCTGCCTGGCGCTGGTCACCAGCCGCGACCGGCTGGCCGGGCTGGTCGCCAGCCACGGCGCCAGCCGGCTCACCCTCGACGTGCTCCCCCGAGGCGAGGCGGTCGCCCTGCTGGCGCGCATCGTCGGCCAGGACCGCGTCGACGCCGAGCCCGAGGCCGCCGCCGGGCTGGCCGCGGCCTGCGCCCACCTGCCGCTGGCGTTGCGCATCGCCGCCGCCAACCTCGCCTGCGAGCCCGACCAGCCGATCTCGGCCTACCTGGCGCGGCTGCGCGGCGGCGACCGCCTCGCCGAGCTGGCGGTCGACGGCGACCCGCACGCCGCGGTCGGCGGCGCCTTCGACTGCTCCTACGCCGCCCTGGACGCCGACGCGCGGCGGCTGTTCCGGCTGCTGGGGCTGGTCCCCGGCCCGGAGCTCACCGCCGAGGCCGCCGCGGCGCTGGCCGACCTGCCGGTCACGCGGGCAGAACGGCTGCTCGAGCGGCTGGCGAGCGCGCACCTGGTCGAGCCGCGCGCACCCGGCCGCTTCGCCTTCCACGACCTGCTGCGCGCGTACGCCCGCCAGCAGGCAGAACGCGACGACGGTAAGCGGGACCCGGAGGCGGAGGCGGCGCCCGCCTCGGCCTGGCCCGCGCCCTGGTCACCCTCGGCCACGCGCTGCCGCCGGCCGGCGCCGCCGCCCGCTGGCGGGAGGCGCTCGCGCTGCTCACCGAGATCGGAAGTCCCGAAGCCGAACAGGTCCGCGCTTCACTCGAGTCGGTGTGGACGGCCCGCAGCCCCTGAGGACAGGGCGAGGGACCTGGCGAAGTCACCGGCAACCTACCGGCAATCTACCGGCAACATGGACATATTGCTCCGCGGCGGCCTGCGCGGCAGGTGCGTTTCCGCACGTCAAGGGTGGTGCGTCGCTGGCGCGGGGGCTCCTTCAGGCTCGTGGTCACGGGCTGGGCGGCTGAGTAGGATACCCGCCGTTTCCACCTAGCGGCCCGGTTTGGGCTGGCTGTGCCGGAGTGGAAGGAGCGGCCCCCGTGCTCGGACTCGTGCTGCTGGCTGCCATCGTGATCGTCGCCGCCATCTACCTCCTGCCGTTGGCGTACCGCAGCCAGCGGCGCAAGCGCAAGAACCAGGAACGCCAGCGGCTCGCCGCCGCCCGCGGGTGGCGCTTCGCCGCCAGCGACCCCGACCTGCTGCGCCGCTGGCGCGGCGACCCGTTCGACCGTCCGGGCGACTTCCGCAAGGTGCTCGGCGTGGTCCACGGCGAGGTCGGCGGCCGGGCGTTCACCGCGTTCGACTACCAGCGGCGCGCGGTCGTCACCACCCGCGGCGGCGGCAGCTACGACGTGGTCACGGTGTGGGCGCTGCCGCTGCCGGCGGCGCTGCCGCCGCTTCGCGTGGTCCCCGCCGGCGCCCTGGCACGGCGCACGGGCGGCTCGGGCACGATCGCGACCGGCGACGCGGAGTTCGACCGCCGCTTCAAGGTCGAGGCGTCGGACGCCGGCTTCGCGCGGGCGCTGCTCACGCCGGAGCTGACCGCGTGGCTGCGTGAGGCGGGGCTGGGCCCCTGGCGGACGGAGGGCGCCTGGCTGCTGCACACCCGGGACGCGGTGCGGCGCACCACCCCCCGGGCGCTGGTCGCCACCGCGGAGCAGCTCGCGGCCCTGGTCGTGCGCTTCCCAGCGGGCGTGTGGCAGGCCTCGCCGTGACGGCGCCGCGGCGCGGCCCGCTGCCGGCGTCGTCGCGCCGCCCGCCTGACCGAAGGCCACCGTGCGCCAACCGGCCGGTGACCGTCCTCCCAGGACGGACGGATGCTTCGAGCTGGTAGGGCGGCGGGCGTGCTCGTCCTCGCGGCGGCGGTCGCCGCCGCGGGGCTGTGGCTGGTCGGGCGCCAGCAGGCCGGTCGGGACCGACCCTCCACCGGCCAACGGCAGGCGCCGGGCTCCCGCCGGTCGGGCCAGCGGGTCGCGCTGTGCGCGGCGGTGCCGCGGGCGACGCTGGCGCGCTACGTGGACACGGCGGCGCCGATTCCGCAGCTCGCGCCCCCGCAAGGCAGCAACGGGTGCCGCTGGCTGGCCGCCTACCAGCGCCCCAGCGGGTCGCTCCTGCACCGCCGGGAGCTGACCTTCCAGCTCGACGCCCCGCCGGGAGGCAGCGGCGGGGCGGCCACGTGGCTGCAGGACGAGCTGCGCAGGCTGCGGTCGCAGCCGGCGACGACGACCGCGGCACTGTCCGGGTTGGGCGACGAGGCGGCCCTGGTGGTGGGGCTGACGAGGTACGGGACCGGCTCCGCCGACTGGCGCGAGGCCCACCTGCTGCTGCGCAAGGGTGGCGTGGTGGTGACGGTGACCTACGGCGGCGCGGACCTGGGCCCGGGCGTCCCCAACCGGATCGGCAGGGCCGCCGCCCCCGCCGAGGTCGAGGGCGCGGTCCGGACGCTGGCCGCGACGCTGCTGGCCGCGCTACCGGATCCGGCGGCGGCGCTGCCGCCCGCGCCGGCTCCTCCGGTGGCGGGTGGCGTGGTGCGACGCGACCTGCCGCCGAACGCCTGCAAGCTGCTGAGCGCCGCGACGGTTCGGGTCATGGTCCGCCATCCCGAGACCGTCCAGGCGCCAGGGGCCGAGACGGAGTGCCGCTGGGCTCCCGACAGCTTCCGGTTCGTGCCGGACCCGATCCAGCCCGAGCTCACGCTGACGCCACACCTGGTCCCCCCGGGCGGGAGCCCGGCCGACGTGCAGGCGCAGGCCCGGGAGGAGATGGACGCCGACCTCTCGGTCGAGCTCAAGAACCAGCTGGCCCACGTCGAGCACTGGCGCGCCCTCGCCGGCGTCGGCGACGAGGCGTACCCCCTCGGCGGCTACGAGACCGACCTCGTCGGCCAGTACGGGACCGGCAGTGTGCAGCGCTCGGCGAGCCAGGTGGCGGTCATCGCCCGGAGCGGCAACGTGGTCGTCACCCTGGTCTACCGCGCCAAGCGGCTGCTGCCGGGGCGGTTCTCCGACAACGGCAGCGCCCCGGTCCCGCTGCCGCCGCTCGAGGCGCGGTCAGCAAGGCGGCCAAGGAGGCCCTACAGGCGCTGCGGTCAACCGCCTGAGCGCGGCGCGTACCCGGAGCGCCCCTGGGGTGCGGGCCAGCCGGCGGTCAGGCCCCGGCCAGGGAGGCGAGCAGGGCGGCGGCCGTCCGCGCCGCGACCTCGTTGCCCTTGCGCCGGTAGCCGGTGAGGGCCCATTGGGCGGCCGTGGCCGCCTCTGCCGCCTGCCCGGCGAGCCGCAGCGCCTCGGCCAGGTCGAGGAGGGCGTCGGCCTTGCGGTTCAGCTTGTCGCAACCCTCGCCGCGCGCCACCGCCCCGCGGGCCAGGGCGAGCGCCTCGGCGGTGCGGCCCGTCCTTGCCAGCGCGACCGCGGCGACTCCGCGCCAGGCAAGCTGCGTCTCGACGTCGCCCTCGGCGGCGGTTTCCCCGGCGTGGCTGGCCAACTCCCCCGCCTCGTCGACGCGCCCCTGGTCGAGCAGGACCCGCGCGAGCGCGGCCTCGAGCCCCGGCCGTGGCGCCGTCATCCCGAGGCGGTCGAGCGCCTCGACGCCGTCCCGCAGCGCCGCCTCGGCCGCGGCCAGGTCGCCGGCGAGCCGCGCCACCGTGCCGCCGGCCTCGGCCATCGCCGCGGTCATGCGCTGGTCGCCCAGGCCGTCGAGGACCGTGCCCGCGTCGTCGAGCAGCCCCCGCGCCTCCGCGAAGCGCTCCCGCATCGCCGCCGAGCGCGCCAGGACGATCAGCGCGCCTGCCTCGAGGCGCCGGGCGCCACTGCTCCGTGACCTGGCGAGCGTCTCCGAGACCTCGCGTTCCACCTCGGCCAGTGGCGCCGGGCCCCGCTCGAGCACCTGGCAGCGGAGCAGCATGATGCGGGTCTCCCAGCGCTCGTTGCCTGCCCGCCTGGCGAGCTCCAGTGCCCTGCCGGCGGCTGCGAGCGCCGGGCCGGTGTGGCCGGTGGTCGACTCGACCTCGGCGATCAGCCGCCAGGCGCGCGCCAGGCCGAGGTCGTCGCCGAGCCGCTGCAACACCTCGACGGCCCGCTCCGCCTCGCGCCGGCCCCGTTCCAGCACGCCGTCGAGGTCCGTGTACCACATCACCCCGCAGCCGCCGAGGGTGGCGCGCGCCCGGCCGACCTCGTCGCCGAGCGCGGCCGCGGTGCGGATGGCGTCGTCGTAGGCCTCGCCCGCCTCGCCGAACCTGGCCGACCAGCGCAGCGCGTTGGCCCGGTCGAGCAGGGCGACCAGGCGCGCCGGCTCGGTGAGCGGCAGCAGCTCGACCGCGCGCCTCGCCAGCGCCCTGGTGGCCCGCAGGTCGCCGCGTTCGAGCGCGTGGTGGGCGGCGGCGGCCAGCCCGACGCCGGTGCGCCTGGCCAGGGCGAGGTCGGCCACTGCCGGGCCGAGCTCGCGGCGGTAGCGCAGCGCCTCCTCGAGGTGCAGGACGATGATCTCGGCGAACTGGGCGGAGCGCCGCTCGCCGACCACCTCCTCGAGCCAGGTGGCGTAGCGTTCGTGCAGCGCGGCGCGGGTCCCCTTGGGGATCGAGCGGTACACGGTGTCGCGCAGCAGGCCGTGGGCGAAGCGGTAGCGGCCGTCGTTCTCGACCGGGGCGAGCAGGGCGCTGGAGTCGGCCCGGATCAGCTCCTTGCGCCGCAGCCCCGCCAGCCGCTCGCCGACCGACGGCCGCAGCTCGTCGGGGGCGAGCGCCTGCACGGCGCTGCGGAAGAAGCGCTGCCCGATCACGGCGGCGCGTTCGAGCACCGCGCGCTCGTCCGGGTCCAGCCGGTCCAGCCGGGCGGCGAGCAGCGCCTCGACCGGTGGCGGCACCCGCGGGCGCTCGCCGTCGCCGCCGCGGCGGCCCTCGGCCTCGTCCAGCAGGGCGGCCACCAGCTCGACCAGGAACAGCGGGTTGCCCTCGGCCATGCGCACGGCCCTGGCACGCTCCCGCGCCGGCAGCTCGACCGTGCCGAGCAGGTGGCCGAGGAGCCGCTCGGCCTCCTCGCCGCCGAGCGGCGAGAGCTGCATGGTCAGGGCGTTGCGGCGGCCGCCCGCCCAGCTCGGGCGCAGGTCGAGCAGCTCCGGCCTGGCGAGGCAGAGCAGCAGGATGGGGGCGTCGCGCGACCAGTCGACCAGGTGGTCGAGGACGTCCAGCAGGGTCGGCTCGGCCCAGTGCAGGTCGTCGACCACCATGATCAGCGGCCGGCGCCTGGCGACCACCTGGAACACCCGGCGCACCGCCCAGTAGGTGTCCTCCGGCGAGCCGGTGCCCGCGGTCGCGCCGAGCACCTGGGCCACCCGGCGGACGATGCGCTCGGCATGGGCCTCGCCGGAGACCAGGGCGCTGAGGCGCTGCAGCACCAGACCGGGCTCGGTGGTGGCGATCCCGGCCGCCTCGGAGACCATGCGGGTGATCGGGTAGTAGGTGATCACCCCGGCGCCGTAGGACAGGCAGCGGCCCCGCAGCACGGTGGCCCGGTCGCCGACCGCCGCGGCCAGCTCGTCGGCCAGGCGGGTCTTGCCGACCCCCGCCGCGCCGAGCACGGTGACCAGGTGGCAGGAGCGCTCCCGCACGGCGCGGGCGAAGGCCAGGCGCAGCAGGGCGAGCTCCTGGCCGCGCCCGACCAGCGGCACCTCCGGGCGGACCCGGCCGGGCGCGCCGGGGACCACCCCGAGCAGCCGGAAGGCGGGGACCAGGCTGGTCTTGCCCTTGAGGACCAGCGGGGCGACGCCCTCCACCTCGACCGCGTCGCGGACCAGGCGCAGGGTGGCCTCGCCGAGCAGGATCTCGCCCGGCTGCGCGGCCTGCTCCAGACGGGCGGCCACGTTGACGGTGTCGCCGGCGGTGAACGGCTGGCCACGGCCGGCCCCGCCGTCCACCACCTCGCCGGTGTTGATGCCGGTGCGCGCGTGCAGGCGCACGCCGAAGTCGCGGTCCAGCTCCGCCTCGAGGGCGCCGAGGGCGTCGCGCAGCTCGACCGTGGCGCGCACCGCCCGCAGGGCGTCGTCCTCGTTGGCGACCGGGACGCCGAACACGGTCATGCAGCCGTCGCCCTCCAGCGGGCCGACGGTGCCGCCGTGGCCCCGCAGGACCCCCTTGGCGACCTCGTAGAAGCGGAGCATGACGCGGTGGAAGACCTCGGCGTCGAGCCGCTCGCCGACCTCGGTCGACCCGGCCAGGTCGCAGAAGACCACCGTGGCGGTCTTGCGCGTCTCCCTGGCGACCCGCAGCGGGCGGCCGCAGCCGGGACAGAAGTTCGCGTCCTCGCCGGTGCCGCGGCCGCAGTACGGGCACTCCCGCGCCAGGGTGCTCACCGCAGCCCTGACCTCCTCCTGCTCGCTACCCCGCGATCAGCGCGACGGCTCCGCGGCGGCCGCGGCCGTCCGCGCCACGCCCGGGGATGCCGCGCTGGTGGTGACCGCTCCGAGGCTGGCCGACCGCACGGTCTCGGCGTACTTGCCGAAGACGCCCCAGGCCATGGGCGACGGTGTCGTGGCCCGCGCGGCGCGCCGAGCTTCCAGCTCCGCCTCGGGGACGTCCAGGGTGATCCGCCGCGTGGCGACGTCGATCGTGATGGGGTCGCCGTCGCGGACCAGGCCGATCGTGCCGCCCTTGGCCGCCTCCGGAGCGACGTGGGCGATCATGAAGCCGTGCGTGCCGCCGGAGAAGCGCCCGTCGGTCACCAGCGCGACGTGCTCGGAGAGACCCGCGCCGACGATCGCGGCGGTGACGTGGAGCATCTCGCGCATGCCAGGGCCGCCGACCGGGCCTTCGTTGCGGATGACGACGACGTCGTCGCGCTCGATCCGTCCGTCCCTGACGGCCTGGAAGCAGTCCTCCTCGTTCTCGAAGACCTTGGCGGGCCCTGCGTGGCTGGTGCGGTCGTGGCCGGCCAGCTTGATCACGCAGCCCTCTGGCGCGAGGTTGCCGTAGATGATCTCGATCCCGCCGGTCTGCTTGAGCGGCTGGTCGAGCGGGACCACCACCCGCTGGCCGGGCGTCTCCCGTGCGGCCGCCGCGATCTCGGCGAGGGTCCTGCCGTCGACGTTGCGGGCGTCCGGGTGGACCAGGCCGGCGTCGATCAGCCGCCTGGAGAGCAGCGCGAGCCCGCCCGCTCGGTACAGGTCGGTGGCGACGTAGCGGCCCCCGGGCTTGAGGTCGGCGTAGATCGGCGAGCGCTTGGCGATCCGGTGGAAGTCCTCGAGCTCCAGCGGTACGCCGGCCTCGTGGGCGATGGCGAGCAGGTGCAGCACCGCGTTGGTCGAGCCGCCGGTCGAGACGAAGCTCACGATCGCGTTCTCGAACGCGTCCCTGGTGAGGATCGACCGGGGCAGGACGTTGTCGCGCACCAGGCGCACCGCCAGCTCGCCGGCCTGCCGTGAGACCTCGGTCTTGCGCTCGTCGACCGCTGGCACCGCGTTGGCCCCGGCGGGGCTGAGGCCGAGGTACTCCATCGCGCACGCCATGGTGTTGGCGGTGAACTGGCCCCCGCACGCGCCGGCGCCCGGACAGGCGGCCTCCTCGATGGCCTGCAGCTCGGCGGCGTCGATCTTGCCGGCGTCGAGGGCGCCGATCGCCTCGAAGACGCTCACGATGGTGAGGTCCTCGCCCCTGAAGTGGCCCGGGGCGATGCTGCCGCTGTAGAGGACCAGCCCAGGAAGGTTCAGCCGCGCCAGCGCCATGGCGCCAGCGGGGATGGTCTTGTCGCAGCCGACGATGACCACCAGCCCGTCGAACATGTGGCTGCGCGCCATCAGCTCGATCGAGTCGGTGATCACCTCGCGGCTGATGAGCGAGCCCTTCATGCCCTGGGTGCCCATGGTGATGCCGTCGTTGATCGAGATGGTGGAGAACTCGAAGGCGGTCCCTCCGGCCGCCTCGATCCCCTCCTTGACCCACCCAGCCAGCTTGCGGTGGCTGAAGTTGCACGGCCCGGTCTCGCTCCACATGTGCGCGACGCCGACGTTGGGCCGTGCCAGCCGCTCGCGCGTGAACCCGAGGGGCCGGAACATGGCCCTGGCCGTCGCCAGGCCGGTGATGGTCGTGCTGCGCAGTGGCGCGCCGCCGTTGTTCGACATCGCCCTCCCTCGCCTTCGTCCGCTCGCCTACAGGCGCATAGCGTAGCTGGGCCGGCGCGTCGAGTCCGGTCCAGCTGCGTCAGGCCGGTGAGGTCAGTCGGTGATGGCCGAGCCCCAGCGCTCCTCGATGCGGCGGGCCTTCCACCAGATGACCGAGGTGGCCCAGGTGAGGACGAACATGCCGACGATGATGTAGCCGAACAGCTCGAAGTCGTCGGAGATCCGGCCGACGAAGCCCCAGAACATCCCGGTCTGGTGGAGCTTGTCGCCGAGCACGCCGACCAGCTCGATCGTGCCGATGACCAGGGCGACGGCGACCGACAGGCCGGTGGTGGTGATGTTGTAGTAGATCTTGCGCAAGGGGCTCGCGAACGCCCAGCCGTAGGCCTTGGCCATGAACGCGCCGTCGGCGGTGTCCAGGGCGCACATCCCGGCGGCGAACAGGATCGGCAGCGAGATGATCGCGAGCGGCGGCAGGTGCCCGCTGGTCGCCGCCGCGCCGGTGATGGCGAGCAGCGCGATCTCCGAGGCGGTGTCGAAGCCCAGCCCGAACAGGAAGCCGACCGGGTACATGTGCCACGACTTGTTGATGAACTTGCGGAACCGCTTGCCGAGCAGCCGATTCATGAAGCCGCGCTGCAGCATCAGCTCTTCGAGCCGCTCGCGGTCGAACGCCCCGGTCTTCATCTGCCGCCACAGCTTGACGATGCCCAGCAGCACCACCAGGTTGAGGATGGCGACGAGGTAGAGGAACACTCCGGAGACGGTGGCACCGATCATCCCGCCGACGTCGTGCCACTGGTCGATCCTGCCCCTGACCGCGCTGGCGGCGACCGCGACCGCCAGGGACAGCAGGAACACCACCGAGGAGTGCCCCAGGGAGAAGAAGAACCCGACGCCGAGGGGTCGCTTGCCCTTCTGCAGCATGAAGCGGGTGGTGTCGTCGATGGCGGAGATGTGGTCGGCGTCGAAGGCGTGGCGCAGCCCGAAGGTGTAGGCGAGCGCGCCGGCGCCGGCGAAGCCGGGCTGGTGGTAGCGAGCGGCGTAGTACAGGAACAGGCCCCAGCCGGCGACGTGCAGGAACGCGACGAAGCCGAACAGGCCGCCGAGCCGCCACCACTCCTGGCTGGTGAACCCGATGCGGTGAGGCTCCCCGGCCGCCTCGGTCATCCCGGCCGAGTGCGTGGTGTCGCTGCGGACCGCCATGCCGGTTCCTTTCACCGCCGATCGCCTTCCAGGTCACAGCTGCGAGCCGGCGGCGGAGGCCAGCCTGCTCGCGACGCAGTCATAGTTGCACCTTAGTTGCAGATAGGCAATCGTGATATCCACGGTCGTGTCCATCCTGCATCACTCTCGCAGCATGGTGTGACACCAGGGACCGCGGCCCTTTCGGGCCTGTCGCATCACGGGCTTGGAGCACCAGGCGCGCGTCAGCGGCTGGTGGTGCCTGCGGATCTGTCGAGGGGTCGCCGAGACCTCCTGGAGGGTGGCCGCGACGGCGTCGAGCTCGGCGAGGCGGCCGGCCCGTTGCTGGCTCGCCTCGGCGACCAGGGCGCCACCACGTTCGACGGCCGCGACCAGGGCGTCGGCGAGGGTGCCCTGGTGGTGGTGGAGGCGCGCGCCGAGCTGCCGGGAGGCCTCGCCGAGCTGCTGGGAGAGCGCCCCGCGGAGCCGCCCGCCTCGTCTGGTCACCTCGAGGCTGCACGACCTGACCGTGATGCGGGAGGGCTCCGTCTGGTCCGATGGAAGCCCGGTATGCTCGGCGGGCATGGCGACCGACTCGGACATCCCGCTGCCCCGCGCCGACGAGGCGTCCCTGGCCGACCTCGTTCCGTCGCTGCTCAGCGCCCTGGACGTGCCCGGGTTCGGCAACCCGCTCGGCATCGAGCCGACCAGTCGGGCCTGCCTGCTGCTGGTCGACGGCCTCGGCTGGGAGCTGTTCCAGGCCAACCGCGAGTTCACCCCGTTCCTCAACGCGGGGGCGCGGGACGTCCGGCCGCTCACCACCGGCTTCCCGGCGACGACGGTTGCCAGCCTCGGCTCGATCGGGACCGGCCGACCGCCCGGCGAGCACGGCCTGGTCGGCACGACCCTGGCGGTGCCCGGCGGGAACCAGGTGATGAGCTGCCTGCGCTGGGTCACGTACGGCGCCGAGCGCAAGACCGACCTGCGCGACCAGGTCGTGCCCGAGCGATTCCAGCCCGACCCCACCGTGTTCGAGCGGGCAGCGGACGACCGCGTCGAGGTCACGCTGGTCGGCCCTCGCGACCATGCCGCCTCCGGGCTGACCCGGGCGGTGCTGCGCGGAGGCCGTTACGACAGCGTCGTGTCGCTCGGGGAGCTCGCGGCGATGGCGCCGCGCCACCTGGCGGCCGGCCGGCGGACGCTGGTCTACGCCTACCACCGCGACCTGGACATCACCGGCCACGTGCGCGGCGTCGGCAGCGACAACTGGCGCTCCCACCTCCGCTTCGTCGACCTGCTCGCCGAACTGGTCGCCGAGCGCCTGCCAAGGGACGCGCTGCTGGCGATCGTCGGCGACCACGGCATGGTCGACCTCCGCCCGGAGCAGCGCCTCGACCTCGCGGACCATCCCGAGCTCGCCGCCGGCGTGCGGCTGCTCACCGGGGAGGGACGCGCCCGCCACGTCCACGCCACCAAGGGCGCGGCCGGCGACGTGCTCGCGGCCTGGCGGGCCGTCCTCGGCGACCAGATGTGGCTGGCCACCCGCGAGCAGGCGATCGCCGAGGGCTGGTTCGGGCCGCGGGTGCTCGACCGGGTACGGCCATGGATCGGCGACGTCGTGGCGGCCGCGCGCGGACCGGTCGGCGTCTTCCAGCGGAGGGTCGACCCCGGGCAGGCGCGGCTGGTGGGCCACCACGGCTCGGTGACCTCCGCGGAGCGGCTCGTCCCGCTCATCCTGATCCGCCGCCTATAGTCCCGCCATGGAGCTGCGCCGCGAGGTCCTCGAGGCCGAGATCGTCTACCCCGGGTCGGAGCGGCCCGCGCCGACCAGCGTCGAGGTCCGCTGGGACCCCCTCACCGGCCACACCGCCCGGCTGGTCGGCAGCCCGCCCGGTGCCCTGTTCCCGCCGGCCGACCCCGGCGTGCTCGCCACCCTCGCCGAGGAGTCCCGCGCGAGCTGCCCCTTCTGCCCCGAGCGGATCGAGCAGGTCACTCCTCGGTTCCCGCCGGCGATCTGGCCGCAGGGCCGCATCCGCCGCGGCCGGGCGCTGCTCTTCCCCAACCTGCTCACCTACGGCCAGTACGCCTCGGTGTCGGTCTACGGGCCAGACCTGCACGCGCTGCGGCTGGGCGAGTTCACCCCGGAGCTGGTCGGCGACAACCTCGCGGCCCAGGTGGCGTTCGTCCGCGCGGTCCTCCGCCACGACCCCGCGGCGACCTGGGCGTCGCTAAACGCCAACCACCTGGTCCCCTCCGGCGGGTCGCTGTTCCACCCCCACCTGCAGGGCACCGCCGGCCCGTTCCCCACCACCTTCCAGCGGCTGCTCGCCGACATCCCGGCGGAGCGGTTCGCCGACTACCTGGCGACCGAGCGGCGCATCGGCGCGCGCCACCTGGGCGCGACCGGTCGCGCCGAGTGGCTGGCCGCGTTCGCCCCCGCCGGGCCGGCCGAGCTGCGCGCCCTGGTGCCAGAGGTGGCCGCCCCGGCGGAGCTGGACGACGAGCTGCTCGCCGAGCTCGGCCGCGGCATCTCGGCCGCGCTCGGCCTCTACGCCGAGCTGGGGTTCGAGAGCTTCAACCTCGCCATCTACGGGCAGCCGCCCGGCCACCCGCTGCTGCTGCGCATGCTCTGCCGGCAGAACCCCCGGCCCTTCTACCGTTCCGACGTCATGTACCTGGAACGCCTCCACTGGGAGGCCGCGGTCGACCTGACCCCGGAGGACCTCGCCGAGCAGGCCGGGGACCGCTTCCGGTCGTAGCGGCACGATGGGAGCGCCTTGGCCGGGTGCGGCCGCTGACCATCGCCCGCCAGTCCTCGCAGATCCTTCTTGTCAGCGCCTGAGATCGGCTCGGCGGGCGGTCCGCGTGCCGTCTCGTGCGGGCTCAAGACCGTGGCGGGCGGATGCCCGGCCGACGCGGTCCTCGACGACGGCTCCCTGAAGGATTGACGATCTTCGATATCGCCGCTACCATGCCATCGAAGTTCATCGATCTTCATGGAAGGCATGCTCATGCTCGGCCGTCTCCTCCGTCGCCGCACTCCCAGGGTGGAGCTCTGCGAGGCCTGCGCCTCGGTCTGTGACGCCCGCTGCCGCTCCGACGCCGTGGTCGACCTCGCCAGGACGCACGCGCTGACCTCGAGGGGAGTGATCTGGTGAG
>WNFZ01002033.1_pt1 | contig 19356 bp, 22 predicted proteins | sample 5400081 | NCBI WGS metagenome assembly WNFZ01 (sample SAMN13153365, study PRJNA577476) | soil metagenome | isolation source: 80 cm soil or saprolite under grassland replicate 1 | place: USA:California | collected 2016-06-15
CGGCTCGAACGCATAGGCGGTTCGGAAGTGGGGGGCCAATCCACCTGTGTATATGCCAACGTTCGCTCCGATATCGACGAAAGATCTCCTCGGATCTTAGACAATTCCTTTTGTACTTGTGGCTCATATGCGGGATATTGTCTGAGAAAATATTTCTTGAATAGGAACGTGTAATCCTTCACGACAAGGTCCTTCTGTCATCCAATCACGATGGGGTGAACGAACTCATACCTCTTACGCTTCGGGCGTCTATGAAAGACATAGGAAATCAGGACAAGAGGTCGAAGTCTGAAAACAGAGTGAAGAAATGTCTTCCAGAATGGATATCGAATCTCAGCCCGGAACTTTCCATCCGAAATCTGCCTCCAAATGGAGTGCCTCAATTCAAAACGCTGATTATGATAGACCGTGAAGGGAGCAACTATTGTGTGCTTGCTCTTCTGCAAGAGGATGGTATCGACAAATTCCTCACTGGGGTAGCCTCCGATACGTCGAAGAAAATTGGAGGAGAGAAGCATAGCGGCTCCCCTCACTCGAGGAGACAGTTTTAGCCAGTAGGTCATCTTTTCCCACGCCCGGATAATTCTAGATGGTGAAACAATATTGAAGCCGACAACGTCGGCGGCCCCGAATTGCTCGGCAACGTTGTCAGCGGAGAAGTCGTAAGTTGTATCGCTATCGAGAATGAGGAAGTGACTGAAGTCATCAAGGATGGGATTAACTATCTTGGAAACAAACCCGCCGTATGTCTCGGGTGGTTGAAATTTGACAACAACAGTCTTCACTCTAGCTACCATCCACGAACGACCTCGCGCACTTTCAACAATCCGAGTTTTATCTTGCTCTGTGCGCCTCCGGAGTATGATGCTGGACCGGAGTGGTTGTGAATGATCGGAATATCGATCATGCCGTGTGGTTCTCTGGGAGCGATCATTTCGTGTACACGACCGATAAACCGGATCTTGTTTGAGCAGAGTTTTCCGTTGTAGTTGGGATTGAAGACGGGCACGTATTTGTTGTTCACAAGCTCTATTCGCCTGACCCAGTAGTAGGGGAACTGGGGCTTCAAACTGCGGATGTAGTTTAGCAGCATCTTCGGGGCTTCTTCATCCCTGTCCACGAACAGGACGTATTCGCCGTCAGGCAAATCCTTGATGAAGGAATTGCGAGCATCCGCAAAGTCACTTATGTGGCCTGGATAGTCCCGGCCCAGATCAACAACAGTAAACTTCAACGCTCTCCCTCTAATCGTTGTTCCCAGCGGGGAACGCATGTCAATAAAATGAACGGCGGAGTGAGGGTAAATGACTTTGCTTCAGGCGGCCCGGGTTTTAGTTCGTCCAAGGTACCACTTCAACTGGATTAGAGGGCGAGACACGACAGAAGGGTTCGTTTGGTACCTTAGAGGAACGAATTTTCCGCCAACCCATGAGGACTGGTTGAGATCGCTGGTTCAACCATTCGATGGGGAGCTCTTCGTGGATGTTGGAGCCCATATTGGAACGTGGGCCGTCAGGGCGACTAGGAGTTTTCGCGCGGTGGTAGCCTTTGAGCCGAATGTTGAAGCAAATAGGATTTTGCGGACAACTGTGAAGATGAATGGGCTGAATAACATCTCGGTATATGGAGTCGCTCTGTCAAACATCTCAGGCGAAAGGATCGTATCGACTCGAAATTGGATGCCCAGAAAGAGGGCTGAGTTCCGGGTCCCAGTGAGAACTCTTGATAGTTTCAAGCTTAAGCCTAGTTTACTTAAGATAGATACGGAAGGGGATGAGTTTCCAGTGCTTCAGGGAGCCATCGAAACGCTAAAGGGAAGACCGAGAGTTTTGGTTGAGACGCACAGTCCAGAATCGTTGAGCAAGACTAGAGATCACCTTGAAGGCTATGGATATTCGATTAGAGAATTCAAACGGCAGAATCGTTTCAATCAAATGCAAAGTTGGTTGTTTTGCAACTAGCGCGACCTTAGCAGACAGTTAGAGGTCTACGAGATAATCAGACTCGGGCGAACGGGAGCGGCAAAGGGAGAATGAATTGGGAAATATTATCCGCGATAATTGGCGTGACTGTTTTTCGACTGGTCTGGATTGTCAGACGGCCTGTCCATAGAGACATAACGTCCTATATTTTTCCAGGCCTTCGCAACCTGCGCAAGCTCGTCAAATACGCTCCCGACTTCTCATACGTTCCCTACGGTCTAATCTGGTATGGCATAAACGTGCCAATCGTGAGGCTGGGACGGTACAATGGTCGTTTCTGGATGGGAGCGTTGGCCTTGATCGACGCCGTCTTTCTTGGATACGCTCTCCCAGCTTTGGGCCCATCCGTCTTTTTCGCTTACGTTCTAATTGGAACCTTCCAATTGCTTCGGGCACCTTGGAACGCGAGCATTAACTGGCTGATCATGTTAGCGCCGATTAGCTGGATATTCTTGCTCCTAGCTCCAATTGCAAAGTTCCCTGTGGGCCTTCCAGTCCAGGTTTGGAGATATACTGGAAGAGCCGTTGGACATCAGCATAATTACATCTATTTTGGATTGTTAGGAACGTTTTGGCTCGTCGTCTTCAACCATCTTTACCTACCTCCTTTGGTTGAGAATTGGATTGTGATTGGTGTTGGGGTAGTCTGGTGTTTCATCTTTGCCTACGCTTTTTTTGAGAGGAGAGCGAGAAGACGCGAATCAATAGGTAAAGCATCTGCCTAACGTCATTCTTGGAGAGACCGAATGCTGGGTGAGGTCGACCAAATAGTAGGTTGCGGTTGGCCTTGCCATAAAGTAAGTGTGGCAAGAACGGTAGGCTACGCCAGGAAATGATAGGGCGAATCTGCGCTGAGAAAGCTTAACCACAAGAATATTAACGGCAGAAACGGGAAGCCATCCCCTCGTAATTACTGGACCTCGTAGAAAGAGAGTGCTAGCTAGAAGTGAAGGTTGAACCTGAAGGCTTCTTCGGTGAGATCCGAGCAGGCTTAACACGAGAGAGTATTGCTTCTCGCTTCAGAGCAGTCAGAAAGAACCTAGGTCTTATCTCTCGAGCGACGTTTCTTCACTATTCGATTCTCTCCCTGACCCTTGTACTGGCCTCACTCGTTCGACTGCTCCCTCTTCGCTGGGGAGCGTACATTTCAGAGTTCGATCCTTATTTCAACTTCAACGACATGCGGCAGATAACAGCCAACGGCTGGCAGTCGTGGTATACCTATGTGAATACCGTCGAATGGTTCCCCTTCGGACGCGCTCCGGTCATCACGAGCTATCCAGGCACGAGTTTCACTGGGACCTTGATCTACCAGTTCTTCCAGTCAATTGGCGTTAACATCAGCCTCTACGACGCAGCCGTCTATAGCCCAATCTTGCTCGGGGCCTTCGCTGTCTTGGTCACGTACTTTTTTGCGAAGGATCTATGGGGAAAGAGCGCGGGGCTGTTCGCTGCTCTGTTCGCGGCATTCAGCTCGAGTCTCATTAGTCGGACGGAGCTAGGGTTCTTCCGGAATGAGGGTGTTGGAGTCCCTACGATGATCCTGACCTTCCTGTTCTTTATTCGAGCGGTAAATCCCGGAAGGAGTTTGAAGAGCACGATCATCTACAGCATGATGTCGAGCATCAGCCTCATCTACATGTCCTTCTCGTGGGGAAGTTTCCGTTACGCCGCCGAGGTGCTTGGATTGTTCGCTTTGGCGCTGGTGGTGCTGAAACGGTACACTCCGCGACTCTTCCTCGCCTACGGCATAACCATAGGTTTCATGCTATACATCGGGACAGAAATCCCGCTTCTCGGACACACGTTTCTGACCGAGAGTACAACAATCGTGTTGCTCGGAGTTATGGGCATCCTTGTTGTAATGGAGCTTGCGAGGCTGGCCCCTTCCAGCAGGGGAAGGCTGAGCATCCTCGGTCTTACAATCGTGTCCTCCGCTGCAATAATCTTTGGGCTGGTGACTACAAAGGTAGTGTCTGGTGCTTTACTTCAAGGAAAGTTCCTCGCAACGGTGAACCCTTTCGTGCGCAACAGCATTCCGCTTGTTGCGTCGGTTGCTGAGAACAGGCCTTCTACCTGGGCAAGTCTCTACCTGGAACTCGGCAGCTTGATAATTCTGGGTGTCTTCGGTTTCTTCTTTGCCTTCCAACGGCTTCGCGAAGGCGACGTTCTTTTGATAATCTTCGGCGTCACAGGGTTCTACTTCGCCGCCAGCCTAGTCCGGCTAACCCTGATTCTTGCGCCGGTGATGTCGACTCTTGCAGCGATAACGGTGGTTGAGCTGGGCAAGCCAGCGATGGATATTATTCAGCAGACAGTCATCTTTCCCCGGCGGAAGCTACGCTTCACCAGTAGAGTGAGCCGGGAGTTCAGTCTCGGCATTCTGCTCATCATTCTAGTCCTCGTGGTTCCAACTTTCATAAACGCCGTCCAGTCTGCCTACACGCCGACGACCATCGCGTCCGCAAGCCTTCCGGTCCGTGCGGCTGTGCCTGACTGGCTTGAGGCTCTCTCTTGGATGAACAATAATCTGCCGCACTCAAGTGTTGTCTTCACATGGTGGGACTATGGCTACTGGATCACCGTGAACACTGGACTTGCCACCCTCTCAGATAACGGAACAGGAAATACGACCGCAATCAAAGATATTGCAACTGGTTTCATGCTGAACGAGTCACTCGCTGTTCAACTGATGCGACAGGAGAGAATTACTCACGTGGCCATCTTCGTCAGTTACAACAACCGTGGGCTCTGCGGGTCGGGCGCACCGCCCTTCTGCGGATACGGTGACGATAGCAAATGGTACTGGATGGTCAGGATAGGAAACAACACGTCGATCAACACCTCGATGGGGAATGCTACTGTCAGTTTTAGGCAGATCATCACGAACCCCTCGACAGGTGCGTCAGAATACCATCGTATCGTGACGATTGACAATAAGACTACAGATGAGAGGATAACGAGCAATGTGGGGACAAGTCCCAGCACTGTGCAGATTCCAACCAGCAATACCGTTCTCGGACTCTTGATGCGAAGCAGCTATCCAGGAGGACGACCTAACGGATGGAACGATACAGGACCTGCCACGCCCAACTATTTCGTCCAAGACTTTGCCTCCTCATCGTCATATGTTCTCGTCTACTCGCTGAAGTATCCTGACCAGCCGTCTATGACAGCCCAGCTCACTCCAGCAATTGTCCCCCCTACTGGCGGAAACACCAATATCACAGGGACGTTGACCAGCCCGACGGGCCAGCCGGTGGACACCACTAAGATTCCGGTTATCTTAGAATATAGACCGAGCACTGGGGGCAATTGGATTTTCATCGCCAACGTTACTGCGACATCCGGTCACTTTACCTATAATTGGACAACTAAGCTACCGACGGGGCAACCGTACATTCTGGTCCGGGCGAGGTGGCAAGGTGATCCCACTCAACTCTTGGACATCGCAGTTACGATGCCTCAGCCCTTGACTTTTATGTGATAAGGCTCTAGGCTTCTTCTGAGGTCGCGCTAGATCCTTCCATTCTCTGTCGGGCGTACTTGTCGTCCGGCGAGAACTTTGGAGGGTGGGGATTACTAGTCGGTGATGCACAAACGGGACAGATTTCTTTTAGGGTGTATCTTGAGCAGTTTGGGCATCGTCTCATCAGCCATTTCATCCAAGCTTCCTTCCCTCGCCTCCGGCCTTCTTGATGGTTCCCAAGGCCTCTTCAACTGCCAAGCTTAGGGTTTTCTCGGCGGCTTCGAAGCTGGGAGCCTGCACTTCAATTCTGTACCTGGGGGAGCCTATCGAGTAGATTTTCACTTCGCTTCCACGCGGTTTGCGGATCTTCTTCGCGCTTGTCAGCGCTTGTTTGATTATTTCGACTCCGCCGGGCTTGTGGCAGGTTATTGAGACCGTTCCTCGGACCTTCGACCTTTCAAGTCGGATCTTCGTCTTGGTAACTTCGGCAATTGCTTGGGCCCATTCGGATGTTAATCCACCCTTCACGAGGACCTCGGGGCCCTCGTCCAATGCCTCTTCTAGGGGAGAGTAGAGTCCCCCGAACTTGTCTTGGAGAATCTTTCTGATATCCTCTGCATCATCTGCTGACTTTTTCAGTTTGTCAGCGGCACTTTTCAGGATCGCCTCAGCTTTTCGTTCCTTCTTCCACTCCAGCATCTTCTCGGACTTTTCTCTGCCCGTAACTCTTCTAAGGGAGAGATCTATCTGGTTTCGCTGTGAGCTTACGCGTAAGACTTTCAGAACTAGCTTCTGACCCTGTCGCGCGTGTTCCCTGATGTTCCGAACCCAAGTGGTGGAGATCTCTGAAATGTGAACGAGCCCTTCGATCCCGCTGAACTCGTCGAGCTTCACGTATGCACCGTAGTCTTCGACTCGGGTTACGGTTGCAACGACCAGGTCCCCGACTTCGGGCATTAGTGGTTGTGAAGCCTGTATACTCAACTCGATTCTTCCCCAGCTCCCTCTAGGCGAGGGGCTGTAATATTTCTCCTCTAATCTCTGCCTTTCCGCCTTTTGGCTGAGCCAGAAGCTCGTCGCAAACTGTGCATTTCACATAGTTGCTGGTTCGCTCGAAAATTACCTGCTCGTTAGCGCATTTGGGACACTTGACCCGTAGGAATATGCTTCGAGGTTTAGGTATCAATTCCCATCGCATTGACTAAGCACCTACCTCTAGTTTTCTCAGCCTGATACCAAGCCTCTCAATTGTATAGTTGCAGGTTCGGCATTTCAGTTTGACAAGTGCTTTCTTGGTGGTCTTGGCGGTGCGTTTCAGTTCGGGAAATTTCTGGCCGCCGTAGCCGTGTTTTCGTCTTTCTTGTCGTCTGGCTCCCCACGATAGGGTGCGCTGTTTGCCCGCCTTGTAGACTGCGACGGCGTGTGCTGTGTGGTGTTTGCACTTGGGGCAGTAGGTGTTGATCTCTTTTGGATACTTCGTTTTTTCTTTCACCGTGGGAAAGGCTGGTTTGGGGGCGGGGGCGTCCTTTTATCCATTATCCCGGTGGCTTGGTCTTATCTCGACCGCGGTGCCTTGACGTATTAGGCTCTCAGCATTCTCGTACGGAAGAACAGCGATGTCTTCTTTCAGGAATGGTCCGTGGGTCTTCAGGTCTACGCCTATGATAGAGGGGATGTCTTTGACGAATCGAAGTAGGAGCTTGTCTTTCTTTTTCTCTGGAGAGTTCGAGGGCTCTATTCCCTGAACCGTGTCTTCCTTGAATTTTCTATAGTGGCGGGCGAGAGTGGAGAGTTCTTCCTGAGCCCATTTCTCCGAGGAGTGCGCCGTGACCTGCGCGTTTGTCTGGGACGTCAGCCAGATTTTGGAGAGTCTTCGGTCGATAAGTTCGACGACTAGTCGTTCTATCCTTTTTGTTTCCTCGTCTAGAAGGATCGCTTTGAGGGATCGTTGGTCTAGGTTTCTCTGGGTTTCCTTCAATCTTCGGACGTAGGAGGCCACGTCTCGAAAGAGTTCGGGTCTGAGCTCCTGAAGCTCGGGGCTGTGGAACTCGCGTCGCCATGCTTCAATTGTCTCATCATAGATAGTAGCCGTAGACCAGCATCTCTCTTGAGAACGGGGCTAGCTAATTGACGAGCTAATAATATCTTGATGGTGTCTAAGAGACTGGCTCCGCTCGATGCTTGCAAAGCAGAAGGATCGCAGCTGCGGATGGCAACTCAACATTCTCGTTACTGTACGGACCAAAGTATCTCTCTGCAAGTCTGAACTCAGGCGATTCCTTGACCCTAACCTTCATTTGTCCGTGAAAGGCGACCGCTTGAGTGAACGGGTCAAACTCGTCGATTCCTTCCTCCGGAACCCTCATCGCCAGAAGACCTGTATGTCCGTTCAATGTGCCCGACAAACGTATCAATCTGTGAACATCGGTCGTCACAACCGTGTCTATCTTTGCTTTTTCCACTGATTTTGTCACCAAAGATTTCCATGTTGAAACACCGATACCTTTGAAAAGACTCCAGACTGGTTTTCTGAAAATGTCTTCTCTATCAAAATCTTTGAGGGCTTTCAGCTGCGAGGGCGACAACTCTAGGCTTTCCAGGTCGCCTCCCAACATGTCATAAATGCCCTTCACTATCCTGCCCCTCCACCCGGGTTGATCCATTGCAGGCCCCTCGAGGATTTTCACTCCGTCAATAGGAACTTCGAAGAGTCCATGAAACTCAGGCTCAAGTCCTTGAGCCATCATGTAGTCCGAGAGTTCTCTTCGCTCCTCCTCTCCCATGATCCTCAGACTTTCCGAATAAACGTGGACGTGAAAACCTCGGTGGCCAGAGAAGAACATGCTTATCTCCTTTGGGTCGAATGAGAAATCGGAGTGCATCATATCCAAGAGCTTCATGGTTTCTTCTTTTGCATGCTGCAAGCACTGCTCGCACAGCCAGGTTTGTTCTTCCATCCGATCACTCTTGCACTTGGGACAAAGCTTCGGAGAACCGCCTAGTCCGGTAGTCCCGCATCCCTTGCACTTCCAACTGTCGTGCTTTGGCTTGCAAGGCGTTTCCAGATGATCGGCGTCAATGTCGAAGACGAGGTCCGCCCCAAGCCATCCCTTTTGCTCCATCGCTGCCGTAGGATCCCGATAGTAGGCGGTTGAAAAGTAAACGTGTGCGGGAACCAAATCTCGGATTGCTCCAAGGATTGTCTCTGGAGTCTTGAATGATCGATGACGGACCATGAATTTCCCCTTGAAAAGAAGAAATCCGTACTCTCTTTCGGCGGGATTCCGAGGTGGGTCCAGCTTCATTGCTGAGGATAGGTAGTACTGTTGAAACTTTTGTCGAACAACTTCTTCAGTTGGTTCCACGGCCAGGCCCTCTTCCTCTCAGGATAGACGACTTCCGCTTGTAGTAGCTTAGAGGGTTTCTTATAGTGTTACAAACGTCGTCTGGCTTGTAGCATACTCCATGGGTCTTGAGGGTGTCGCACTTTGGGCATGTGTATTTTGTTCTGCCACCTCTCTTTCCTCCGATGTGCTCTACTTGGTATCGAGTCATCCGTTCGGAAAAGTCGCTCGCGGGCTTGAACGCTTTGACTATCTCGTCATCACTTGCTCCTATATTTGCTAAGAATGATGCAAGAGTAAACCTTCCCATGTGTTGCACGTTTTTCCCATCGGCGAGATTATCGATTAGGTGTCTCACACATGGAGGCATTGCCTCAGGCACAGGTACTTGAGGCAGCTCGTAATGAGAGGGAGTTCCCAACCACTTGAAGATGAGACCACGAGTTTGTTCCACCTTGTCCTCAAGCACACTTGACATTCGTCCTGGGAATCCGGTTGTTCGCACGACAATTCTCATTCTCACTTCTTCCTCTAAGAGGCGGGCCATTTCCTCTCGGGTCATGTAGACAAAGCCATGGTCTAGGACCCTATTCGGGAGTTTCCATTTCAGCTCCTTCAGATGAGCAGACACACGCAGGTAGTCGGCGAGTCCAGCTGAAAACTCAAAAACTCTTTTCCCGAGTTGAGTTTCGATTCTCTTAAGTTTCCAACCGAAGGTCGTGGCGGCGATGTAATCTAGCTTTTCCGGGCCTTCTTGCCTGAGGAGTTCGTAGGCTCTCTTCGCTTCGGCAAGGGCGAACCTTCTTCGGGCCCGTTCTTCTCCGGTGAGGGCTAGGATTAGATTCGATACCGGAAACGACAGGATTTCGGCGTTTTCATTCCCAAATTCGTTTGAGACTCTCCCTTTTGAGAGGGCTTCCTCCAGTCTCTTTTCTGCTCTCTCTAGGACTGGGCTGAAATCTGGAGATGCGATATCGTCGATAGAGATTCCTAGTTCTTTGATGTAGTCGGAGGCTTCGTTGAGAAAGGGGTATTTGGCTAGGTCAGCCCTTGTTAACATTAGGTTCTTCTTATTCGGCCTCTATTCTTGGGGCGAGATAATAAAGAAGCCTTCCTTGCTGGGGCATTTCGAACTCGACTTTGATTGGCATGTTGGTGGAGAACTCGAGGGACGTAACCTCTGAGGCTCCTGAGCCGGCCCGGATTATCTCTCCTAGATAGTTGAGGTTGTATGTAGCCTTCGCCGGTTCCTTCACATCGAGTTCTAGGATCGCATCGCATCCCTTGTCCAATTCTATCAGGGCACTGGTCAACTCGCCTGCCGCCCTGACCACGAACTTTTCCTGGCTTACTTCGAACTTGACATTGTCGCTGATGGATTGTGCGTCGTCGATAATGTCTCGCAAGCTTGCTGCTGTAATCTTGACCCTTGCGTTGAACGGGACCTTTGGCGTTGGAACCTCTTCGGTGGAGGGTTCGAGGGTCGGTGTTATGAATTTCCTGACAATGTTGCCTTTGAGTGTGATGTTGAGCTTCTTGTTCGCATCGTCATAGACAACCTCGATGGATTCGTCACTCTTCGTCCTCTTCAAGAGTTTGAGGAGGTTTGAGACGCTTAGGCGCAGTTTCGTTGGAGCCGTGCACTCGTAAGTGTCGAAGGCTGTCTTGGGCCACTCGAAGTCGACCATGGCTATGTGTGACGGATCCATAGATCGCAGTTTTATCCCATCCGGCGAAGCGTTGAAGTCGGCTTCTTCGATGAGGCTTGAGATCGCTCCTATGAGGTTGCGGAACAGCCGAGCATCGTTCATTGTGGCTTTGAACATGGGGTTTGCCGGCTTTTCCTTCTTAGCCGATGTTTCCGCTATTGAACTTTCCAGCAATTCTAGCTATTCTCCCGCCATGTTGCTCCGCAGTTGGTACATCTAAAGAATTGGGTCGAGGACTCGTCGCCGCCCCTTGTCTGGACGAGCCAGTAGAACGCTTCGTGATTGTTGCACTTTGGGCATTCAGCCTTCGCCTTCGGAAGGGTCCTTATCTTCTGTTCTTCTCGTCCTATGACGATTATCTTCTCTCTTTCATGGGCTAACCTGCTAACCTGTTTATCGCCGCGGTTGCTCGTGTAGCCGCACTTTCCGCAGGCCATGAATACTTTCTTCTCTCTCTTGGCGGGTAGGAGCGTGGACCCGCATTTCGGACAGAACTGCAAAACAGGTTCCGCTATCCAAGGGCCACGAGGCGAATTTATTTGTTGGCTTGGAAACGCGTGTTTTTCCCGAGAAATCGTGATCTAGCGAGTAAGTGGGCTATTCGCAGGGGCTCAGGAAGCATTCCTGTTGCCCAGGTTGCGGAGAGTATTTCTTGAAGGATCCCTGAAGGAAGGGAGCTTTTTACCCGTAATTGCTTCTCTCCAACCTTGTATGATTTGAACCCGTCTGATTGACTCTTTCTCGTCGAGTCAACCACGATGACTGGCAGTTTGGTCAACCTCTCGATCGTCTTGCGATCGAGTTGCGTTTCTGGATCGTGCGTCATAATCAGTCTGAGCTCGGGAAAAAATCGCGTTCTGATGATTGCAGACCCGATCCATGTGGTCTTGAGCGTAGGCTTTGATGGTAGGACGAGAACGCCGTCGAGATAATTGCCACCTCTCGTGACAGCGCCCATTAAGCGTCGAGGGTTGCATAGGTCGAGCCCGAGAGTCCTGATCTCCTTCTTGACAGTAAGATTGCGCGTCATGATTATTGTCTAAGCTTGGCCAGAGCGATCTCCACTAGGGCGGAGAAGCTCTTGCTGGAGTCAAGGTTCTCCGACTTGAGACATACCACGATTTCCTCGAGTGTGATCATTTTCTGCAACCACACGTGGCCTAGCAAGGCCTCCAGACTGTTAGCGACATCTCCTCGGCCTACTCGTCTCGGGAGACGCTTTCTCAGTCCAGCCTTTGCCGCTGCATCTGCGAGGATCTTGTCTTGGACTTTTGTTCCTCTCGGTCGACCCGTGGTTTCTGTTAGAGCTATCGAGTAGGCGAAGTTCAGGAGAGAGTCTCCGAACTGGGCGAGTCCGGTGTCCGTGAGAATCTTGCCAAGATGCTCGTCATTCAACTATGATCACTCTAACAATAGTCCATGGGCTATTGAAGGTGCTCATTTGAAGAGGATGGATGGTAACTCGTTTAGTGAGGTTATTATCGACTCAGCGCCCGCCTCTTCTAATTCTTCTCGTGAATAGAATCCCTGGGGCAGTCCTATCGTTTTTGTCCCCGCCCGTTTTCCGCCCATCATGTCTACGGGCTCGTCTCCGACGACAAAACAGTCTCTTGGCTTGAGGTGGAACTCCTCGATCGCCTTTAGGTAGGGTTGCGGTGATGGTTTGAATTCCGCAACTTGCTCTGGGGTAATCGCGCAACTGAAGTAGTCTCTTAGTTTCCACGTGTCCAAACGCCTGGTGAGCCGTGTTTTTCGTACGAAAGTCACTAAGCCCATGATGAACCCTTTCTGACGAAGTTGTTCCAAGAGTCTGACTAGAGCTTTTCCGGGTCCCGTCTCATCCATTTTAGCGTCTAGCTTCTCGAAGAATCTAGCGCGAACCTCCTCGTCGCGTTCGAGTCCTTGTTCTCGGGCGAGTGAGACGGCCAGTCCGCTTATCTTAAGCGTCTCTCGTGCTTGCCCACCTCTGATGAGGTTTCGGGCCAGCTCGAGAGCTTCGTAAGCTGCGACTGTGAGGTTGAATTCTCTGAGGGTCTCTTCGATCAGGGAAATCCAGAGTCTCCAGTCTCCGTAAAGTGTGCCATCAAAATCGAAGATGATGCCACTCGATGGCAGAAGCTGTCTCCGGCTAGCTTTAAGCTTCAGCCGTTACTGCGGCACTGAACTTTTCTATGAATTCCTCGGTGTCCGAGTGGACCTTTTTCGCGGCTCGCTCCAAAGCTTTCTCAGCGGAGGACTCGCCTTTCATTCTCAAGGTTATGACGGGTTTGGTGAAGAGTGGATGTGGAAGGTCGTAGCCTGCCCAGTCCACTGTCTTGTCTTCAAGGAGCGCGTCCTGCATCAGATGGCCGAAGGTGTGTCCTTCTCCTTCCATCTCAACCTTGAGGAATCCCTTGGATTTCTTCAAGACGTTAACCTTCAACTTGGCACGTTGCCTCCTGCCCCAAAGTCTTCTGCCAGTCGTCTTCTCTCAACATTTAGGCACAGCGTACAGCGGAGAATTCGTCCTGACAGTACGAGCTCGCCTCCGCACCTCGAGCAGTAGGCTTTGATCACGCCCATGTCCCGTCCGACGGTTGTCAGCTTCGGGATCCGCTGGCTCACATCGATTACTTTTCCCCGGATAATGTCGTTTGGTTTGCAGACATCGCCCATGAAGCGCTCGAATCTCGGGCTAGAGTTGGAGATATGCAGCATGCCTGTGAACGGTGGTTGCAGTTTGTGCCGGTCAACTACGACGATGTTGATGATGGCCATTTTCTCTTGGACCTTTTCAACGACGCCTATGATTGTGGATCCTTCCTCGGGGACGATCGGGGGTCCTGCGGAGGTTTTTACCGAGACTACGTGACGGTTGGAATCCACTGCGGCTACTCCGGTCTGGGATGAGTAGACTGTTCCTTCCACCTCGACTGTCCCGCGACCCGGCATGAACTCCTCGACGACGCCAAGCTTTACTCCTGGAACAACGAATTGTCCGTCCAGCTTCTTTATCATGGCTGTTCTGGTAACCTTTTCAGGAACCGCTCTATTCCGCCTACCCGATTCTTATAGTCTTGTCTTGAGACGAGATAACGTATCGTAATACGAACACGTTGTGGCCAATTGAGTCTGGGGCGGGACTGCGAGTCTAGAATCGTGTGGCCTATCGCATTTTTTGCCCGCATTCTGGACAGAATTTGGTCCCGGCGGCGACCGGTTTTCCGCAGTTGGGACAAGGCGTCGTAGCTTGCGTGGGGGGCGCTACGAACATAGTGGCTCCGCAGTTAGGGCAGAATCGGGCTCCTTGTTGAACACCGTTTCCGCATTTGGGGCATGCGACGAGTGCTGCCTGGGGTTGCACAGATGGCTGCATTTGTGCGTTCATCACTTGTGGGATGAGGACCATTCCTGCTCCCAAGCCCGCGCCTGGAGACGAGCCGATGCTTGCCCCAATGTCCTTAGCGGTCTCCATCCTCAACACGTCTGAGGTGGCTGCCTTCTGTTTGATCCAGAAGAGTCTATCTCGGAACTGATCAGACGTATCGATGCCCTCAAACTTGAAATCAACGAGGTCAGTTCCGATTCTTTTCAGAGCGTCGTTGATGTTGACTTTCACGGTAACCGATGCTTTGTCGAGTTGAGTGAATGCGGTTTGAAGATCGTATTTTGACATTTCATCGATGACTCTTTCGTTGATGAAACCTCGGATGAAATCGTCCACTTGTTGAGTAGTATAGGCTCCCTGTCCCCCGACAACCTCGTTAACGAACAGGTTGGCGTCCGTTACTCTGAACCATGCAGCTCCATGAACCATCAAGGGAGCTAGCTCTGTCGTCTGCGCCTTCGCCCCCCACTTGCCGGCGAATTGTTTCGTGGAGACGTATATGACCGTGGCCGTGAAGGGTGTCTTGCCACCGAAGAATATTCGGTATGCCGAAGTTATGAGAGGCAGGTTGAGAGTTGTAAGAGTATGTCTCCCCGGAGGGAAGACATCGTATGCTTTACCGTCCTTGAGAAAGACCGCCGTCTCATACTCGTGAACGACTAACTGTGCGGCGTTGGTGATTTCCTCCACTGGGTATCGCCAGACGATGTCGTCTGGGCCTGCTCCTCTCCATTCTATGACTTGAGGCATTACTGCTGGACTCCCAAGATTACGTCCTTGCGTCCGTTGTACGCGGTCTCGAGCGCGTCGACTGCTTTCATCGCCTCGGAAATCTTTCCCTTAGCATCTTGAACACGTCCATTATCCACAGTATCTTTGAGGCCTTGGATAGCGGTTGTTACGCTGTCTGTCATCCGCAGGAGCTGCATGTCATAGTCCATCATTCGGTCCAAATCTGGTTCTTTGACCTTTGTGACATCAAAGAAACCTGCGTATCCGTATTCTGAGTGGTTGATTCGTTCAACAACCCTGTCGAGCCGTGCCATGAGATGGTCTGTGTCATCCCACGTGTCGTTGATTCCCTGGTTGACCAACGACCTGTAGGTGTCTTTCGCTTGCGCCTCAGCACTGGACAATTTCTGGTAGATCTGGTTTCTGAGAAGCTTATCTGACTCGCGACGAATCTCTCTCTCCTTGTACCCATGAAATCCCGGAATTAGAAGCATGATCTTCTCTTGCAGATTAGTCTGGGATTTTGCCCTGTCGTAAAATGAGCTGCTCGGCTGGCTCAACTTCGAACCTTCCCTTGATATTCAGATTTCACCTCATGTGTTACTTTTAAGGGTGTCAAAACCATCGATGCTGAAATCTGGGACTGCCGTTTTTCAAATTTTCATAATCCAGCCTCGCGGATAAGTGGATCCGGCGAAGTTGGTTTTTGAGATCGTAAATTAGGTCACGGTTAGTCTTGCGGGCGGGTTACAGAATGGCTATGTCGTGATCCGCAAAGGGGGAGGCGTTGCGCAGATGAAGACTGTCAGCAAGGAAGAAACGGTAACACGAAGCCATTTCATCGACTGTCCCAGCTGCAAGACTCATACTCTCAAGCTCAAACGAACTGTCCAAGCGGGACGATGCAAGAGTTGCCGTGAGTCATACAAGATTGTAATAGTATACGTTAAGGAGGGAAAAAAGCCCAGGCTCGCCGCGACAACGCCGACTCCGAGTACTGCAGCGAGTCCAGACGCAACACTGCCGTCTTGGCAAGTGCCATCGGACAGTTCCCTGTTCGGGTCCTCGTCAACTGAGACAGGTTCGATATTCTCCGACCTCGGTTCCAGCTTCAGCCAGGACGATCAGGAGCGAGAGACCTCGACAGGTAGCGAACAGTAGAAGTTCTCATTCTCTGGTTAGGGCGCCGGCAATCCATCCTTCCAGAGGCACTCATGCGTCGCAAGGTGCTCTGCTCTTATCCCCACCTCCTTTTTCCAGAGAAGATTTCCTGTCTGGCATGGATAATGGACGAGACCGGCTTATCAGGGCATAATCCGGGTTTTGCTGGAAATGAAAAATGCAGAAGTATAGAGCTGTTTCCGAACGATTTCCTAGAGATTCGTCAGGGAATTCCCAGATTCGCGATCCGGCTTCACTTTGGGCTTAGAAGCCAGAAAGGACCCGATGACCGTGCGATTTACCAATGGTTGTAGTGTGTGAATTTCTCAATTGGCTTCCTCTTGGGATGACCAAGTCGAACAGCTGGATAGCCTAGATAGACTAAGCATGTGATCTTAACATTTTCTGGAATCCCAAGCAGTTTCTTGACCTCTGGTTCTCCACGAGTTGGCGTTGACCCGTGAACAGTTAGGCAGGTTGCGAGACCTAGCGCGTGGGCTGCAAGCATCAGGTTCTGGACTGCTGGATATATGCTCGCGTACCGGACCTCCTCACTCTTCCCAACACGATCGAGGTCAATGCAGCAGTAGATTATCACGGGCACCTTCTCAGTGTTCCGAAGCATCTCTGTGGCATCGTCATAGACATCGCGCATACGCTGAGACATTCCTGAACCACCTGCAAGCCTTTCGAGCCATGTTCTCAGCATTGGTTCCTTGAGACGCGCTTTCATCTTCGCATCACGAACCACGACGAACTCCCATGGCTGAGTATTGCTACCAGACGCGGCTTTGGACGCGGACTCGAGGATGATCCTCAACTTGTCCTCAGGAACCGGGTCAGACTTGAACTTCCGGACAGACCGAAGAGAGTTGATTCCTTCTAGTACGGTCATCTCTCGCGGCATGTTGAACCGGATCTCGCCTAAGGTTAAAGACTCTCGCACCTCACACAATGAGATCATAAATTGCCTGAGTCTCGATATGAGCGGTTGAAAATCGCAGTCGATCTCGACGGGGTCCTAGCTGAAACAATGGAAGCATGGTGCAAGCACGCCAACGAGTTTCTGGGCACGAATCTCACGCTTGCCGATCTAGATACTTGGGCGTCTTGGCGCAAGCTCGGGATTAGCAGAGAACAATTCTTCCAGTTCTTGGACGAAGCATGGGACGACTGGGAAAGCATCCCGCCTACGGAGCCTAGGCTGGCAGAAAAAGTCCGTAAGATCGCCCGCTCGGGACAAATCGATGTTGTGACAGGGCGCAGCAAAGAAAGCGTCAAATCGGCAAAGAGCTGGCTCTCCGAGCAAAAAATTCCATACCAGCGATTCGTACGCGTTCCGGGATGGAAGGACAAGATCTTTCTCAACTACGACTTGTACATCGATGATGCTCCAGAACTGATGCCTCTAATCTCACGCAACCCGAAAATGTGGGGAATACTATACACCAGACCCTGGAACAGAACCGTCCCAGAACTACGTCAAGTGTTCAGAGTCGAAAGCTGGACAGAGATCCCAAAACTGGTCAACCAAATACAGCGCTAAAGGCTGAGAACAAGTACTTATCCCAAGATTCGTTCGATCGATTCCAGCGGGATGGAACAGGACCCGGAGCCACGGAGTAATCCTTCTTGGAATCTTTATACTGAATCGTGACGTCCCATAGATCCTCTGGGAAGGACTGCGATGAAAGGCGAGTACAAGGTTCCGGAAGATGTGTACTATACGAAAGAACATGAATGGGTGCGCATAGAAGGAAACAATTGCAGAGTAGGAGTAACGGACTATGCTCAGAACTCGCTGCACGAAATCGTCTACGTCGACCTTCCAAAAATAGGCGCTAAAGTAGCCCATATGCAGAGCCTCGGGACGGTCGAATCGGTAAAGGCCGTCGCTGACGTCTACTCACCAATATCAGGCACAATAGTCGACGTCAACAACACTCTCTCGGACGCCCCAGAACTGGTCAACAAGAACCCGTACGGAGATGGCTGGATCACGATAATCCAGCCAGAATATCTGAAGAGAGAACTGCCCAGTCTCATGACGGCCCCAGACTACAAGGACTTCTTGAAGAAAATAACCGAGAAGAAATAAGACACCGAGCGACGATACTTTTGGTCGCCTAGGAAGTTTATCTTCGAGACACTCCAATCCTATCATTCACTAGTGAAATCAATGGACCCGGAAGCCTTCGCCCTCCTCTCTCCCCCACTGAAAGGATTGCTCCAAGAGACAGGCCTCTCACAACCTACCCCACCACAGGTCGAAGCCATCCCCCTGATCGCCCAAGGCGACAACGTCCTCATAATCGCCCCCACGGGTTCAGGCAAGACCGAGGCAGCACTACTTCCAATAATCGACAGAATGATCCAGAATCCGGACAGACAGGGCATCTCACTCATCTACATTACACCTCTCAGAGCGCTAAACCGAGACCTCCTCAAGCGACTCCAATCGTGGTCCAGCAAGCTCGGCTTCTCGGTCGAAGTTCGGCATGGGGATACTCCGGCCAAAGATAGAAGACGGATGGCAATCAAACCCCCCGACCTTCTCATCACAACACCGGAAACCCTCCAAGCCATATTGCCTGGCAAACGGATGAGGGATCATCTTCATCACGTCAAATCTGTCGTAGTCGATGAGATTCACGAGCTCGCAGGCGACCGCAGAGGAGTCCAACTGACAGTTGGTCTCGAGCGCCTCAGAGAGGCCTGCGTTAACGGTTTCCAGAGAGTGGGACTCTCAGCTACTATCGGCAACCCCGAAGAGATCGCCCTATTCCTCGGCGGCAATCAGCCTATCAAGATAGTACAGATTCCACTGAACAAGCTGACCAAGTACAAGGTGGAGTATCCGGCACCAGGAGAGGAGGATCGAGACCTCGCCAGACGACTTTACACTACGCCCGAGGCTGCGGCGCGGCTTACACTCGTAGACGATCTGGTAGAGGCTCACGATTCCACACTAATCTTCGTTAACAGCCGAGTCAACGCCGAGCTGCTCGGATCCAAGTTCAACATGATGGACCGAAAAATAATGGTCCACCACGGCTCCCTCCCTAGAGAAGAAAGAGTTCGAGCCGAAGAAGCGTTCAAGGCGGGAGAGATCAAAGGTCTTGTCTGCACATCCACCCTTGAACTCGGGATAGACATTGGATCCGTTGACCTTGTTGTACAGTACATGTCCCCGAGACAAGTAAACAGTCTCGTTCAACGCGTAGGGCGGTCAGGTCATACTCTCACCAGGACTTCCCAAGGAGTTCTGGTTTCAGTCTCGACAGAGGATATCTTGGAATCTGTCGGAGTAATCGAGCTCGCTAGGGAAGGACGACTTGAGCATACCAGTATCCATCTTGGAGCCTTGGACGTGCTTGCCCATCAGATTGCAGGAGTGCTGATGGACTCGGAGGGAAGCGTTGAGATCTCACAAGCCAAGACCATAATCAAGAGAGCCTATCCATACCAAGAACTGGAGGATGACCCACTTGACAAGGTCATCGAATTCATGCGCAAGATGGGATACCTCAAGAAGGACGACTCCGCACTCTACCGCACTTCTAGGACCCGGTTCTACTATTTCGAAAACCTG
>WNFZ01005808.1_pt1 | contig 19349 bp, 16 predicted proteins | sample 5400081 | NCBI WGS metagenome assembly WNFZ01 (sample SAMN13153365, study PRJNA577476) | soil metagenome | isolation source: 80 cm soil or saprolite under grassland replicate 1 | place: USA:California | collected 2016-06-15
CTTGGTCATGCAGTAGACGGACTCAGTGGGCAGGGCCACGAACCCCGCCTGCGAGCTGAGGTTGATGATGCGGCCGTTCCCCTGCGCGATCATGGCCCGGCCCGCGGCCTGGCTGGCGAAGAACGTCCCCTTCACGTTCACCGCGACGGTCAGGTCGAAGTCCTCCTCGCGGACGTCCTCCGCCGGGTTCTCGGGCCCCAGGCCGGCGTTGTTCACCAGGATGTCGATCCGCCCGAGGCCTCTTGTCGTGTCGTCCACCGCGCGGAAGACTTGGTCCAGCCGGGTCACGTCCAACTGGACCGGCAGCGCTCGCCGGCCCATGCTTTCGACCTGGGAGGCGACGTCGCCGCCGGCGTTCGCGTCGCGGAAGCCGAGGGCGACGTCCGCACCGGCGTTCGCCAGTGCGAGCGAGATGGCACGTCCCAGCCCCCGCGCCGCACCGGTCACCAGCGCCACCTGTCCCGTCAGGTCGAACCGTGGGAACTCATCCATGGCGGCTCCTTCCGAGAGCGCTTCCCTTGACCGCGAGCGCCGGGGGAGCGTAGCATCCGCCCAAATAGTTAGGAAAGTTTCCTTAGCACTGGAATAGGGGGCACGAACGGGCGCCGACCAGACCTTCGCAGCGGGCACACCGAGCCTGCTCAAGGCCATCAACGAACGCGCGGTCCTGGAGTTCATCCGACAGGTCGGGCCGGTCTCCCGGGCCCAGATCGCCAGGGACAGCGGGCTGTCCAAGCCAACGGTGTCCCAGGCCCTGGTGGCGCTGGAACGAGGCCGACTCGTCCGACCCGCGGGTCGGTCGTCGGGGGGCAAGGGGCCGAGCGCGGTCCTGTACGAGCTGAACCCCCGGGCGGGCTGGGTCGTGGGGATCGACGTCGGAAGGTCGGTCGTCCGGGCGGCGATCGGCGATCTGAACGGCGACATCGTGGCCCGCCGGGACGAGCGAGCCAGGGCGAGCAAGGCCGATACCCTCATCTCACAGATCGGGGAGGTGGCGCACGCCCTCGCCCGCGAGGCCGGCATCAAGTGGAGGCAGGTCACGTTCGCCACAGTGGGGAGCCCTGGTGTGTTCGAGCCCTCGCGTGGCCTCGTGGCACTCGCCCACAACCTTCCGGGTTGGGGACGGCACGGCCTGGTGGAGGCGGTCCAGCGCGAGCTCGGGACGAACATCGCCTTCGAGAACGACGTGAACCTGGCCACGGTGGGAGAGCAGTGGCGAGGACTGGGTAAGGACGTCTCGAACTTCGTATACCTGCATGTAGGGACCGGTGTGGGGATGGGGCTCGTTTTGAACGGCGAGCTATATCGGGGCTCGACCGGCGCGGCCGGCGAGATCGGGTACCTGCCCCTGGCAGCCGCCGACCCCCACGATCCGGCGAACCGGCGGCGCGGTGCGCTGGAGTCGGCCCTGGGCGCGAAGGGCGTCGTCGACGCGGCTCGCTCTGCCGGCATGTCGGGGCCGCTTACGCCGGAGAAAGTGTTTGCCGCCGCCAGGCGGGGGGACGAGAGGGCCCGAAGGATCGTCGCGCTCGTTGCCGCGCGCATCGCGCTCGCGGTTGCCTCAGTGGTGCCCGTGGTGGATCCCGAGCTGGTGATCCTTGGCGGCGGGATCGCTCGAAACGGCGACCTCCTCCTCGAGTCTGTCGAGCTGGAGCTCCGGGCGATCTCCCCGTTCCTCCCCAGGCTCGAGATGTCGGCCTTGAGGGAGGACGCGGAGCTACACGGGGCAGTGGCGCTTTCGCTCCAGGCGGCACAGGATCAGCTGTTCAGTCGGACCCGATCGAAGGCAGAGGGGGTAGTGGGATGAAGCGGATGCTTTGTGTCGTAGCGTCGGTCGCGTTGTTTGGTGCGGCCTGTACCGCCGGCGGGGGGAGCAAGGAGCCCGCGGAGACGGTGAACCCGAGCGGATCGCACGCGCCGGTCACGCTCACGGTCTGGGACTACTTCACCGAGCGGGAGCTCTCCAACCTCACGGACGTGCTGAACCAGTTCAAGGCGAAATATCCCTGGATCACCGTGAACCTCGTTCCGGGCAAGCAGCCGATCGACTTCGTGCGGGGCATCAATGCCGGCGAGACGTTCGATGTTGCGATCGACTCGGAGTCGACCAACGTTCCCTTCTACTGCTCGACCGGAGGGATGGTCGACCTCTCGCCGTACCTCGAAGCCGACGGCACGGACCTGAGCACCATCATTCCGCCCGCGGCCCTGAAGTACACGAGCTATCAGGGCGTGCAGTGCACGTTGCCGTTGCTGACCGACGCGTACGGTCTCTATTACAACAAGGACATGCTTGCGTCCAAGGGATACACCGAGCCGCCGAAGACGCTCTCCGAGCTGACCGAGATGGCGAAGAAGCTGACCGTCCGCAACCCGGACGGATCGCTCAAGGTCGTGGGATTCATGCCCCTCTCGACGTTCTACGAGAACACCAACATGTACAACGGGAACGCATGGGGCACCCAGTGGTACCAGGAGGACGGGACCTCGGCATTCGGGACCGATCCGGCGTGGAAGGACATGCTGGAGTGGAACAAGGAGATGGTGGACTACTACGGATACAACGACCTCCAGAAGTTCTACCAGCAGCTCGGTGGCCCGAACTCGGAGTGGTCGTCGGCCCACGGCTTCGAGCAAGGCAAGATCGCCCTGCTCTACGACGGAGAATGGCGGGGATCCTTCATCTCGAACGACAAGTCGAAGGTCGACTTCGGGACGGCTGCGTTCCCGGTCGCCGACGACCGCCCTGAGTTGTACGGCTCTGGGCAGGTTGGTGGGACCGTCGTTGGGATCCCCAAGACGGCCGAGCATCCCGCTGAGGCCTGGCTGCTGGTTAAGTTCCTGACCACTGACGCCAAGGCGGTTGAGACGCTCGCCAATCTGTTGGGGAACGTCCCGACGACGTACGAGTCCCTCAAGGATCCGAAGCTCGCCAACGACCCTCTGTTCAAGCCGTTCATGGAGATCTTCCAGAACGAGCACTCCTACCTGCTGCCGCTGACGCCGGCCGCCTCAGCGCCAGCCGACCTGTTGGCGGACTTCCAGGGGAAGTGGGAGGCGGGCAGGGTCTCCAACCTCCAAGCCGGGCTGGATGATCTGGCGAACGCGGTCGACCAGCAGGTGGCCCTGGGGTGAGGGTGAAAGCGGGCGGCTGAGTGGCGACGACCCTGAGTCCTGGGGTCGGAGGGGCGGCGCCGGCGATCCGCCGACGCCGCCGCCGGTTCCGACGTCCCGCGACCGTGTTGCTGTTCATGTCGCCGTGGATCGTCGGGTTCTTCGCGTTCATCCTCTATCCCATGTTGGCCAGCCTGTATTTCTCCTTCACCAGGTACAACCTGCTGCAGCCACCCGGGTGGGTCGGCCTGTTCAACTACAAATTCATGTTCCTGCACGACCCGCTGTTCTGGCAGTCGGTCCGAAACACAGTCTGGATCGTCCTCTTCGGCGTTCCGGTCTCCATCGTGTTCGCGGTGGGGACGGCCATGGTGCTCACCCGGGTCAAGGTGGGGTCAAGCGTCTATCGGACGATGTTCTTCCTGCCGACCATGGTCCCGGCCGTGGCGGCCACGTTGGCGTTCGTCTTCCTCCTCAACCCGTCGGGCCCCATCAACACGATCTTGCGGCTCCTGCACATCCCCCAGCCGCTGTGGTTCGCCAGCCCGCAGTGGTCCAAGCCGGCGCTGGTCGGTCTGAGCCTGTGGGCGATCGGGGAGACCATGATCATCTTCCTCGCCGCCCTCCTGGACGTGCCACGTCAGCTGTACGAAGCGGCCGATATGGAGGGGGCGGGGCCCTGGCAGAAGTTCCGGCACGTGACCCTGCCGATGATCTCGCCCGTCATCTTCTTCTCGGTGGTCATCGGGGTCATCTTCGGGTTCCAGTACTTCACGCAGGCCTATGTCGCCTCCGGCGGCCAGCTCCACCTGGGTGACCCCCAGGGGTCCATGCGCTTCTACGCCGTGTGGATGTTCCAGCAGATCCAGTATGCCCACATGGGCTACGCCTCGGCACTCGCGTGGGTGTTGTTCCTAGTCGTGATGGCATGCACCGTCGTGCTCATCAAGACGTCAAGGCGATGGGTCCACTACCAGGGAGGGTTCCGATAGCCACCGCCTCCGTCACCGGGCCCGCCCTTCGCAGGCAGATCGTCCCCCGGGCCATCCCCGTCGAGGAGCGGCGGCGGCGCCTGCTGATGGCGGTGGCGAACCACTCCATAGCCATCGTCATCTCGGCCGTCTTCGTCTTGCCCTTCATCTTCATCCTGCTCACCGCGCTGATGACCCAGCAGCAGGCCTTGACGACGCACTTGTGGCCCAGCCCGTTCCAGTGGAGCAATTTCGCCAGGGTCTTCACCGAGATCCCGCTGATCCGATACACGTACAGCACGCTCGTCTACGCCGTGCTGGCAACGATCGGCGTGGTGGCTTCGTCCATCCCGGTGGCCTATGCGCTGTCGCGGATGAGCTGGCGCGGCCGCAACATCGCGTTCCTGTTGGTCATCTCCACCTTGATGCTGCCGATCCAGGTCACCATCGTTCCGCTGTACGTAGTGTTCGTTCGCCTTCACTGGATCGGCTCGCTGAAGCCGCTCATCGTGCCGGCGTTCTTCGGCGATGCGTTTACGATCTTCCTGCTTCGCCAGTTCTTCCTGACGATCCCGCAGGACCTGTCCGACGCTGCCCGGGTCGACGGGGGCGGCGAGTTCCAGATCATGACCCGGGTGATCATGCCGCTGGCCAAGCCGGCCATCGCTGCGGTGGCGCTGTTCCAGTTCCTCTACTGCTGGAACGACTTCTTCGGGCCGCTGCTGTACACGGGGAGCAATCCCAAGATCTGGACCCTCGCTGTCGGCCTGGCCCAGTACAGCCAGACGGTGCACCGAAGCGTTCTGTGGAACATCCAGATGGCCGCCTCGGTCCTGTTCATGCTGCCGGTGATTCTGCTGTTTTTCCTGGCCCAGCGAGTGTTCGTCGAGGGCGTCACGCTGACAGGCGTGAAGGGCTGACCGGAAGCCGTTCGCGATCCGCCGACCTGTTCCTCACACGCACTTGACGGTGGTTGTCCTGGCGTCGGTGAAGCTACTCGGCTGACCGGCGGCGGTGGCCCACTCCCACGAGTAGCCTGCCCGCCGCAGCGTGATCCGGAGGATCCCGAAGGCGTCATCGTGGGCCACCGCCAGGTTGGCCGGCGTCTGTCCCGCGAGCAGCGCGTACTTGCTGGCCCCGCCCGTCCCCACGACGAACTCGCGGATCCCATGCTGGATGTCGAGCTTGCCTCCGGGCGCCTGCGGCTTCCACCGCTGGTAGTTGTGGGAGTGGCCGTTCAGCACGACGTCGGCATGGGCTCGGTACAGCAGGCGCCAGAGCGGCCTCATGGCCGGAGACGCGCCGCTACCGCTCGAGAACGAGAACAGCGGATGGTGCCAGTACGCCAGGGTGCAGGCGTAGGCCGTGGCCGGATGGGCAGCGAGGTCCTGCTTCAGCCACTCGTGCATCCTGTTCCCGAGTCCGGGGTTGGTCGGATCGGATGGGGCGCCGCAGCCGCCGTTCGCGAAGCACAATTCCGAGGAGAGCGCGATGAAATGCCAGCACACCCCCTGCCCGGGCGCGCACCCCTGCGGCACATCGAAGCTGTAGTAGCCGAGGCCGTCGGGTCCCTTCACCCGGTCCCCGAAGTAGCGGAAGTAGCCACGCGGAGTGGAGCTCGGATCCTGCGCGTACTCGTGGTTCCCGGGAACGGGACTGGTGTTCGCCAGGAACTGGCCCCACGTGGCGTCGTAGTAGGTCGTGTATGCGGCATAGCTTCCGGTGTTGTATTGGTTGTCCCCGAGGGCCAGCACCAGCGTGAGCCCGGCGAGCAGGTTGGCGGTGTCGTCGTACTGGCAGTTGTCCGGCTTGGTATCGGGGTAGGGGTCGCTCGGGCACGCGATGTCACCCGCGGCCCCGATGACGTAGGACGTGCCGGCGGACGCTCGGGAGGGGTCGGCCCCGCCGATCGGCTCGGCCGGAGCCGGCAACGCCGATGAACCGAGCAGGAAGACCCCGAGCACGAACGCGAGCTTCTTCATCTCTCGGAGCACACCCTACGTCGGTCAGGCGAAGCCGATCTTGGTCACAAAGGCGTCGCGGTCGCCCCTGTTGACAGATCCCTCGAACGCCCCGTGGGTCTCTCCGGCCACGTAGGCGGCCTCCGCGTTCACGGTGAGCGCCGAACCGGTGTCGAAGTCGTTGGTCCCGAATTGTGTGGTCCATAGCTGCACGCCACGCGCGTTGTACTTCACCAGGAACGCGTCGGTCTCGCCGAGCGGAGTCTGGTCGGGCATCGCCCCGTCGGTGGAGCCGGCGACGAAGATCCCGCCGGCCGTCACGTCCACGCCATGGACGTCGTCGGCCACCGGCGAGCCGAACTGCCGCGTCCACACCTCGTTGCCGTGGTGGTCGAGCCGCCGAACGAACCCGTCGACCCCCCCCTGCGCTACCTGCTCGGGGAACGTCCCGTCCGTTGACCCTCCCACATAGATCGCCGACCGCCCAGCGGCAATGGCCCCGATCCCGTCCGTGCCGGTTGTGCCGAACCCCGACACCCACCACTCGGACCCGTTCGGCCGGTACGCCTGAACGAACCCGTCGAAACCTCCGGCGCTCGCGGACTCGAACTCGCCATCGGTCGATCCGGCGACGTACACGCCAAGAAAGTCCACGGCGACGGCGCTGACGTTGTCGGTGAGCGCCGTCCCCACCTGCTTCGTCCACAGCTCGGTGCCCGCGTGGCTGTACTTCCGAACGAACCCATCCACGCCTCCCCGACGGGTAAGGCCGAGCCTGCCGTCGGTGGTACCGGCGACGTAGACACCTCCGCCGTTCACGGCAACCGCGAGGGCCCGGTCGTCTCCGGTCGAGCCGAACTCGCGGGTCCACAGGACGTTGCCTCGAAGCGTGTAGGCTCGGACGAACGCGTCGACGCCGGCCCGATGCTTCTGTCCGTGGAGAGCCCGATCGGTCGAGCCGGCCACGAAGATGGTGCTCTCGGTCGCCGCGACGGCGAACGCCTGATCGATCCCGGACGTGCCGAACTCGTCGGTCCACAGCTCGCGGCCTTTCGAGCCGTACGCCCGGACGAAGGCGTCGGTCCGAGCTCGGAAGTCCTGACCGGGGAGGGCCAGATTGGTTGACCCGACGACGAACACCCGATCGGCTGCCTGAGCCAGCCCCTGGGCCAGGTCGTAGCGGATGGTCCCGAACTCCCTGGTCCATTCGGGCTTGGGGGCCGGCGTCACCGAGCCGCACCCCACGTGGGCCACCAGGCACTCCGCCACGAGCTGATCCAGCCTGGGCTGCTGCCAGGTGTTCCAGAAGTCCGAATGCAAGGTGTAGTAGGCGCCGCTCGAGAGCGTGAGGCCGACGGTCCCATCCGAGTTCAGCGGGTTCATGACGCCGAAGTGGATGCGCTGGCTGACCCTGGCCAGGACGTGGTCGAAGCCCGGTGGACAGCTCCCGGCGACCGCGTAGACGACGTCGGAAGGCTCGAGCCCGACCCCATCCCAGCAGTTCGGCATATCGACGACGCCGACGACTCCATCGACGAACCGGTATTGGGCCCACGGTCCGCAGTCGTACGGTGCGTCCATCTTCGGCGTCTTCACCGAGCCGCTTGCTCCGCAGTACCAGGACACATGCGGATTGTCAGCCACCGACAGGGCATCCTTGTTGCCACCGACGAACTTCAAGCCCTGGGGGATGGTCTCGACCGCGATGTCCTTCACACCCAGGTAATAGATCCGCATCACCCGCGGCTTGATGGTCACACCACGGAGGGAGGCCGTGGGGGACCAGTACCCGGCGGTATCGCTGGGGATCCGGCAGGTCGTGGCCCCGGCGAGCATCGACGATTGCGTCGAGTAGGCATTCGTCGTCTTGTTCCCGAAGAAGTCGTGCATGTGCGAGGCCCCGGGCTGGCCGGGGAAGACGATGGGATCGTCCATGGCCGCGTGCGAGAAGGGGCACCGGACCCAGAACTGCCCAGCGGGTTCGTCGGCCCCAGCCCGCGACGGGACGAGCCCCGCGAGCAGCGCGAATAACGCGATCGTGGCAATGCGACCGGAACGCGGTCCGATCCACGTCTTTCGCACGGCACCCCCTCCGATCAGGCGCCGCCCGGGCACCGGATCACGCACCCGGCCAGCATAGAGAAGGCTTCGGCGGTGGCAAGCATTGCCGCCGAGTCTAGGTACGATCGCGGGGTGACGCGACCGATCAGGGCGGCGGCGGCGCTCATGGCGTGCACGGTGCTTCTGGCTCCGGGGGACCAGGCCCTGGGTTCCGCAGGAAACCTTGCCGCCAGCGTCGTCGACCCTTCCTCGCTGAAGCCGGCCATCGTGTGGCGGAAGATCCCGTTCGGCGCGAGACGCAAGCGGCAGATGGCGGCCTACTCGAACAGGCACTACGGCGAACGGATCTGGGAGCTCACCGACCCCCATGTCGTGGTGGAGCACTACACGGACGGCCCGTCGTTCTCGAGTGCTTGGAACACCTTCGCGGCGAATAGCCGGCACCTGGGCGAGATGCCCGGGGTCTGTTCGCATTTCATCGTCGACACGGACGGCACCATCTACCAGCTCGTCAACATGGGGATCCGATGCCGGCACGCCATCGGGATGAACTGGACGGCCATAGGCATCGAGATGGTAGGTACAAGCGATGGGCAGATCCTGCGCCGCAGGCCCCAGCTCCGCGCCGCGCTGGAGTTGACGTTGTGGTTGCTGGCGAGGTTCGGCATCGAGGTTCGGAACGTGATCGGACACGCGGAGACCCTCATGAGCCCGTACCACCACGAGCTGTACCCGTCCTGGCGCTGTCTGACTCATAGCGACTGGCAGCACCGAGACATGCAGATATTCCGGCGCAAGTTGAAGCGGATGGCCACCCGGGCCGGAGTGCCGATCGGCCCTCGGCCGCAGTGGGTCGATTCGAACTGCTGAAGCAGAGCGAGCCCCGGGGGCGCACGGGTGGTGCGTCCTCGGGGCTCGCCGCCCTCACGTGGCAGCTCGTCAGGCCGTGCTGCCGGTCTGCTTCGCGCTCTGCTCCACTTGGTCGCCGGCCTGCTCGACGCGCTCGCCCGCCTTCTGGATCTTGCGGCCGGTGTGTTCGACCACATCGCCCACCTTGTAGGCGGCTTCGGAGGCCTTCTCAGTTCCGCGTGCGGTCATCTCGTCCATCTGGCCGCGCATCTCGTTCATCCATCCCTTGACCCGCTGGAACGCGCCCGTCTTGGTGCCCACGGCGTAGATCGCCCCGGCCGCCAGGAGCAACCGGAACAAGCGGAACCGGCGCTTCCTCGGCTCCTCCACAGTGAACTCGGCCTTCTCCAACAGGTCCAGGACGCGCTGGCGCTCGGATCGGTTCTCCTCGAGCTCGTCGCGAAGCACCCGGTTCTCCGCCTTCAGCTGCTCGTTCTGGGACTCTGCCCGTTCGGCCTTCATCTCCATCATGCGCTGTCGTGCCCCAGTGCGCATGCGTTCCATCCGGCCGGTGATGTCCATGATTGCCCTCCTTACGAGACGTCCCGTCCCTACCTTACGTACCCAATACGGCCTCCTTCTACCCTCCACTGGTTACCCCTTTTGGTCAACCCCTTCCGGGCGAGGACATGAAAGTGGATTAGTCACATCCCCTCTGTTTCCCCAGGCCGGGGCACGGGTACATGACGCACATGATTCTGTGAGGCGGGGGAGACGAGATGGCAGACCAGCAGACCACGAACAGCCAACCCCCATTCGATCGGTTCGCCACCATGGCCGCCCGATGGGTGGGTCAGGGCCTCGCGTTTGGTATCGCCGCCCTGCTCACGCTGGGCTGGGCGGTCTCTGGCCCCATCTTCCATTTCTCCAATGCGTGGCAACTGATCATCAACACGACCACCACCGTCCTCACCTTCCTCATGGTCTTCCTGATCCAGAACACCCTGAACCGGGATTCCGCCGCCATCCACGTGAAGCTCGATGAGCTCGTCCACGTCACGGAGGAAGCCCGGGATCAGCTGATCGGGGTCGAGCACCTCGGGGACAAGCAGCTCGAACGCATCCGCGAGGCCGAGGAGGATGACGCGGATTCGGAGGTCACGAGCGACCGGTCGCGAAGATAACCGATCGGGCTCTTCTTCCCGCCTGGCCTTCGCACCACAAGCCGCCAGGAATCGTCATCCGATGAACTCAGTCGGGGAGCAGAGGCACCGACGGGCCCTGGTCGCGGCCGAGGAGCACGGCGCGGACGATGGCGGCCGATCCGAACCGGGAGCGAACCTTGTCGAGTGTGGCATCGATGGGATACGCGAGCGGACGATCGAACGGCAATGCGAGTTGGATGGCCGAGTCGTGATCGAGGTTGCCCAGGGTCACGCCGAGGAGGGTGATGCCCTGACTCCGGATCATCGACATGGCCGCAGCGAGCAGCCCCCTCGCCGTGGTGAGGATCGTCTGGGTGTGTGCGGTCGCCTCCGACAGCGTGTGCGACCGCGTCGCGCGCGAGAGGTCGTCAAACCGGAGCCGAAGCACGACGGTGCGGCACACTCGGTGAGCCGCGCGAAGCCTGCGCGTCAGGCGATCGACCAGCGCGACGAGGTCGGCGTCGAGGGTTTCCGGTGATCGTGGTTTTCGGCCGAGTGCGCGCTGGGTCCCCATCGAGTGGCGACGCCGGCCCACCTGGACCGGCCGGGGATCGCGGTTCTGGGCCAGTGCGTGGATATGCCGTCCGGCTGCCCGGCCGAGCATCCGAACCAACGTGGCCTCACCAAGTTCTGCAACCTGCCTCACGGTCGTGATGGAGCGGTCGCGGAGCTTGGTTGCCGTGACCGGCCCGACGCCCCACAGCCGTTCGACCGGAAGCCGGTGGAGAAACTCCAGCTCGCCGTCGGTCGGCACCACCAGCAGGCCGTCGGGCTTGGCGACCCCGCTGGCCACCTTGGCCAGGAACTTGGTCCTGGCAACCCCCACCGTGACGGGCAGACCGACCCTCTCGAGCACATCCTGGCGCAATCGCACGGCGATCTCCGTGGGCGTGCCCGAGATCAGTCTCAATCCACCAACGTCCAGGAACGCCTCGTCGATCGACAGCCCCTCCACGAAGGGCGTCGTGTCGTTGAACACCTCGAACAGCGCCTTGCTCGCCTGGCTGTAGGCATCCATGCGGGGGTGGACGACGATCGCGTGCGGGCACAGCCGGCGAGCCTGCGTCCCTCCCATCGGCGTGCGGATGCCAGATGACGGGGCGGCCGCGCAGAAGAGGGTCATCCCGCTGCTCGACCGACGCATAGAAGGAGTCGACGTCCGCGTGCAGGATCGTTGCGTCGTTCGGCACGAACGTATGTTCGCATCTCACGGTGACGTCAGACTAGCCCGGAGGTCAGCGCAGAGAGCGCTTCATCTGTCTGTTACGGTGGCCGCATGGGCAGGTCCGTGCTGGAGGACGCGTTCGGGCACCACGTGTGGGCGACGCTGCGTGTGGTCGATGCGTGCCTCGACCTCACCCCAGAGCAACTGGGGATCGCGGTCCCGGGAACCTACGGCCCGATCCTCGAGACGGCGCGCCACCTCGTCGGGGCCGACTCCTCCTACCTGTTCGCCGTGACCGGTGGGAGCACCCCTCTGATCGACGAGGACCACATGGACCTCTCTGAGCTCCGGGCCGCGATGGAGGGCCACGGCGCCGCCTGGTCGGGGCTCCTGGCACAGGACCTGGACCCCGACGCCATCACCGTGAGGCGCCGCGACGACGGGTCCGAGACCCACGCCCCGATGGGCATCCGCCTCGCGCAGGCGCTGCACCACGGGACCGATCATCGAAGCCAGATCTGCACCGTCCTCACGACGCTCGGCGTAGAACCACCGGCCATCGACGTCTGGGACTTTGCCGAACAGGATGGCCGCCTCGTCGAACTCCCACCCACGTCCTGACGGATCGGGCTCCCCGATCCGTCAAAGCTGACCGGGACCGGTAGCCCTGCCGATGTCCGCCAACCGCCGCTCCAGCAGGCGCCGCTCGGCGTCGTCGTGCACCAGAGTGAGGGCTCGGCGATACGCCTCGCGGGCTTCTTCCATGCGCCCAAGGCGGCGCAGCAGCTCGCCTCTCGTCGCGTGCAGGTAGCGGTAGTCCTCCAGGGGGAGGCGGTCGACGATCTCGAGACCCGCCGCGGGACCCTGGGCCTCGGCGACCGCGACCGCTCGGTTGAGCTCGACGACGGGCGAGTCGGTCAGGCTCGAGAGCTCATCATAGAGGGCAGCGATGTGGGGCCAGTCGCGCGTTTCGTCGGCGTGCAGGGACGCGATCGCCGCCTGCACAAGGTAGGGACCACGACCGAGCAGCCCCAGGCTCCGGTCGAGCGCCTCCCGACCCTCGGCGATCTCCGCGGTGTCCAGGCGCGAGCGGTCTTGGTCGGCGAGCAGCACCAGCTCGCCGTCGCGGAACCGCGCCTCCCGACGAGCGTCCAGCAGCAGCATCAGCGCCAGCAGTCCTTGCACCTCCGGCTCGTCCGGCATCAGCTCGGCGAGCGCACGCCCCAGCCGGATCGCCTCGGCTGCCAGGTCGCCCCGGCCACCGTAGCCCTCGTTGAAGATCAAGTAGACGACCGCGAGCACGGCAACGAGCCGATCGGGCAGCAGGTGGTCGGGAGGCACCCGGAACGGGATCCCGGCAGCCTTGATCTTGCGCTTCGCCCGCACCAGGCGCTGGGCCATCGTGGGCTCGGGGATCAGGAAGGCGCGGGCGATCTCGCCGGTGCTCAGGCCGCCGAGCGTCCGCAGCGTGAGTGCGACCTGCGCGTCGACCGAGAGCGCCGGGTGACAGCACATGAAGATGAGCTCGAGGCGCTCGTCTGGGAAGGTCTTCGGGTCCACGCTTTCCTCCGTCGGCTCGGGCACCCGCAGCAGGCGGGTCTTCGCGGCCAGCGTGCGATCGCGGCGGATGCGGTTGATGGCTCGGTTGCGCGCCGTCGTCACCAGCCAGGCGGCGGGGTGGGTGGGAACCCCGTCTCGCGGCCACCGCTCCGCGGCGATCGCGAAGGCGTCCTGCGCGGCTTCCTCGGCGAGGTCGAAGTCGCCGAGGAAGCCGATCATCGCAGCGAGAACACGTCCCCACTGGTCGCGGAAGATCTGCTCGAGGATCGCTACCACTCCACGGTCGGACGCACCTCGACCGCGCCGCCCAGGCGGGCCGCCGGGATCCGCGAGGCCAGCTCGATCGCCGCGTCGAGGTCGTCGGCCTCGAACACTAGGTAGCCGCCGATGGCTTCCTTGATCTCGACGAACGGGCCGTCGGTGGTCAGTGTCTTGCCGTCCTGCACCCGCACGGTGGTTGCCGTCTCCGGAGCGTCCAGGCCGAGGCCGGGAGTGACGCCGGGGGTCCGGTTGATCGCCTGGTAGTCGGCGTACACGGCCTTCTGCTCGTCCTCCGAAAGGGTCGCCCACGCCTCCGGCGACCGCGGCGTCGGGGCATCGCCCTGGTGGATCAACAACATGTACTTCATGGCTCCCTCCTTCGCGGGATGGTCGTCTATGAGACAAACGGGGAGCGACGAAATCGACAGCTCCGGCGAAAAAGGAGGACTCGCCCCGTCCGGACGATATCGCGGTCCGCCAAGGTCGAGCCGGCCGCCGGGGGTGCTGGCCTCCTCGGGGCAGGAAGGTCCCCTGCACGCGAGCCCACAGGTCTTCATCCTTGGACGAGCACGTGGGGCCGTGCCAACATGCCGGCATGTCGAGCCAGACCAACGATCTGCCGATCTCCGCCGCTCGGCCTTCACTGTGGCTGGCCCGACTCATCCTCGGCCTGACCCTCCTGGCCGTGGCCGGGGGCATCGCGTTCGGGGCCCTCGATGCCTCCCGTCCGGGCGGAAGCTCGCCCTCGCTCTCGGAGCTTCCCTTCGCGATCGCGTTCGTTGCCTTTCCGGTCGTTGGGTACGTCCTTGCCTCGAGGCGCCCGGACAACGCCATCAGCTGGCTCATCGCGGGGGTTGGAGGGGTGTTCGCGGTGGACGGGTTCCTGAGCTCCTACGCCGAATACGCGATCCACGGCGGGCTGGGCGGCCGCCACCTCGGGGCCGTCCTCGCAGCGATCGAGGCGGCGATGTGGGTGCCCATCGTGGTCCCTCCGGCCACGTTCCTGCTGCTGCTGTTCCCGAGCGGCCATCTTCCGTCGCTCCGCTGGCGGTGGTTCGGGCGGGTCCTGGGTGGCGGAATGGCGCTTGCGTTCCTCGGAATCGTCTTCGCCCCTGGACCCCTCGAGAACGCTGCCGTCTCCGGTCTGCAGAACCCTCTGGGCCTCGAGTGGCTCGAGCCGGCCCTGCCGTTCGCGCTCGCCTTCATCGCTCTGATCCCGGTGGGCGTGGTCGCCTCGCTCGTGAGCTTGGTCCAGCGTTTTCGACGCTCTACAGGGATCGAGCGTCTTCAACTGACGTGGCTGGTCACCGCTGCAACCATCGTGGGCGTCCTGTACGCGATCGCGATCCCGATCGGGCTGGTGACCGGTTGGGGCCAGAGCACCGCCCTGTGGGTGGTGGTTCTCCAGAACGCAGCGATCATCTCGTTCGCCCTGATCCCCATCGCGATCGGCGTGTCGGTGCTCCGGTACCGGCTCCTCGAGATCGACCTCGTGATCAATCGGGCACTGCTCTTCGGGGCGCTGGCCATCTTCATCAGCGTCGTCTACGTGGCGATCGTTGTCGGCGTTGGTGCGCTCGCGGGGAGTCGCGCGAATCCGATCCTGTCGGCGGCGGCTGCGGCCGTCGTCGCACTCGCATTCCAGCCAGCGCGGCGGCGGGCTCAGCGGTTGGCGGACCGGCTCGTCTACGGGAAGCGCGCCTCGCCCTACGAGGTCCTGTCGGAGTTCTCCGAGCGGCTGGGGAAGGCCTACGCGAGCGACGAGCTCCTGTTCCGGATGGCGCGAGCTCTGGCCGAGGGTACGAGCGCCGCGCGTGCCGACGTGTGGATCAGGATCGGTGACCAACTTCGGTCCGAGGCCACTTGGCCGCGGGAAGAGGAGCCGCTCCCTCCGTTGCCGGTCGCCGGCAACGAGGACGGCTCGGCATCACCGATGTCGATGCTCGAGCCGATCCACCATGACGGCGAGCTCCTCGGGGCATTGTCGATAAGGAAGAAGGCGGGAGAAGCGATCACTCCGACCGAGGAACGGCTCGTACGCGACCTGGCGGCGCAGGCCGGCCTGGTCATGCGGAACGTCGCGCTGACCCAGCAGCTGATGGAGAAGATCGACCAGCTCCGAGCCTCGCGTCAGCGCCTGGTGACCGCGCAGGACGAGGAGCGGCGCAAGCTCGAGCGCAACCTGCACGACGGTGCGCAACAGCAGATCGTGGCGCTCGCCGTGAAGCTGCGCCTGCTCGAACAGCTCATCGAGCGGGATGCAGCGAAGGCGAGATCGATCGCGGCCGACCTGCAGGGTGACATCGGCAGCGCTCTCCAGGAGCTGCGCGACCTCGCCCGTGGGATCTATCCACCGCTCTTGGCCGACCAGGGGTTGGTAGTGGCGCTGGAGTCGCAAGCCCAGCGGTCGGTGGTTCCCGTGGCCGTTGAGGCGGACGGGATCGGTCGGTACCCGCGCGATGCCGAAGCGGCCGTCTACTTCTCGTGCCTAGAAGCCCTGCAGAACGTGGCGAAGTACGCGCGAGCCTCACGGACGACGCTCCGCCTGTGGGACGGAGAGGGTCATCTCCGGTTCGAGGTGATCGACAACGGTGTGGGGTTCGACACTGACGGAACGTCCTACGGGACTGGGCTCCAAGGCATGATCGATCGGCTAGCTGCGGTCGGAGGGGAGCTCCACGTCCGATCGGTGCCGGGGATTGGCACGACCGTGACAGGTGATTCGTGCTGTTGCGTAGACTCGCGTGAGATGAAGTTGCCGCTCGAACTTCCCGAACTGAGAGCCGGGCCCTTCTGCGTACGCGCCTGGCAAGTCAAGGACCTCGCCCTCGTGCGAGAAGTCAGCAGCGATTCTCACATCCCGAAGATCACGACGGTCCCGCCAAACTACACGGACGAGGAGGGTCGGCTGTTCCTCCAGCGCCAGTGGGATCGCGCAGCGACGGGTGCCGGGTACTCGTTCGTTATCACCGAGGCCGAAAGGGACCGGGGGATCTCGGGCGCGGGTCGATCGGCTACTGGGTCGCACCATCGGCCCGAGGCCGAAACGCGGCATGGCACGCGCTCTGTGCAGTGCGGGACTGGGCCTTCATCACGCACCACATCCCACGTCTCGAACTGTACGTCGAGCCGTGGAACACCGCATCCATCCGCACGGCCGAGGGCGCTGGCTTTCGCCGTGAGGGCGTGCTTCGCAGTTGGGAAGCGGTGGGTGGCGAACGGCGGGACATGTTGATGTTCTCGCTGCTCGATGGCGACAGCGTGCCAGACCGAGCTTGACGTTCGGCTTTGCACGGTGTCGCTTCCGTCACGAAATGGCACCTGAGTCCTTGTTAGCTATTGGCCGACCGATCGCGAAGGCCACTTTGCCGGAAGAGCGGAACCAAGTTCGCTATTAGTGCGTCAGACTGTTGCCATGGCTGCCGGGAACGTAGCTCAGACCCATTCACGATGGCAGTCGTCTGCAGCTCTCGGACTCTTGGTCGTTGCACTCGTCGCGATGACGGGCTGTGATCGCTCCCGCCCGGTCGCCACGGTTTCACCACCCGACGCCCTTTCGGCTTCACGGACCGTTTCCCCTATGGTCGATCAGACAACCCCGTCTCCTCAGGCTCCTCGTTTCACCTCCATCGCCGGAGCCCTGGCCTTCATCAGAGAGCACCTTGGTGACGTCCGAGTCGTCCTGCCCGATGGACTACCCGGAGGGTTGCTCTTGCTCCCAAGCATCCCGTGTACAAGCTGGAATCGACGACGCGGGCGGGGTGGATACTCGAGCTCGTGTACGGCACGAAGAAGCATGTCAACATCCAATTCGGGTCGGCGACGTTCGATGGATGCGGGACCGAGGGAGCCCGCGCCGTGCGCGTCGGCAACATGCCCGGTGCGTTGATCGCCACCCAGCACAGGTCTGGATAGTGGACCGAGCTCATCTGGCCTGCCACTACAGCGCATCCCTTCGGCCGATACGGACTGACCGGGAGCCTGTCGCCAGGGCGCATGCTCCGGATGGCCCGGTCCATGCCTCCTACTCGGCCACTGGCGGAAGTCAGCCACAATTGCTAGGGGATGTTCCAGGGTCATGACTCGCCTGGCCCGGCGGAGAGTGTCGCTTCCGGCGGGAAGCGCAACTGCGTTGAGTCACACCTTCGTCACGAAGGGACATCGTGGCGCCAGACCATCATCCCCTATGACCAAGGCCATCCAAGAGGAACGGAAATGAGAGCGTCCGTAAGCGAGAGCGCGGACCCTGCTGCGGTGATCTCGCGTTGCCTTCGCTCGATGTCGCTCCGCGTCGGGGCGATCATCCACAGCCCCAGGAGACCGAAGGGCAGACCGAGAAGATAGATCCAGAGGCTGCCCCCCAGGAACACGCCCGCGAACCCCCACAGAGCCGCTCCCACGGCCGCTCCCACCCCGATGAAGAACAATGCTCGGTACCAATGGGCAAGGGCCTCCGGCGAAGTCGTCGAGAGGGGCCGCCGTCGGATCCTGGCAACCTGGGCGAGCGAGGCGATCCCGATGAGGATCACTACCCACGGGACCCACCCCTCGTCTCCGCCGTCCCACGGTGCGACAAAGCTCAGGGGGACGAGGAAGAGGAACAGGGTGACGAGGAGGCCAAGGAACACGCTCCGAAGGACAATCAGCCCGTTCCTCTCCTTGCGCCACGCTCTGATGTTGATCACCTCGCCGACGATCGGGATCGGGTACCACCGGAGTCCTCGCAGGGACGGCCGCCAGCCGGGATCTTTATGGTTCGTCACGTCATTATGCTTCGGCGAAGACTCCCCCTAGCTGGATCGGTTCGAGCAACCCCTTCGGCGCGTGCCCGCCGAAACTACGGCCGGGCAGTTCATGGGATTGGACCCGCACGGTCGCTTCCGTAACGAGGCGAGCCGTCCGTCGTGGAGCGCGCTGTACTGTAGGTTGATGGATGACCTTTCTCGTCACAAGGCCGATCTACATCAGAAACAGCGAGGCCTTCGGCGCCTGCTGAACGAATGGGACCCGATCGGCGTAATGTCCGGTGAAGACGCTCCGTCGGAGGAATACGACTGCCTCTTCGGCGTGCTGGGGCAACTTCACAAACGGGCCTTCGCGGGAGCAGCTTGCTGCTTACCTAAGCGAGCAACTGGTGCACCACTTCGACTTGGACCCCAACCAGGCGCGGGCAGACCAATTCGCAGGCGATCTCTTTGACTGGTATTGGGCCGATCCGCTCCCTGGCAGCATTCCTCCACCGGAACGCTAGAGGGCTCCTTTAAGAACCCGGTTCGCGACCGAACGCGCGGAACGGCTCCGGCTCGTATTCGCTCAGAGCCCGCGACCAGTCGGCGAGGGCTTGCTTGATCGCCTCGTCCTCCCGCATGAGCCATGCGAGGTGCCGGAGGCCGTGCTCCACGACCTGGGACAGGTGCACTTGCGGTGGCGGGCCGGTCGCGTGCCCGCGTGCCAGCTCAGCCCGTGTGACGAGCTGGACCTCGTAGTTGTCGGGGACGTGCCTGGGTGGCTCAACGGCCACGAGGAACGTGAGCAGGATCAGCTGGCGCTGTGGAGTGCACCATGATCGGCATGAACCCCATGTCGGCTACGGCGTCGACGATGGATTCGTGCGGGTCCAGGTCGGGGTCCCACGGCGCCTGGACGGTCTGCCGCCCGTGGGGGGAGAGGTGTCGGATCCCTTCCCCGTCGAGGTAGAGCAGAACAGCTTCGAGGGATGGACGGTCCACACCCGAACCCTATCGGCATGGCGAGATCGCCCCGCAGCTGCCCCATCCATCCGACCGTCCACAAGCCCGAGCGCTCGCGCGAATGTGGAATGCGTGAGGTGCCGCCCTCCGCGCCTCGCCTCGCGGATGGATCGGGGCTCACGGCACCGGCTCGGGTTGTCGGACCGGTGTCCTGCTCGACAGGGCGCCGAGATAGACCCCGAGGAGCACAATCGGCGCGCCAAGGAGGAGGGACGAGGTGACCGCCTCGTCCAGCAGCAGTGCACCCCCGATCACAGATACGATCGGGAACAACACGAACTGATAGCTCGCGGCCGAGGCCGTCCATCGCGTGATCACGTAGACGAACAGTATGAACAGGAAAGGCGAAGCGGCCATCAGGTAGACCAGCGCCGCCCAGACCGAGGGGCTCGTCGGCGGCTCCCAGCCCTCGCCCGTCACGAGGGACAGGCCCAACAAGAGGATGGCGCCCA